>JQIA01001739.1_pt1 | contig 11686 bp, 10 predicted proteins | sample 811431 | NCBI WGS metagenome assembly JQIA01 (sample SAMN02998118, study PRJNA258478) | marine sediment metagenome | biome: marine; feature: seafloor; material: sediment; isolation source: oil-polluted sediment collected from 3 locations (0.5 km, 0.7 km and 0.9 km)... | place: USA: Gulf of Mexico ... | reverse complement strand
GTTGAATGCTTGAAAATGAATTGCGTTTTAGTTTTAGATTTTTCCGCAATATAATTTAATTGTGCAATTGTATTAAGAGGAATCCAAGGCAGAAGTTTTTCTTCTTTAGGTTCATTAGTTCCTCCAAATATTTTATTTAAAATTCCCATATCAGTTTCAATTTTCAAGTAAGTCGATACAATTATAAAACCTTACAAACTGACTAAAAGTCACATATTTAACGGCTTAAAGCGACATTTTGTCTTAACAAAGGTGATGGTAAGGTATTTGACCTCTGTTAAGCAAGAAAAGAAAAAAATATGAACTTTAATAATTTCACAATAAAATCTCAAGAAGCAATTCAGCAAGCACAATTACTTGCCCAAAGCTTAGAGCATCAACACATAGAAAACGAACATGTTTTTAAAGCCATTTTAGAAGTTGATGAAAACGTACTGCCATTCATTTTAAAAAAACTGAATGTAAACAATACCATGTTGCAACAAATTCTTGTTGCTTCATTAGATAGTTTTCCTAAAGTCGCTGGAGGGGAATTTATGCTCTCTCGAGAAGCTAATAAAACCCTGAATGAAGCCTCAATTATCGCCAAAAAAATGAACGACGATTATGTGTCTATAGAACATTTAATTTTGGCTGTATTCAAATCAAAAAGCAAGATTTCGCAAATATTAAAAGACCAAGGCATAACCGAAAAAGCATTAAGTGCTAGTATAAACGAGTTAAGAAAAGGAGACCGAGTAACATCACAAAGCCAAGAAGACACGTATAATTCACTTAATAAATACGCGAAAAATTTAAATCAACTTGCAAAAGATGGCAAGCTTGATCCTGTAATAGGTCGTGATGAAGAAATACGCCGTATACTTCAAATATTATCACGAAGAACTAAAAATAATCCAATTCTAGTTGGAGAACCTGGCACAGGTAAAACGGCAATTGCTGAAGGTTTAGCACATAGAATTATAGATGGAGACATTCCTGAGAATCTAATAGACAAGCAAATTTTTGCCCTTGACATGGGCGCACTTATTGCAGGCGCTAAATTTAAAGGCGAATTTGAAGAACGCCTTAAAGCTGTAATTAAAGAGGTTACTATGAGCGAAGGTGATGTTGTGTTGTTCATTGACGAAATCCACACACTAGTTGGTGCAGGTGGCGGACAAGGTGCTATTGACGCTGCTAATATTTTAAAGCCTGCATTAGCCCGAGGAGATCTTCGCGCTATTGGAGCTACTACGCTTGATGAATATCAAAAATATTTTGAAAAAGATAAGGCTTTAGAACGCCGTTTTCAAAAAGTAATGGTCGATGAGCCCGATACCGAAAGTGCGATATCTATACTTCGTGGTATCAAAGAGAAATATGAGACACACCATAAAGTACGCATAAAAGACGAAGCCATTATTGGTGCCGTAGAATTATCTGAACGTTATATCACGAATCGTTTTCTTCCAGACAAGGCTATTGACCTTATGGACGAAGCTGCGTCTAAATTACGCATGGAAATCAATTCGAAACCTGAAGAGTTGGATGTGTTAGACAGAAAGGTTATGCAATTGGAAATTGAAATTGAAGCCATTAAAAGGGAGAAAGACGAATCAAAACTAAAATCATTACGAGCAGATCTAGCCAACATTAAAGAAGACCGCAACGCTATTAATGCCAAATGGAAAAGCGAAAAAGCCGTCGTAGATAATGTTCAAAATATAAAACTCGATATCGAAAATTATAAGCTAGAAGCTGAACGCGCTGAACGTGATGGAGATTATGGTAAAGTTGCCGAGCTTCGTTACGGAAGAATAAAAGAGGCACAAGAGCAACTCGAAGTTTTTCAAGAGCAACTGAAAGAACAACAAGACACATCACTTATAAAAGAAGAGGTGACTTACGATGATATTGCTGAGATTGTTGCAAAATGGACAGGAATTCCGGTAACAAAAATGCTGCAAAGTGACCGTGAAAAATTATTGAAACTCGAAACCGAATTACATAAACGTGTTGTTGGTCAAGAAGAAGCGATTGTTGCAGTGAGTGATGCCGTGCGACGAAGCCGTGCTGGGTTACAAAATCCGCAAAAACCCATTGGTACATTCTTATTTCTAGGGACTACGGGTGTTGGGAAAACCGAATTAGCAAAAGCTCTCGCAGAGTACTTATTCGATGACGAAAGCGCAATGACCAGAATCGACATGAGTGAGTATCAAGAACGTCATGCTATTAGTAGATTGGTAGGGGCACCTCCAGGATATGTTGGTTATGACGAAGGAGGACAATTAACTGAAGCGGTTCGTAGAAAACCATATTCCGTTGTTCTTTTAGATGAAATTGAAAAAGCACACCCAGACACCTTTAATATATTATTACAAGTTCTGGATGAAGGTCGTTTAACAGATAATAAAGGGCGTATCGCCGATTTTAAGAACACAATCATTATAATGACCTCGAACATGGGAAGCAATATTATACAGGAGCGCTTTGAAGCAACTAAAGATATTGACTCTGCCATTGAAGCAGCGAAAGTTGACGTACTAGCATTGCTCAAACAAACTGTACGCCCTGAGTTCTTAAACAGAATTGATGATACCATAATGTTTACGCCCTTGAGCAAAGTAAATATTGTTAACATCGTAGGTTTGCAATTAAAAAGTATCACCAAAATGATAGCCCAACAGGGTATTACCTTTGACGCAACTCAGGAAGCTATTGATTATTTAGCTGAGAAAGGTTACCATCCAGAATATGGAGCACGACCAGTAAAACGGGTCATACAAAAAGAAGTGTTAAATAGTTTGAGTAAAGAAATTCTAGCAGGCAAGGTTACCACTGACAGTATTATACTTTTAGACGCCTTTGATGATAAATTAGTTTTCAGAAATCAGAACGACTTGGTAAAAGAAATGTAACAATCTAGATTTTAAACAGTCTTATAATTGGTTGGTTAGTTGAAAAGCAGTATGATTCTTTTTTAAGATGAGTGCTGCTTTTCCGTTTATATATCATTTTTATTCATAATGAATATACAAATAATATACCAATTGGTATATTATTTGTATATTCGCATTGATAATGACAACAAAAGCAGAACTTACATCACAATTCATTATAGAAACAGTCGCACCTATTTTTAACAAAAATGGATATGCGGCAACCAGTATGAGGGACATCACATCTGCAACCGGTTTAACCAAAGGTGCCATCTATGGAAATTTTAAAAACAAGGAAGAACTGTCAATCGCCGCTTTTAAATTTTCAATTAAAAAATTGATGAAACAAATTTCAAAGCATTTGGAATTAAGTGACTCCCCTATTCAGAAATTATTTCTAATCACCGATTTTTATCGGAATTATTATAACTATAGTAAGCAACTTGGTGGTTGTCCAGTCATTAATATAGGTGTAGACGCGAATAATCAAAATACATTGCTTCTCAAGAAAGTAAAGGAAGTTATAGAGAAAATTCAATATCAAGTGGCTACAATTATTGAAAATGGTATTGAAGCCGGTGAAATATCTGCTGAAGCTAATGCCTTGCAATATGCCAAACGTTTAGACACCATGATTCAAGGCGCCGTTTTTATGACTTATACCATGGATGATGAGTTTTACTTAAAAGACACCATGAATCAAATAGATCAAATGATACACAACGAATTAAAAGCATAATATTTTTTTACATAATAATATACCATTTGGTATATTTTAAACATTAAACAAAGATGAAAGATTTACCAAAAGTACTTGAAAGCAAGGCAAAAATTCGATTTCAGGATTGTGATCCATTTAATCATTTAAACAATGCGGCTTATCTTAACTATATGATTAATGCCCGAGAAGATCAACTCATAGATTATTACGATATCGATATTTATAAACTAGGCAAAACTGAAGGTAAAAGTTGGGTAGTTGGAAGCAATCAAATTGCATACTTACGACCTGCATTTTTAATGGAAGATGTGGTTATTGATTCACAACTAATTAACTACACTAAGAGCACTTTACAAGTAGAAATACGCATGTGGAATAAAGACAAAACCGAACTCAAAGCAGTAATGTGGAGCACTTTTGTACATTTCAATTTAATAAAGCTAAAACCAGAAAACCATTCAGAAACGTTTATGGAATTGTTTGAGAGCGTAAACCTCCCAATAGAGGCTTCCAATTTTGAAAATCACATAAACACTTTTAAAGCAAAAAATATTCTTGTATAAAAAAAGCCGCATATAGCGGCTTTTTTTCAATATAACTATGCTATTAAAATTTCATTCCAATACCAAGTCCAATCACTAACGGATTAATATCTACGTCTGCACCAACTGTAGCACCTAAAGCTGTTGTTGCATTCACAGTAGCATCAGTTTGAAGGAAAATTTGCTTAACATCTAAGTTTAAAAACCATTTTTCTCCCAAAGCATAATCTAAGCCTGCTTGTAAAGCAAAGCCAATAGAATTGTCGTAATCTACACTATCTGCAATTGGTCCTTCATCTGCTCCATAAAAAATGGTATAATTAAGACCCGCTCCTAAATATGGTTTTAATACACCTCCAGTAAAATGGTATTGTACAGTTAAAGTTGGCGGTAATAGCCACACATCTCCTAGGTCTATATTACCTGCAGCTGTATCAACGGCCTTTACATCGTGATTCGTCGTTGCAAGAATTAATTCGGCAGCCCAATTTTCAGTAAAGAAATATGTAAAATCCAACTCTGGAACATAGACAGAAGGAATATTGACATCTCCTCCAATAGCTTCTATTGTTGCGCTTTCATTTGGAGTGACTGAAACAAAACGAAATCGTACTTGCCACTTATAAGAATCCGTATTTTGAGTTTCTATATTGGACTCTTGAGCATTTACGCTTGTAAATACGCATAAACACCCTATTAACGCTGCAAAAATTGTTTTTTTCATGATCATTTGTTTATAATTTAAGACAAATTTATCCTCTAAATGACTCTTAAAAACTGACTTATGTCATTGTTTGGAAAGTAATTTTTTATGCATTTTAGCAATAGTAAAAATGGAGCATAATATACAATTCATTTTCAGTTAAATAGAGTTAACTTTAGCTTACAATAATAAATTATGAAACCCATAAATAAATACATAGACCACACTCTTTTAAAGCCCACAGCCACAAAAAACGACGTCATTAGACTTTGTGATGAAGCGAAGCAATACGACTTCTTTTCTGTATGTGTGAACAGTTGTTACGTTGCCTTGGCAAAGGATCAGTTAAAAGATAGCATTGTAAAAGTTTGTTGTGTTGTTGGTTTTCCACTAGGCGCTATGTCAACAGAAGCCAAAGCATTTGAAACAAAGCAGGCTCTTATAGATGGTGCAGACGAAATAGATATGGTCATAAATATAGGTATGCTGAGAAGTAAGGATTTTGACAAGGTTTGGAAGGATATTGAAGCTGTAAAAAACATAATTCGTAATAACATATTAAAAGTCATAATCGAGACCTGCTATCTTACAGATATGGAAATTATAAAAGCAAGCGAACTAGCCTTACAAAGCGGCGCAGATTATATTAAAACATCTACAGGTTTTGGAGGTGGCGGAGCCACTATTCATGACGTAAAACTTATGAAGAGTGTTGCTAAAGGCATCTGCGGAATAAAAGCTTCTGGAGGTATTAAAGATTATAAAACCGCTAAACAATATATTGATCTAGGTGTTACAAGATTAGGTGTATCCTCAGGAATTGCAATCATGGAAGGCAAACAATCTGACACAGACTATTAATAACTAAAAACAAAAGAAATGAGTGTACATATAGAAGCAAAAGATGGCGACATTGCCGAAACTATTTTACTTCCAGGTGACCCTCTAAGAGCCAAATGGATAGCTGAAACATTTTTAGAAAATCCCGTTTGCTTTAATAAAGTAAGAGGCATGTTGGGTTATACAGGCACTTATAATGGTAAACGTATTTCTGTAATGGGAACCGGTATGGGCGTGCCTTCAATTTCAATTTATGCACATGAACTTATCACGGAATATGATGTAAAAAATCTAATCCGGGTTGGCAGTGCCGGATCATACCAAGAGCATATAAAAATTAGAGACATCGTTCTAGCAATGGCAGCATCATCAACCTCTGGTGTTAACGAACTACGTTTTGGAGGCGCAGACTACGCTCCTACTGCCGATTTTGGCTTATTCACCAAAGCGGTTGACATTGCCAGATCAAAAAATATTCCATTAAAAGGAGGTAATGTGTTATCTAGTGATGAGTTTTATGCAGACGAATTTGAATCCTACAAAAAGTGGTCTAAATTTGGAGTATTATGCGTTGAAATGGAAGCCGCAGGCTTATACACTATTGCTGCCAAACACAATGTCAATGCCCTTGCTATTTTAACAATATCAGACTCCTTAGTTACTGGAGAGCGCACAACGAATAAAGAGCGCGAAACTACATTTAAAGGAATGATTGAAATTGCTTTAGAACTCGCTTAATTTTTAACACTTATTTCAATAGTTGCGATATAAAACTATCCTATCTTTGATATAACCAATTAAGAAAAAAACATGAAACATCTACTCATACTCACATTTACAATTTTATTTGCATTACCAACATTTTCTCAAGGCGAAAATACTGCGGAAATAACAAAAACTACGACTTATTATTTTATCCGGCACGCTGAAAAAAACCGCAGTGATGCCAACAATAAAAATCCACATTTAATTCAAAATGGTATTTTAAGGGCTGCAAAATGGAGTTTAGTATTAGACAATGTAAAATTTGACGCGGTGTATTCTACTGATTATAACCGTACCAAAGAAACAGCACAACCAACTGCCGAAAAAAATGGATTAGAAGTTACTATTTACAATCCTAGAACTTTAAATTCTGATGCCTTTAAAAACAACACACTTGGCAAAACTGTGTTGGTGGTTGGCCATAGTAATACCACGCCTATGTTTGTTAATGCCGTTTTAGGTGAAGAAAAGCACAAGAGCATTGATGATAATAACAATGCCAATCTTTATATTGTTACAATTTCGCCGAGTGGTAAAAAATCTGATACGCTGTTGGTAATTGAGTAAACTATTTTACAACAATATTTTCATTTTCAATTTTGGAGAGTAATTTCAAACCGCCTGATTCAAATAGTACATCAAGATTCAACAAATCTGTATTGTTGTTTACTGGCTTATAATTGTTGTAATCTACAAAACGAAGGCCTTTCACAAAGCGTTCGTTATAGGCTTCTCTAAAACGTAATCCAAGACCATCATCTTCGGCATAAGAATAAGCGATGTATTCAGTTTTAAAATTCTCGGCATTGATCCAATACACAAATACATCTTCAAAATCTTCACCGCCACCCTCTTGTGCGAAAGTTACTTTTAGTTTATGATATTCTTTATTTTTGATGGTTACCAAATCAATATATGTTTTGTTTACCGCAGCATCATTTAATCCAAAAGGTAGCTGTATAAAATAATGCACAGAGTTTACCGAACTTGTATACTTTACAGCCATACTATCAGGGACGTCTTCTAGTTCATTATTAATGTAACGTTTAAATCCAGAGTTAGATAATTCATCTTTTATCAGGTCTAGAGAATCCATAAATTGACGTTCGTAAACATAACTGCCTAGATTTTTAACTAAACGGTAGTGCCTATTTCTAAAATCAAATTCTAATTCAAAGTTATTATACTTTTCACCGCCCGAGGCTTCAATGGCTTTATCTACAATTGTTTGAGCATTAGGTTTAGCCTCCTTTTTACAAGAAACTATTGTTAAACATATGGCGAGTATAAATAGTGTGTGTTTCATTTTCTGAATTATTTTAAACATTCTGTCGCAAAGCTAGTTATTACATAACAGGCTTATCAAAAAATAATCTTAAATTATATATCTTTGGCCACCATGCAAAAAAAGATAAACATACAAAACAAAAAAGCACGCTTTGAATACGAGGTCCTCGACAAATATACTGCTGGTATTGTACTCACCGGAACCGAAATTAAATCCATTAGACAAAGCAAAGCATCTATCGCAGAAAGCTTTTGTGAGTTTAACGAGCAAGGTGAACTTTTTGTTATTAATATGTCTATTGAAGAATATGCCTATGGCAACTATATTAACCACAGACCAAAGGCTGAGCGCAAACTACTACTAAACAAAAAAGAGCTTAAAAAGCTCGAAAAAGAGGTGAAAAACTCTGGCCTTACCATTGTTCCATTACGTCTATTTATTACCGAAAACGGATTTGCCAAACTGGATATAGCTTTAGCGAAAGGTAAAAAACTATATGATAAACGTGAATCTATTAAAGATCGAGACAACAAGCGTGATTTAGATCGCATTAAGAAAAATTTCTAATAAGTTTAAGACTATTCTAACAATTTGTAATAATATTATTACATAAGCTTGAACCTTAGTAGGCAACCTTTTAATTAAATATTACGTCTATAAAGTTAAACCGTCAATCAATCTTAAATGAAATTAAAACTACTCTTATCACTATTGTTTCTTTTTGGCTTACAGGCTTATTCACAAGTTATAGGAACCACAACAGATATCAATAACAAGCCTTTAGCCTTTGTGAATATCTATATTGAAGGCACTTATATTGGCACAACAAGTAATGATGATGGTAATTACGAACTTAATATTACTAAAGAGAAATCTTATACCATTGTTTTTAAATCTCTTGGATATAAAACCATAAAAAAGGAAGTTAGTATTAATGAATTCCCTTATAACTTAAATATCATTCTTACAGAAGAAAATGTAAATTTAGACACCGTCGTCATTAACGCTAACGATAATCCTGCAAATCGTATTATTAGAAACACTATTGCAAACAGAAAAAGCTTTTTACAAAAAATCAATGCTTATAAGGCAGATTTCTATTCTCGTGGATTAATAAAAATAAAAAACGCTCCTGAAAAAATTCTAGGCCAAGAATTAGGTGACCTTGGTGGTGGATTGGATTCTACTCGATCTGGAATTGTTTATTTATCTGAAACCATTTCAAAAATCGAATTTCAGTATCCAGACAAGCTAAAGGAAAAGATTATTGCTTCTAAAGTTAGTGGAGATGACAATGGTTTTAGCTTTAATACTGCCAGTGATGTGGATTACAATTTTTACAATAATACTGTGGAATTGGGCAATCAAATTGTATCACCTATTGCAGACTATGCCTTCAATTACTACCGTTACAAACTGGAAGGTATTTTTTATGATGACCGTGGTAACCTTATCAATAAAATTAAAGTCACCCCAAAACGGGAAAACGACCGTATCTTTTCAGGCACAATTTATATTGTTGAAGACCAATGGTGTATTTACGCCGTAGAATTAGATATAACTGGACAACAGGCTCAAATTCCTGCTATAGATATAATAACCTTAAAACAAACTTTTTCGTTTACTAAATCAAATGAATCCTGGGCACTAATATCTCAAAGTATAGACTTTCAATACGGTATTTTTGGGATAAAAGGAGACGGTCGGTTTACGGCTGTGTATAGCAATTATAATTTTATTCCTGGATTTACAAAAAGAACTTTTGGTAAAGAAGTTCTCTCCTTTGGAGACAGTGCCAACAAAAAAGATACACTTTATTGGAACACCATTCGCCCCGTACCATTAACTAAAGAAGAGTCAAATGACTATGTTACCAAAGATAGTATTCAGATCATTAGAAAATCAAAAACCTATTTAGATTCCATAGACGCTGTTTCTAATAAGTTCAAAATTATGGATATTGTTTCGGGGTATAACTATTCTAATTCATACAAACATTATAATTTTGGATATAGTTCGCCCTTGTCAAATATTGGCTTTAATACAGTACAAGGCTGGAATAGCAACTTTGGTTTGTATTATAGAAAAAATTACGATGAGTTTAAACGCTTTTTAAGGGCCAATGCAAACTTTAGCTATGGCATAAGTGATAAGCGTTTACGTGCAACCGGTTCTTTAACTTATAAATTCAATAATATAAGCAGGCCTTTTTTAACGCTATCAGCCGGAATATCTACCCAACAATTTAATAGTGGTCAGCCCATTTCAAAGTTAGTCAACTCAATAAGCACTTTGTTTTTTGAGGATAATTATATGAAGCTTTACGATAAAACCTTTGCTCAGATCAATTATTCAGAAGAATGGTTTAATGGCTTTCGATTCAATTCATCTTTAAGTTTTGAAAAACGAAAACCATTATTCAATACAACTAATCAAACTTTTTATAACGATAAAGAAGATACCTATACCAGTAACAATCCTTTAGATGAAGCAGCTTACGGCATATCTCCTTTTAGCACCCACAACATTTTTAAATTAAATGTTTCGGCTCGAATTAATTTTGGGCAACAGTACATGAGTTATCCCGATAGCAAATTCAATATTACTAACAATAAATTTCCAACCTTAATAATTGGTTACGAAAAAGGATTTGGAGCGACCAATAACAATTATAATTTCGACCAAATTAAAGCGCGACTATCTCAAGGCTTCAATATTGGTAACAAAGGGTATTTTCAATATAATATGAGAGCAGGAACGTTTTTTAATGCTGACGATATTGCTTTTATGGATTTTCAGCACTTTAACGGTAACCAAACCCATATTAGTCGTGGTAATAATTTAAATGCCTTCAATAATTTACCCTATTATAGTTTAAGCACTAATAAATCTTATATGGAGCTTCATGCAGAGCATAACTTTAAAGGCTACATTTTAGGGAAAATTCCGCTGATAAATAAACTCAATTACAACTTAGTCATTGGTGCTCATAATTTATCTACCGGTAACAACAACCCATATAAAGAAATTAGCCTCGGCATAAATAATATTGGTTGGGGAAAGTTTAGATTTTTAAGAGTTGATTATATTCGCTCGTATCAAAACGGATTTAAAGGTGATGCTTTTCTTTTTGGGTTAAGTTTCTAATTCCTTATTTTTATATTTTAAGAATCTGTTAACGCCTCAACCTTTAGTAAATTTTTACTTTCGAGGCTTCAATTAAAATATATAAAATGCGAAGCTTGTCTAAATTAGTATTATTAGCCTTTATTCTTGTCATATATTCTTGCGGAAGCGGAAAAAATAAAAGCTCAAAAATCATTGAAGTTGGCTTTAACATCAATCTTCTTGATAGAAGTGATGACACTTATAAAGTACAAGTAACGCCTCCAACTTTAGCTCCTGAAAACAATATATTTCAGTTTGCATCCACGGCACCAGGAACATATCAAGTTATGGATATTGGACGCTATGTAAAAGGGTTTAAAGCATTTGACAAAGATGGCAATGAATTGATCACAACTCAGATTTCTACCAATCAATATGAGTTAACCACACCAGAAAAAATAGTTAAAGTTGAATATGCCATTTCTGAAACTTGGGATACTCCAGTTACAGAAAACAACATTTATTTAATGTGTGGTACTTCTATTGAAGATGACCACACCTTAATTAACGGTCAAGCAGTTTTTGGCTATTTTAAAGGCAAACAAGCCAATCCTCTAAAAATCAAGTTAGCATACCCAGACAATTGGAATATTGGTACTGCGTTAAGTCAAAACAAAGAAGGTTATTATATCGCAAAGAATTATGATCATGTTGTAGATTCGCCGTTTTTAATAGGAAACCTAACCAAGGCATCTATGAATGTTCAAGGTACAACAGTAGATATTTATACCTATT
>JQIA01001738.1_pt1 | contig 11688 bp, 11 predicted proteins | sample 811431 | NCBI WGS metagenome assembly JQIA01 (sample SAMN02998118, study PRJNA258478) | marine sediment metagenome | biome: marine; feature: seafloor; material: sediment; isolation source: oil-polluted sediment collected from 3 locations (0.5 km, 0.7 km and 0.9 km)... | place: USA: Gulf of Mexico ... | reverse complement strand
GAGGATGACGAAATACTTGACTTTTCAGACTTTGAGCTCGACATGGAAGAAGATAACCTTCCGGCTGGTGGTGCAGGTCTTGACGCTGATGATGAGCTTAACCTTGATCTCGATATTGACAGGCCTGCTGAAGAAGCAGCTGTAGAAGATGGTGACCTTGACTTACAGATGGAAGATGAAGAAGATCTTTACTCTGACGATGATGATCTTGATTTCTCAGATTTAGAAGCAGAACTTGACGGTACTCCGCAAGAGGCGTCACATGAGATAGGCAGTGATGAGGATATCCTTTCTTCAGATGATGACCTTGACTTTTCTGACCTTGACCTTGAACTTGATGAAGATATTGAAGAAGCTTCCCCAGAAAAAATCAGCAATGACGACGGATTAGACCTTCAGTTGGATGACGACCTGGAAATGGGGACTGTAGAGAGTCTTGACATAGATCTTGATGGTTCCTCCGATGATCCCGAAACAATGATGATTGAAGATGAGTTTGATTTTTCAGACCTCGAAGCAGAGCTGGATGGTGATCTCGGAGAGATTTCCGACAATGAGCCACCTGAACTTGAAGACCTGGAGCTTGACCTGGAACTCGACTCAGAGGATCCTGAAACATTAAACATTGGCAACGAGGACCTTGATCTTTCTGACTTTGAACTTGACCTCGAAGAAGACAGTGATGACAGTATCGATGCTCCACCAGAAATTCCTGATGCTGATTTAGAACTTGATTTAGATTTGACCGACGATGATGATGCCGTTGATGAAGAATTAGATTTTTCTGATTTGGCTGGAATGCTCGAAGATGAGCCGTCACAGGATAAGTCATCCGATGATGGCGACAGCCTTGATCTTGACCTTGATCTTGACCTTGATCTTGAGCTTGATGATGATCTTGATATGGATACCCCCGATGACCAGCAAGCGGTACAGCAAGGTGATGCAGATGAGGAACTCGATTTCTCGGATCTCGAAAATATATTAGATGATGTTGACGCGACAGATACCTCACTAAACGATGGACCGGATGAAGATATTGAGCTTGAACTTGATATGGATATGGATGGAGACTCTGAGCTTGATCTTACTTCTGATGATTCAGATGATCTTGATGACGGCAGCTTCGACTTTTCAGACGTAGAGGCAATGCTTGAAGCAGACGACAATCTCGAAGATGGTGAAGATCTTGAACTTGATTTAGACTCTTCAACTGATGATGACCTTGCCGGTATTGATTTTGACGACAATGGTGATATTGACCTTGAGCTTTCCATTAACGATGACGAGGAAGACGATTTAGATGAAGATATCATTGATGAAGACGAAATAGATGATATTGACGAAGAATCCGGTAAAGAAACTGTAACAAAAGAAAAGCAGAAAAAAGTAAAACCAAAAAGAAAAGCGAACGGTGGTGGAAAACTTATCTCCAAGTTGATTATTACAATCATCATCCTTCTTATTCTGGTTCTTGGTGTTTTTCTTTCAAGTGGACAAATAGATAAATTTACAGGTTACATGCTGCCTGAAATACCACAGATAGAAATGGTACGGGAAAAGATAATTGAAGCTGATCTTCCTTTTATCTCTGATTGGGTAAAAATTGTTGAAAAAGACCCGAAAGGTGTTTTAGGATTAAAAACTTCAAATATTACAGGTGGTTATTTTACCAATGATATTTCCGGTAATATTTTTGTAATAAGGGGGAATGTTAAAAACACATACCCCGGTACCAGAAACAGCATAAGTTTGAAATGCAACCTGATTAATGCTGCGGGTAAGATAACAAAATCTGAGTTTGTCTATGCGGGCAATACGGTAAATGATGATAAACTTAAAACACTTGATTTCCCAGCAATAAGAAAGTTATTAAAAAAGCGTCTTGGTACAAACAACAACAATGCAAAAGTTCGTCCTGGCCAAATGCTTCCTTTTGCAGTTGTTTTTGCTGATTTGAAAGAAGAATTTACAGAATTCTCAGTTGAGCCTGAAGGCTCTCATCAGGGTGCGGCCATTAAATAAAAGTTTTTACATACTAAGCATTCTTAAAACCGCTTTCGGAAAGTAAGTTAAACAACCTCCGAAAGCGGTTTTTCTTTTCTATTATGTCATTTCATACATTCTCTCTTGATTTTATTGGAGCTTCGGATGCAGAACTTCATCACAACCTACGAGCCAGAAAAACTACTCAGCGCAAATGAGGCAAATTATCAATCCTATATACGAACATATGCAAAAGTAAAAGATAATCAATTTCGGGAAAACAATAAAACCATGCTGACCATCAGCAATACAGATGGTATTTCAATGATAAATAACTGTGTCGCAAAAACACTGATGACAGAAGTTGATATCATTGAAACCCTACAACTATATAAAAAAGCAGGTAAGCCTGTATTATGGACTATTTTCCCTTCAAAACAACCTAAAAATATAGAAGAAATATTTAAAAACAAACGACTGATACATCTTGAACGTAATTCTCTCATGTACCTTGATATGACCTCTCTTGATGACAACCTGAAGATTATAGACGATTTTTACATAAAAGAGATTGATGACTTAAAATCTTTAAAGCACTGGACAAAACTGAATGCCATCTGCTTCAGCATGACGCGAGACATTCAAAGATTTATAACAAATAGTAATGCTGATTTGTTTTTAAACAAAAAAATTTCAGGCAAACACTTCATTGCCTATTATAAAGACAAGCCCATTGGTACCTCATCTGTTTTTTTTGCAAATGGTGTAGCAGGGATATATAACGTTACAACAGCTCCTGAAGCAAGGGGTAAAGGTATTGGCGAGGCAATTACGAGAGCTGCACTAATAAGCGGGAAAAAAGCCGGCTATACATTTGCAATACTGCAGGCAACGAAAAAGGGACTTCCGGTTTATAAAAAAATGGGTTTTAAATCAAATGAGGCCATGGACTACTATTTGAAGCTGTATGGCCGTTCCCGAATTATCATACCCCTTAATCATCTCATTCTATCGATTGGAAATATTCTCAGGAAACTTATGTTCAGAATATAAACAAACAGCTCTTTTCAGCCTTTATTGGATTACCGCATATTTTTAAGGAGACACGTTTATTTTACTGAAGAGTTTGACGACGAAATATATTAATTAAATGAATATCCGATACTGGATAGTTTATCCAACACCCGTTCCCGGTCAAAAGGCTTTACAATATAATTATTACAACCAGATTTCATACAATCAACAACTACATCTTTATCTGAATGAGTTGTAACCATCATAATTTTCACACAATGAGATTTGGCCAATGCTTTTTCTTTTTCCATTTTCCGGATTATATTCAACACTTCAATACCACTCATGTCCGGCATACTGATATCAAGTAGAATAAGATCAAAGGGCATACCAAGAGACCAGGCTTCGTTAAATGATTCAACCGCTGAAGTTCCGGAGTCCACAATTTGACATTCACCCAAACCATCCATAATCTTTTCCATCTTCTTTCTGCTCACAATTTCATCGTCAACAACGAGAATTTTCATTTTTTGCCCCATAAAAAAAGAGAGTTCCAGACTATATGGACTACAACAGATAATAACTTTAGAAAATTAAGCCTTCGACTTCAGTTTTTAATTATAACAGAATTTCATATTTTATTAAATCAAATTGTCAGGTTTTATTGAAAAAAAATGATTGTATTTTTGTATTGATTGTTATAGAATCAGAGAACACTTTAGCTTCATCCAATATTGTTTTTCTCACATACTAATATACAATGGTAATCCCTAGGAACTCGTAAAAATTTTATTGTTTTAACAATTTTTTTTAACTGTAATTTTACCAGAAAGGAGGTTCAGAAAAATGGATTTTAACGAAAATATTAAAAAGGCCCTGAAACAACAGCAGGAGTTTTTTGAGACCACCTTCAAATCAGCTGTCATTGCACAGGGGCACGTTGAACAACTAACCCAAAATGTACTTGAGCAGGCTCAAATCCCTGAAGAAGGACTCAATATCTTTAAAGACGCTCTTAGCGAGTGCAATAAAAATCGCGATACCATTAAAAAAAATATTGATGACAATTACGACAGTCTTCAAACATTTTTCAAGTAACCATTGAACAGGAAGTTTTAATAGGCTCCACATGCGGTTTCGATAAAACAGGTGCCTCCGCTATCTCCGGAGCCGCCTGGCCCTGGTTTATCGCCTGTTCCATTTTTGCTTTCGGGATCACTTAGATAAGGCGTTAGGGAGGGGTCACCCATGAGGTTGTATACCTCCCAGTAATACTGGGTATTACGAGAATCCGTTTCTGTAACGGCCAGGTTACCACGATAGACGATTTGACCTGCTGTAGCATATAATTCACTTTCGTCATTCCCTGTGTAAAACAGACCATCGTAAACGCCAGTTTGAGTGTTTGCTGATGTGTGGTTCTCAGCATTTGTATCTGAAATCGGAAATGAGACAGGTTTACCAACTGACCAGTAAAAGTCCTCATCCCAAAAGGTATCATTGGCTGCTCCAATATAGCCCACTGCTCCAGAATCTCTTTGCTTTAAAATATTTTCCCCAAAACAATCAGGTTCACTGGGGTCATTATCAAATTTACTTGACAGACAACAGTTCCCGATAACAAATCCGTATTTATCCTTATTTTTAAGATTCTTAAGATCACTGGAAGCAAAATAATAAATACTGTTTGCAACATCATTCCATCCAAGAGAATCACAATGCCCGGTATAGTTTACAAATCCCATTCCTGAATTAAAATTAGCTTTAATTTCACCAGCCAAGCTGGGGCGGTCTTCTGAATAGAGATATTTGTAGGTTGTCGGGAAATATTCGTTTACAGCATAGTTAACCTGAGCGTTTCCATGGGATAAGGCATAAGGAGTATCATCACCTGCGATAAACATATAGTCATCCAGGTAGTCTGAAGCTAATGCTGAAGCAAACTGAAACCTTTCATACTGAAGTGTTTTTAATATTATCGCCTCGAGCTCTTTAACATCATCAGCCGGGAAACGTCCATAATAAACATCTGGGGTATACTGAGAAACTTTATCATAGGTGAAGTAATAAAGGTCCGTTACATGTGAACCGGCCCGACCATTCCAGGCAGGTATTTTATCAACATCACCTATAAGAAGAGCATAAGAAGGACTATCTGCAGAGCGATATAAATTCTCTAAATATTTCTTTATCGTTTCCTTTGTTGACCCAACAGCCGGATCTCCCGTATAGCCAACAATAACATTAAATTCCTCCTGTTCTTTCCAATCGATAAATTCTTTCAGGTATGTGTTTTCTTTGAAGCTTCCATGGGCAACAATGACATATGTAAGCGGTTGTTCAGCATCTATAGTAAGAAGAGCATCTTTCCTTGCAGATGCAACTGCAGGAAGTTTTTCGACAGATGCAAGAGAACGTTTAAATACTGTCGATATTTTTTTTTGATTCATCTTTTGAACTGTCGAAACATTCACATCGTCGTAAACCACATCAAAAGATAAATTATTCAAAATCTGCAAGCTGTTCTGTGCCGGATTATAGCGAAAAGGTGAAATCTTCAACTTACCAAAACTAAGCCCTCGGGTTGTTCCAACAGCTTCAAAAACCACCGGCGAAGTAGTGTTGAACTCATCAACACGATAAGAGGCAATATCATACTGGAATTTCACCAGTTCAGATGGAATATTTTTGGAAACAGAAGGTTGCATTGGAGCAATCTTTAATCTATTACACCTTTCGTTAATAGAAATGTTTTCCATATCATAACTCGTCACGACAACCTTTACAGATGCACCATACGGAATCTCAATCAGTTTTATTAAAACAGGAAGATGAGGTTGCCCCTCCAACCCATAATTTTTTGAATATCCTTCAATTCCAAGTCTGATAAAGGGGCCTTTTGAACTTTGATATTCCAGTAATCTGATTTTACTTATGGAAGAAACAGCTGAAAAGCCCTCTATGGTTTTATCTTTAATTTCTAATACTGTTTCAGAAGCCTGCTGAAGAGAAATGCCAGGATATGTATCAGCATATAGATTGTTATGCGTACAAAAGAAGGAAAGTATAAATAGAAACAAAACTGATTTTTTCATAACACCTGAAAATAAATAATTCATAGTAAAAATAAAAACATACATTAAAACCAAACCCTTTGACAAGTACAATCGTTACCCTTTCATACTACTTGGTGCAAATGTTTACAAGGACAAACTATGTTTTTTTCAACAACATCAGCTCAAAAATTGAATTAAAAAGTATTATAGCGGCCAAAATATTTTTATGATAGAAACGCAGAAAGAAATAAAACTATTCTGAGATTTATGAGAAGGCTTAGTTGGTATGGTTAATAATAATTGTGTGTACATCGTCTCTGGCTATATGCGATCGGGTACATCTATGATGATGAAATGTCTTCATAGCGGAGGTATACCTGTTGTTTATAATAAAAAGAAGGATCAGATTCTAAATAAAAAATATGACCGGGAAGACTATCAGCCAAACCCTGAAGGATTTTTTGAGCTTGGCCGCAGCGAGTTTGAAAGTTCTGATTTCCCCCGGATCTATACAGACAAACTGATCAAAGTACTTCACTGGCGACTTGCCGGCCTACCAGAATATAAATACAAAATTGTTTTCATGACAAGAGATCCAAAGGAAATTGAAGTCAGTTATTTAAAAATGTTTCAACGGCGCCCACCCTTTGTCCTTCACAAATATGATGAATTGATAAATGATATTTTCAGTGAATTAAACAAACGTGGTGACATAGATGTGTTAAAAGTCTCTCACAGAGATGTTATCAAAACCCCTGAAACCGTTTTCACCCTGCTGAAGGAAAACAACTGGCCAATCACTAATATTAAAAAGGCGGCTAATGCAGTAAACACCTCTCTCTACAGATCAAAAAAACAGGATCTCAATAAAGTGAGAGCCTCCATTCCAGGCCTTAGAACAGATCTCCCGGAAGTTTTGAAAAAGAAATATTAACCCCCGCATTTTGATTTGGATTCTAATAGTTTTCATGTTATTGTTCCATATTTAATTAATAGCCTTCCAAGGCAAAGGCAGTTTTCATGGACAAGTTATTCAAGGCCTTCGACAATTTAATTGTTAGTCTCGGAGCGTCTTCTCCCCTACAGCTGACACTTTACAAATTTTTAGCAACCATTACTCTTGCTGTTCTTTCATGGTTTATTGTCCTTGTATTCATTTCATCAGTTACAAAAAAAATGCAGAACACCAGATTTGATACAATCAGTCGTGAACTGTCGCCACCCGCAAAAAAAATCGGTATTTACATAATTACGTTAATCTCAGGTACATACCTTATTAGGCTGTTTTCTATACGCCCCGTTGAAAAAGTCTTTTATGCCATCTTGTTATTGTTAATATCGATACCGTTGATTAATTATTTAAAAGTCATCCTGAGATTTCTTGAAGAAAATATTGCCGAAAAAACTCAGACAAATATGGACAATATTGTCTTTGAATTATTAAACAGATTCATCGGTATTGTGTTGGGAATTACAGCTGTAATCCTTGCCCTTGATATACTGGGTATTAATGTAATGCCGTTTATTGCAGGTGCCGGGATCGTTGGGGTTGCCATAGGCTTTGCCGCAAAAGACACCCTGTCAAACCTGATTGCGGGGATACTCCTGATCATCGACAGACCATTCGAAATCGGCGACAGAATAGAAGTCTGGAGCACACCATCGGGAAGTTCTTCCTGGGGTGATGTTATTGATATCGGGCTGAGAGCAACCAAAATTAAAACCACTGACAACATTATCGTCATCATTCCCAATAACGAAATCATGATGCGGGATATTGTAAACTATACTATCAACTCTGAAAATATCAGAGTTCGTATCAATATTGGTGTTGCCTATGATGCCGATATTTCAAAAACAAAGGAAGTCATTAAAGAAGTTGCGAATAGGACTGAATGGGTCATGAAAAGCCCTGAGCCTAAAGTCGTTGTCAGGAATTTCGGTGAATCTTCTGTAGATCTCCAACTCAGGGTCTGGATAACCAATGCACGAAGAAGAATGGATACAATCTCATATATTACTGATAAGGTAAAGGAAGCTTTTGATGCTGCAGGCATCGAGATACCATACCCCAAAAGAGATATTACAATCATCCACAAAGGCAATGAAAAAGTGGCTGACAAAAAGCAGGAAAGCTAAGTACTTTTTACGAGAGCATCAAAGACTGGAATCGTATGCATGACATTTAATAATAAATTATCAGAAGCATCATCCAATATCTCTGAAGAGCACTCTGAAAAGCTTCTTCAACATGCCACTGGCTCTGGTGCCAGCAAAGCAGTGATTCTTCCAGCTTCAGATATTACCGTTGAAGATTCACTGGCTGATATGTGTCTTGAGCCAAAGTGCGAAAACTATGGTTTATCAAAAAGCTGTCCTCCAAATGTCTCTGGACCCTTAGGCTTCAGAGATAAACTAAGAAAATGTAAGCAGGCATTGTTTTTTAAAATAGATGTTCCTTCTGCTTTATTATTCTCCAGTGACAGACGTGAAATATTTCAGCTGCTCCATGAAATTGCTTCAGGTATTGAACTGACTGCTGTCAGCCTCGGCTATAAAAAGTCTAAAGCATTTGCAGGTGGTTCCTGTAAAACTATTTTCTGTTATGAATTTGCCGAATGTAATGTTCTTTCAGGAAACCGAAAATGCAGGCACCCATCCTCTGCCAGGCAATCAATGTCAGGGTTTGGTATAAATGTTTCAAAACTGATGGAGAAAGCGGGTTGGCCTGTTAAAAAAGCAACTGCCGAAGATAACCCGACAGAGGATAAAATGTCTCATGTCTGCGGGCTTGTTTTAATATATTAGCAAGATCAATGTGATTGAATAAATGGAGTCAGAATGGAAATCGAAATTTCACTATTACCTGTAACAGCCTGCATATGTCTTGTCATATCAATTGTTGAAGGCTGGATTATGGCTTTCATGCGGTATCTACGAATTAAAACTTTACAAAAGCTCTTTCCAGGCTATCGCTATCTTGTCAGGTCACATGTCGATTTCCTAATAATGGCTGCTCTACTGTTTTCAATCTTTTGTATTTTATCAGTAATTAACGTCACAATTTCAAAATCTGTGATTATTGCGTTAATTGTTGGTGCATTATACAACCCTGCCGGTTTTATCCTTCAGGCAGTTAATCCGGAAATCGCCGACGGTGATTCATTAATTATAAAATCTGCGACATTATTCGGCTTTATTCCTGCAACATACGGATTTGGGTCTGTGTGTCTTGCAGTAATCTGTAAATATATCTAAGGTGAAATGTGAATTCAAACACACACGACCACGAAGGGCATCATCTTGTTTTAGGTGAACTAACCGATTATGTAACTGGTGACATTATTCCTGATACCCATGATGAAAGATACAGGCAAAAAATTGCACACCTTCTTGTCGAGACCCTTGGATACGACAAAAAGAATATCTCGAAATCAAAGAAACACCTGATCACAGCAAATAAAAAAAGAGCTGAATTAAAACTCGACTTTCTCATCACAATAAAAAATAATGCGTGTATACTTATAAAGTATGCCCCTGGATCTATTGTGTCGAGAAGACAATGCGCTCTCGGGTGGTCAAGAATTGTTAAGCCCTACCAGATCCCGGTTGTCATTACCACAAATGGTGAAGATGCTGAAATAATAGATGGTTTTACTGGCAATGTACTTGAAACCGGCCTTAACAATATACCATCAAAAAAAAAACTGAAACAAAGTCTACACAATGTTGAGTTAACAAATCTCTCTGAAAAGAAACGTGAAATGGCTTTAAGAATTGTCTATGCGTTTGAAGTGGATGGCAGTTGCAGCTGTGATAATGATATCTGCAGACTGGACTAAACAAATATGATGGCGTTGTAAAAAGTCCCATCTACTTCGCTTTAGTGATCGGCCAGACTTTTCGAAGAGGTTCAACACTGAATTGTCAAAAGCAATTAATATGATTTTAAAAAAAACGGAAAAAGAAGTAACTATCAATGAATAAAGTCTGCTTATTCCTCATAACATTTACCTGTTTACAATTTGTATCTTATCTTAAAGCTGATACCGCAATACCATACCCGGACAATATAATTACTGAGCGAATCGGGACAAAAACAATACAGGTTACCAACATGGAAGCTGGTGAATCTCCTGAGTGGTTTATATCCTCAAAAAACAAATTAAAAAAACTAAATAATCTGCCCAGAACAATGCTGAGAATCTTTACCTTAAAAGCCTCACCAGATAAAAAATATCTTGCTGTTTTATCTGCTGATGAAGGCCATCCTGAAATAGATATTTTTGATCTCACAGCTATTCTGGCTGATAAAAAAACTGAATCGATATGTGGCATTGATCCTTATCCGGGAGTTGTTGACATCATCAAATGGGAGGGGGAAAAACTTCACATAGATAGCAATATGTTTTTTAGTGAAAAGGCTGAACTATACGGTCGTATACCTGAGAGCCTGACTCTTTTTTCTATTGAATCATTCTTGCTTAATATTAAAACAGGAGACCTCAAGCCTTTGTCAAAGGCACTGAAAAATCCGGTAGAGTATTATGGGAAACATCTTACCGATGAACCGGATAGCAACAGCCCACATACTGAGTTAAACGCTTTCTATCAACTGAACGATTCAAACGCGATTCCATTCCTCAAAAAAGCACTTAAAATGAAGCAGTATACAAGCAACAAAAATGAAATTAATCAGCTTATTAAAAGTCTTAAAAACAAACAATAACACTCAGAAAATCACTTATCTGATTATTGTTTCCAGTTCGCCACGTGTACCATATGTTTTAATCGTTGAATGAGCAAATTTTTCTGACCATTTTTCACAGGATTTTTCTTCCCGGTGTGTCAGAAAAGTAATACTGCCAGAGTTTACAAGTTGCCCTGCTGTAAAATCGTCAGGTACTTCTGATAGGTCGTGAGGGATAACCAGACATGTATTTTCGCCCAGTTCCTGTAACACAAAAAATCCATCTAAAATATTATCTACAACAACTGTATTTACATCTGAACCGGTTTTCCCATACACCATGGAAATTGGTTGACTACCTTCGACAATCAACTGTTTAGCAGCTGAAGAGTCTTCATCACAGACAACAATGGTAATTTTTCTTAACTGTTCTTCCAAAACATAAGGAACAACGATGCCTTCTGGAAAGAAAATTTTCCCTTCTTCTGATGTCACTTTTCCGGGATCAAGTCCCCAGCTTTCAGCCGATCTTAATTTCCCGCGCCTGTTCCAGCCGAGAAGGAGTTTTTCTGCGGTTTTGTTTGACAACCCACGTTCAAACAGAAAAGCCATAATCCCTGCATTATGTTTTCCCCACAATTCCTGTCGTGCACGGGTCACAAAACCGATTGCTTTCGTATTCCATAATTCATTTTGATTAAAAGCCATAGTAGTCTCCAAAAGTTTTTAACAACTTAAACTGAATTTGTGATCTGAATAAACATCTCTTCAATTTTTCTACGACTTTGTTTTACAAAAGTCACTCTTTTATCATACTCATCTTTTATAACGGAGTCCAGTAAACGAAATTTAGACATTTGAGAGGGACATAAATATAAAGTGCAGGTAAAGGGCCTTGATAACCTTGGTAATCTGCAGCCTTTTGGGCTGTGATAAACACAG
>JQIA01001737.1_pt1 | contig 11695 bp, 7 predicted proteins | sample 811431 | NCBI WGS metagenome assembly JQIA01 (sample SAMN02998118, study PRJNA258478) | marine sediment metagenome | biome: marine; feature: seafloor; material: sediment; isolation source: oil-polluted sediment collected from 3 locations (0.5 km, 0.7 km and 0.9 km)... | place: USA: Gulf of Mexico ... | reverse complement strand
TAAGAAAAACTAACTATTTTCTTCAATGATGTTATATTTATAGTTCGAGACCGGCCATATTCCCTGCTGGTCTATAAACACCTGAGGGATCACGCATGCACCGATTGAATAGACAATCTAATACCTAGGGTCAGACCGTTAAGAGGCGAATACTAGGGGCTGAGCAGTGATCAGCACAATTACTAAATGTTTGGTGGTTGCTAAATAATCAGATAAACCAGTATAAAGCTGATTTTTTGTACCATAAAAAGAACGCTTAAATAGGGTAGGGAGATAAAGCGAGAAAACCTACGCTATCTCTTCACTCTATTACAAAATCGAATAACTCTCTGGGGTGAGCATTTAGAGCACTCGCTATGCGGCAGATGTTTTTGAGGCTAACATTTCGCTCTCCACGTTCTACCCCTCCGATATATGTCCTATCAAGTTGCGCTAGATGAGCAACTTCTTCCTGGTTCATGCCAGCTCTCTTTCTTAGCTTTCTTAAAGTTTGACCGAATAAAATAAGAGGATCAGTTTCATTCATACGTAACGCTCATAAATGAAATCTATACTCCATTGGTGATGACTATAGGTACACCGACTATAAGTAGCATTTCATGCGCACTGTGGTATTATGATGACTTTAAGTATCATTAAAGAATAATAAACTCAGAAGGGAATTGAGATACATGAAGGGAAAGCAGGTTAGGTGTTGCCTTTTCTTGTGTTGCGTATTGGTATTACCTTACCTACAGGCGGCAACACTATTTGATATTGAGTTTGGAAGTCACCCAGATGACGTTTTAGAAAAATACCCTCAAGGTAAAAAGGTTTTTCAATCAATAAAAATAAAACTTTCTGAAAACCAGAAAGTTGTTGCCAAAAGTACAAAATTTAACCGTATTTACAAAATTACTTATTTGGCTAGAAACCTGTCCTGTAATGTGATTATTGATAGATTACTGGTCAAATTTCCCCCAAATGATATCAGGCTTAAAAATCACAGCGATGTTCTTTCTCAAAAATTTTGGGATTGGAAGTCTGGTGATAATTACACTGTTGGTTTTAGTACATGTGGTGACCATAAGTTTCAAGTTCATGTTACTAACAGCACTGAAAAACACATAGAAATTATGCAAGCCCGCAAACTAGAAGAAAAACAAAAACGTAACAGTATTAAGAACGCTGAAATTGTCGAGTTGTAATGCTGATAAATGAAAATATTACTCAGTATGAAGCTACAACTAAATTCTTGTTGAAATCAAACAGATTTAATTGTTATTACCCAACTAAAACTTAACTTAAAAGGATGTTTTATGAAAAAGTCAGACCTCAATAAAAAAGAAATGGAAACATATGTAAGCTATAAAGCTGCTGCACACAACTTAGGTGTAACAGATGTTTTAGAAGCCGAGTCTTTGGCTGAATCAATGAGAGGCGGAGCTCTTCGTTATATGACATACTCCATTATTGCTGCTGGCGTGATTGCCGCTCTGACAATAGTAGGTAATTTAGCTACTAATGGTTTCCCTATCATTTCTACGCCAATAGCTATATTTTGTTTTTTTAGTGCGCGTAAGAAATTGAAACTGATGAATACGACAATTCCTAAAGTTGCTAAAATTTATATTGAAGAAGAGCTTAATCAGGTCGCGATATAACCACTGTACTGGGTTTTAGTGGTTTAAACGCATTTTGGTGTTCCGGTAATCTATTCTATAAGGAGGCTGAATCACCAGTTTATGTCGTTGTATGTGTTTAAGATCTGGTTATGGCGGATGTTTACCCGTGACCAGGCTTACATGACTGCCAAATGGTACTCTATACATTGGTAGCAATTGATGCGAAGGAGTCTACATGCCTATTGATCCCGATAAATTATTCAAGAAATTTGAGAAAGAAAGACTTTCAGAATCATTCAGAGCTAAGCTTTTTGAAGATAATGATTACGTGTATGAAAGCGGTAGCCATTTAATGCCCAAAAGCATCGTTCGAGTTTCAATAGATGGCAAGCGAGAATTAGGGGTATTTAAAAACGGGGCTTTTAGTCATAGCTCTTACAACATGTGAGGGGGATTGAAAAAGATGATTCTTGCGCTCGATCTAGAGCACACATTGCTCTCATCTTCGGCGTCGGTGACATGTTTTATTCGTCCGTATCTAAACGATTTTCTTGAGTGATCCATTGAAAACTTTGATGAAGTTTTACTGTTCACTACAGTTCCAAACGAGCGCGGTCCAGCGTAAAATTTCGGCTTCACGTTTGGTCAACTTGACGTTTAATGTTGGTAGTAATTCCGGAAACAATATGTATTGTAACCGTAGATAATAGGATAAAAGCGCTGCATCAATCTAGCAGTTGGAAGAAATAAAAAAATAACTGCCACATTCATGTACAAATTGACCAAAAACAGTTGTTAATAATAATTTTGTTCATATAATTGCGCACCAAGCCGTCATGTATAAGGTTGTTGAATCCTCTTGTTGAAATTGATAAACGATGTAATCGTCTAATTTCAGGATGGGAAGAGGAGTAAATTTGTTGTTCACGGAAGAAATAAGTTGTTAAACCTCGCTATAAAACTAGCTCGATATTTTGGGATTTGTTTCTTGTTGATAGCCTCATGGGTTCAAGCAGGTGACATTGATGATTTAGCAGCATCAAGCTGTGAACTTGAGCAGCAGTACCTTTCTCAGAAAAATTCACCTACCGTTAATATCAAAGCTCAGGATTGGTCTTGTTTTACTTCGTTAGATCAAATTGAAAGCCAATCAGTGCTACCAATCGATGTACGGAATGAAGATGCTCGCTCCAAGCAATCAATATTTGGGGCGTTGCTGGTTGACCTTGAGCAGGTCAATAGCAAACGGATTTTTAAAGAAAAAAACATACTTCTTTTAACTGATGGGTTCTCGCGGATAAAACCTGCACAGGTTTGTTCAGAATTAAAAATAAACGGTTTTAAACAACCAAAAATATTGACTGGAGGCATTCGCGAATGGCTTCTCCGGGGAGGTAAGCCTGATACTCAACCACCATCGTATGAACTTGAGTTTATTCAGGCGCAACAATTGCTGATAGAGGCACTGAGTAATAACGTTACGTTGATAACGTTTAATAAATTGGATCACGAACTGGCGAGCTCCCTTTCTGATCAAGCTTTTATTCTGGATTATACGAAGAAAGCTAAATTCTTAGATCGATTCTTGAAAATTACGGAGACGCATTCGAAGGGCGGGCTTTACCCTATCGTTATAATAGGGAGTGAACAAGACTACCGTTCTCTCAAAGTGAATGTTTTTTCAGATGGCCTTCCCATCAGTGCTTTTTACTTAAAGGGAGGCCTTAAAGCCATTGAACGCCAAATTGAAGTGACGGAGATAGTCAGTAAATCAAGAAATAGCATACCGAATAGGTATCGTTGTAATGGTTAAGGAGAATATAAAGCGTAAGGGATGGCTTTCGTTGTTGTTGCTTTTCACTTTGCTACTAGGTGCTGGAGCCTCTTATTTTTTTTATTCGCAACAATCTACGGATTCATATTCGATAGATAAAGTGCTTTCTTACGAATTTGTGATTAGCAATAAGTCTGCTGATTTTATTAAAAATGCAATGTTTAAGGCTTATGCTCCTGTTAGACAAAATGCGTATCAGAAAGTAATTGAACTAACAGCGAATCACGACTTTAAGCTAAAAGAGGACAGCTATGGCAATCAGCTAATGATTTTTCAAATTAGTGAGTTGGTACCATACAGTCAAAAAATTATCTCGGTAAGGGCCAATATACAGTTTAGTGAGAGCCCAAACGTTTATCAGGTAGGTGAGGCCTCGACCTATATCGGTTCAGAAAAATATATAGAGACCAATGAAGAAAAGCTTCAAAAAGCTGCGGAAGCGTTTAAAGAGTATAGCTCGATCAATGAGCTGGCCCCCTCTATTAAGAATTGGGTTTATAAGTATTTGCAATATTCAGGGTATGTTAAAGAGGATAAAGGAGCGCTATTTGCCCTTGAGAAGCAAGTAGGAGATTGTACTGAATTTATGTATTTGGCCTTAGCGTTACTGCGGCTAAATAACATTCCAGCAAGAGGGGTTGTGGGGGTTAAGTTTAAAACACAAAGTACAGTGCTGGCAGATGCTCTGCTCCACAACTGGGTTGAGTATCAGAGTGATAATGAACGCTGGTCAATGATGGATCCGCAAATGGGGCTTATGGATGAAGATGCCTCTCAATATGTTGTTTTTCGTGTGTTAGGGATGCAAGAAGGTTTTTCGCTCTCGAATACCCATCGATTTTCAGCGTTTGATAATCGACTTTTAGTTACATTGAGATAGATAGTTAGGGAGTATAGATGTTAATGAAAAAGGGAATAATAGGACTAGTATTAGCAAGTTTAATCGTTACTTTTGCTGTGTTTATCTCTCAACCTGATGACTCGATTGATTTATCGCAACTATATGAAGAAAAAGTGACTGCTGAGTACCTTTTCGAGGTGAGAAATCCGTTTCCTGTAATACTGGATAAAGCCAGCGTTTCTGTCATTGTGCCACAAAATATACAAGGGTATCAGTTGGTTGATGACGGCAACTTTAGCGACGACACTAAGACAGTTGACGATGGAACTCTACGAGAAATTGAAGTACAGATTGATAACTTAGCTCCTCGGGAAACTCGAACTGTTTCGTTGCAGTACGATTTTTATTACAACGATCACTCTGGCTTAGACTTAAGTAAGTACTCTGCCAAGCGTAGCGAGCTACTGTTAAGTAAACAGTTATTAGAATTGTTAATAAAGAGACTGAGTACTAAAAAAATAGAGGTGCTTAATGCAATCAACACAAGTTCTCCTGAACAATTTTTTGAATTGTATTTAGTGGAGCAACTTGACCAATTAGGCGCTTTATTTCCTACAGCTAATTTTGATGACCCTCATAGTCGCCAATTACTTGGTCTTGCTGCTTTTTATGATTTATTGGTGTCGCTTGATGAGGTGGTAATACTGAGTGCTGGTTTATCTTGCACAGATCTTAGCCATTGTTTTAGCAATGTGTCTACTTTCTCATTAGATACTAAAGAAAACGTTAAATATAAATTAGTGGCCAAACAGAAATATTGGATCCCACTGAGTTATCTAAGAACAAAAGATGATTTGAATTTTTGGCTGACACATAAAAGCTTACTGAGTGCTCAGGGCGTCAGTTTAAAAGCCAGTTAATTTGACCCATTAGAAGAACATAAAACTTATTTTTAATACTGCTAGGGAAGCGTAATGTACTCGTTCCAAGTTAATAAAAAATCGTCAGTAACAAATTTAATGTTCCAGAAAATTATAAGATCTATTCTAGGTGTTTTTCTGATTGTACAAACGATGGCTGTCTGGGCTGAAGAAACTGTGTGGTCTGGAGAGCAGTTAGTAACGGACACATTTTATGTGAATAATGGTCAAACCCTTAGAATCTTACCTGGAACAGTCGTTAAGTTAAGCTATGGTGTAAGTATTTTAGGGTATGGAACTATTATTGCAGAGGGTACTCCGGAAACCCCCATTTTATTTACTTCTAGTGAAGATGACGCTTCTGTTTTTGATGATACAGCGCTAGAGAGTAAACCGAGCCCATGGGCTGGCATTCAAGCAACACAAGGTTCGTTTAAACATGTTGTTATTCGGTATGCAGGAAAAGGTGCATGGCCTGGGTTACTGTTAAAAGGAGCTGTTACAGTAGATTCTTCTAAGGTTGTGCATAATGACAATGCAGGGGTTGAAATTGATACTACTGAAAACCCGATTATTAGTAACACATTAATTGCTTACAATGGATCAAATGGAATCAGCCAAGATAGCTATGGTGCAGATCCCATTGTAGCAACACTCAATAACAACATAATTAAAGAAAATGCCAAAGATGGAGTCTATATTGACAAAGGCTCATTAGTACTAAACAGTAACCAACTTATTAATAATAAAGGTTGGGCTATCCGTCATCAGTCTGGTGAAATTAATACAAGTACGCCATTTACCATTACTTCCAACTTGGTTAAAGGAAACGGAAAAGGTATTCAGATTCCAGTTTCTCTATTGCCTGGCCTGGGTGAGCAAAATAAATTTTTGGACACTGGAAACCAATTTTTTATAGGTAATTCAATATGGTTTTCTGGCCAGTCAGTAGTTAATAACGTTAACTTAACCTCACTGCATGTAGGAGCAGAACATGCCATTGGTACTTATGTGTTTAAGCATGGTTTATCTGTTCCCTCTCACTTAAGTCTGACCATTGATGCTGGTGTTAATCTTAAGTTTGATAAATATCGAAGTAGCCTCATATCTAATGAAGACACGCTATCGAAGTTGGCCGTTTCAGGAATCTTGACTGTTAATGGAACAAAAGTACGGCCAGTAGTTCTTACTTCAGTAAGTGATGACTTAGCAGGAGGCGATACTAATTCAAATCAACAGGAAACCGTACCGGAAAGTGGTGACTGGAGCGGAATTGAGTTTTTAGTATCGTCCAGCGTAAATCGCCTCAATTATATAGACGTGCGCTACGCAGGGATTGTAAGTAATTCGCCTGATGTACAGTTAACACATGCAAAGATCTCAAATGCACCAGATTATGCGATTTCTGTTGATTCCGCTCCTCTACAAATAAGCAATAGTGAGCTATTTTCGAATCGTAATGACGCGCTGCTGCTGAAAGGAAATGCGGAGCTAAATGCCGCATATCTTAGAATTTATGGTAATGGTGGCAGTGGCTTAATATTTCAGGACTCGGCCAGCGGAACTATCAGTGATTCGGAAATTTTTGCCAATACAGCAAGTGGGATTATTAGCACGAGTAGTGAAAGTGTTGATGCAAGAGGAAACTGGTGGGGAGCAGAGAATGGGCCATCAGGAGACGAAGGCGGTAATGGTGATGCTATTTATGTGCAAGGAACAGGGAGTGTAGAGTCATCAAGTCTCTTTCAAGGGTATAAAACGGAAGGTTCTCGCTATTTTTATTTTAATGCGGGTGATAATTCCTCTAAAGGTGACTTGGCTGCTGTAACAGTTACTCAGGGGCAGGATAGCGCTGAATGGGGCTCAAATGCAGCTAACAGAGTGTTGTATGATTTTAGCTCTGTCGATCTAACGCTGTCAGGCCTGCCTGAGACTGGTTATTTCAAACTGCATGTTACGTACCTGAATGAAGATAACGGCACAAATGCTCAAAGCTTGTTGGTGAATCAGGAGATCCAGTTACATAACTCCCTTGTTATACCTTCAAATAAGCCTGTGTCGAAGTCATTTTGGATACCTGCTGCAGACTTAAAAGGTAGTCAGGCTGAACTCTCATTTGTTAGAAATGAAGGCATACGCGCTACTGTAGCGGAGATACTTTTAGTTGAAGAGCAAAGTGTTTTTGAACTTGCCAGTGCAAAAATAGAATTACCATTGGATCAATCCTACATTCCAGCCAAAGAGTATCTTATCCAGGGTACTGTTGAGAACAATACAAGCGATGCTCCCACAGTTATTGAGTTAGGTATTAAATCGAATGGCCAGACTCATTGGTATTTGGTGAATGCTGCTGGAGATGGAAACTGGCATTATTCATGGGTTCCTGAGCAAGACGGAGTTTACGAACTTCGAACAAGAACTGATGGAATTATAGCTGAAGCTGTTGTCAATGTTACGGTGTTAACAGATGTTAAAGCTCAACTTGATAACCTCGTTGCATATGATACACCCGCCGACAATGGCGGTAGCATAACTATTGAGTGGAGCCTTGATGACTCCCTTTTAGTAAGTTATCAGTTAGTCATTGAAAGAAGACTTGTCGGCTCAGAAACTTATGAGGTTATTACTATAGTTGATGCTGGTACGGGAAGTTTTGTTGATTTGTCGGTAGAAAATAACATCGCATACGAATACCAGACATTTTTGAAAGACCTAGCTGGTAACCCTTCAATAGTAGCCTTCTATGGTCCTGCCAAGGCGATTGATAATCAAAGCTCAGATACTGAAATACCAGAGGATGTAACAAGTTTTGTCGCACAGGCCGCAGGCACTTCAATTTACCTCTCTTGGGTTAACAGTGTAGATTCACAAAGAGACATTATTGACCAACTGTTAGATTACTCTGTTGATGGAGGCGCTACTTGGAGTAATGTTATTCATTTGCAGAAAAATATTGAATCCTATGAACTAACAGGGTTGCAAAATGGCAGTAGTTATTTAACTAGACTTCGGGTGAGAGACTCGGCTCAGCCATCTAATGTTAGCAATGGCGTTTTATCAAACAGTGTGTTGATCGATGTTAATAGTTTTTTACCGTTATCTGGAACAATTTCAGGTAATCAATCAATTGGCCCAGGTGTTTATCACATAACTGATGATCTAACGGTACCTAATGGGGTAACTTTGAGTATCAGGCCTGGAACAATAATAAAAGTAGATGCAGGAAAAGGGATTAATGTTTTAGGTCGTTTGGAAGCGTTAGGGGAAAGTAACAGCACAATTTCATTTATTCCATTTGTTGATGCTATTTATTGGAAAGGCATAAAAATAAACCCTAATGGTAGTGCCAATTTTGACCATATTTATATTAGTTATGCCGGCGAGTTAAACCCATATTCGGGTGGCGCAATCAGCGCAACTCAAGCAGATTTAACTGTTCGTAATAGTACTTTTGAGAATACACAACTTGCGATTACGGCGTTGGATAGCCGAAGTGAGTTAACTAAAAATACCATACGAAACACTCAGATGATGGCGATTGCCTTGGCTGACTCTGGAGCTTCAACTCCAGGTGTAACCAGGATGGTTGATAACAACATTGATGGCAGTGTAATTGGAGTTAATGCAGGTGTTGCCAATATAGTAATGGAAGGCAATATCATCAAGAATAGTTTGGTTTTTGGTGCTGTATTTCAAACATTCTCAGCCGTATCGCCACTAACCTCTATCAAAGGAAATATTTTTGAGGGGAACGGGGTTCCTGTTAATACAACAATATCATTTTTACCCCATGTAGAAACGAATAACAGTTTTACCAATAACCGAAATCAGATGATTGTCCTCTCAGGGGGGACGTTAGCTGGAAATGTTACTCTTGGAGAAAATGGAATAAAGTCATATATTCAACAAGGCAATATGACTATTCAAAGTGGCGCGTTTTTGCGGGTAGAGCCTGGGGTATTATGGAAGTTTGGAGATTCTTCTGAGCTCAAAGTTTCCGGTTTAATCGCCGCTATGGGGTCAACGACAGAACCTGTTGTCTTTACTTCAATAAAAGATGATACGGGTAATGAGTTTGTACCTGCGACTATAGGAACAGACGTTAACCCTATGATTGCTGGGTATGTCGGCTATATGGAAAGTTCACTTTCTTCAGCAACTAGTTCTGGCAACTGGAAAGGCATAATATTTGATAGTGCGCACTACCTCAGTGAATTAAATAACACCCATATTCGTAGTGCCAATGTGTCCATACTTAATGGGTCTGATATTTCAATTAAAAACTCTAAAATTTCTGATGCTCCAATATTTTCTATCAATGTAAAAGATTCATCTCCTTACCTCATTAAGAATACGATTAACGATACTCAAAGTGGCTCTGAAGAGTTAGCTTGGGGTGACCCCAATGGTGGTGTATATATTAGTGGAGGTAATACTTATCTTGAAGGAAATACAATATCAGGAAACTCTGGTGATGGTATAACGCTTGAAGCGGGTGATACTTTTGCGACAATTAAAAACAACTTGATTGAATACAGTAGCGGCTATGGGATTAATGGTGGCTACACTTCAGTCGATGCGATATTAGAGGGTAATGCAGTTATACATAATGCCAAGGGCGTAAACCTTCCTATACAAGCAATTCCTAACCCTGAAGCAGGAAACATATTATTTCCAAATACAGATAACAGTATCTATATCGCAGGTGGTTCTCGTCAAAAAGATATTCGTTTGCCCCTGCTAGTAGATGAAGACGCTGGTTTAGTTGTTTATGTTGTACACCAACAAGGGTTCAATATTTCAGGAAATGCCACATTAAACATTGATCCTGGTGTAGTTCTCAAGTTTGCCAATCAAAATAGTGGAATTATTCTTTATGAAGGTGGGTCGATGAAAGCAATCGGCACAAAGGACTTACCCATCATATTTACGTCTATTTCAGATGATCAACATGGCGGCGACACAAATGGTGACGGCTATAGTTCTTATCCTGAAAGCGGGGATTGGGGAGCTATTCAAGCCTATAAAGATCCACTTAATGAAACACAGATAAAACTGGTACTTAATCACGCATCTGTACTCTATGGCGGCAGAGAGGGAACCATTTACCTTTGGCCGAACAATAAAGCAAAAATCGAAAACTCCCATATTGCATACAGTGAAAATAATGGGGTATACGCAGAAGAAAATAATGCACTAGAAGTTAACCAGAGTAGTTTTTACGGGAACCAAAAGAGTGGCATTAAAGTTGGAAATACCAGTACGTTTGAAATTGCTAATTCTGACTTTTATTCAAACCAAGAGCATGGAATAAATGTTTGGGGAGAATCAGCTAACGGCGTTGTGGAAGACAGTAATCTTTTTGCAAATACACTGAGCGCATTAACTAGCAGAAGTTCCCTGGAAATTGATGCAAGAGGCAACTGGTGGGGTGCTGTCGATGGCCCAAGCGGAGATAAGCAAGGAAGTGGCGATAAAGTCTTGGAGGCAGGCGCAGGAAGCGTGGTTACATCCAGTCTTTTAAAAGATATAAAAACAAATGGCCCTGAATACTTGTATTTTGATGTTCAAGACAATAGTTATAGGAGCTACCGTGTTGACGAACCATTGGATGAAAGTACGCTCAGTGAGCATTTGTTTTCTTTCTCTGGTCTTAATGAAAATCTGGCTTATGAACTATTAATAACGTTTGATAGCAGCTCAATTAGTGATAAACAATCGTTGGTTGTTAATGAGAATATTATTATTCAGCCGCCGCTTTCTATACCTTCATTAATGACCTATCAATATATTGTTCCTGAAAACGCTGTTGTTAATGGAAACTTAACAGTAAAAAGTCAGCCTACAGAAGGTGCTTTAAAGAAAATAAAATCAGTAACTCTATTGGCTAAACCAAAGAATATTGAAGCAGTAGTGGCTCTCTCAATAAGCGCACCAAACAATGGGCAAAAATTGAGTGGTGGGGTTTTTCCAATATCAGGGGTTTATGAGGCGACAGGGACTGAGGTAAACAAGGTTGAGGTTAAAGTCTTAGACTCTACCGGGAAAACTCAATGGTACTTAGCTAGTGTGAATATACAAAGCAAGACGTGGAGTTTACCGTTAACCTTGAGTGACTCAGGACTGTATACAGTTAGCGCTAGAGGGTTATTTAACAATGGAAGCCTAGCAATAAGCAGCAATGTCGTTAATATTGATGTTGACTTGGCACCGCCTCAAGCTGTTACTCAATTACTAGGTACTTCAACTAATCAGAACGTTAAGTTATTTTGGAACTTATCCGCTGATGATGCAGGGCGGGAGCGGGATGTTATTAGTTACACGGTATTCCGTTCTTTAGATAGATATGGTCAGTACACCGCTGCTTCAACATTACCGCAGGGCAGTGACAGGTATACCGACGAAAGTGTCGAATCTAACAAATCTTATTACTATTATGTGACTGTTTCAGACGACAATGGAAATAACTCTGCTTCCAATGTCATAGGTCCGATAG
>JQIA01001736.1_pt1 | contig 11700 bp, 7 predicted proteins | sample 811431 | NCBI WGS metagenome assembly JQIA01 (sample SAMN02998118, study PRJNA258478) | marine sediment metagenome | biome: marine; feature: seafloor; material: sediment; isolation source: oil-polluted sediment collected from 3 locations (0.5 km, 0.7 km and 0.9 km)... | place: USA: Gulf of Mexico ... | reverse complement strand
TTGCCAGCACCGGCGAAAACTAGGTCGCGCCGATCAGCCGATGTATCCCCGCCGAAGATGAAATCATCACCGTCGCCACCGTTCAACGTATCAGCCCCGTCACCGCCGAATAAAGTGTCATTGCCAAGCTCGCCGAACAAACGGTCACGGCCTTCGCCCCCACTTAAGGTGTCGTTTCCATTGCCGCCAGTTAAAGTATCGGCGCCGCGCATGCCCAGTATTTCATTAGCAAGGTTATTCCCGGTTAAGATGTCATTCCCGTCACCTGTGATGATGTTTTCAAGGGTTCCTGTGTCGGTTGCCAAAGCACCCCAATTGATGCCGCCAACACTGAATATAGTTCCTGGTACTAGGCTGATGACAACAGCATTTGAAAGTGCAGCGAAGTTCAACCAGTCAGTGCCGCCATTGGTGTCGGAAATACTTGTCCGTGATGTATCTACATTTGCGTAATCCAGGAAGTCCGCAGTAAAATGATAGATATCATCAATTTCAGATGCAGAGCCAAAGAACTCGAGAGATGCGCTAACTAGGGTGCCGTTGTCAGAGTTTGCGAAGTTATCTGAAACAGAAACCGTCCAATCCCCTGCTGATGAAACGCCCAGAAAACTATCTATTCCGTAAGCCCAGGTTCCGTTAAATATTGTAGGTGTATTACTGCTGAAAACAATTTGAATTTTGTTACCGTCAGGATCGGTTAAAAATATTTTAACGTCGCCGATAAAATCATGTCTGAAATTTAAGTTTAACTGAATATGTTCGATAGAGATATTTTCTGTAGATGAAATAGTGAAATGTGTCTCTGAGCCGTTTGCAGGAATTACTCGGCCTGAACCAAAGTCAGATGTGGCGGTTGTTTCTGATTGCTCATTCGTACTTGTAAGTACCGTTTCATTCAGAGTTGACCAAACCTCGGCCATACGAACAGAGGCAAAAGCATCCACCATGCCATAGCCATATGATCCATTAAAACTTAGTCCGCCACCATTCCAGCTGTTCGCACCGTTTATCTCCCAGTCACCCTGTTCAAAACCTGTTGCAGTTGTACCAATTGCCGCGCCAGTATGCGCGGCGGAAACAGCAAGGATATTTTGAACATCACGCCAACCAAGGTTGGGGTTAGCTTCAAGTATTAAGGCTACTACACCAGAGACAACAGGTGTTGCTGCAGAGGTGCCGCCAAATGTAGATGTATAATTTATATCACTTAGTGTATCAGCCCCTGTCGCTTCACCTGTTCCAGGGGCGTTATAACCAGCATTATTTATAAGATCTGTTGTATATGCAGCAGCAGGCGCAGTAAGTAGAATAGATGCGCCGGTATTTGTAAAAGAAGTTGCGTTGCCATTTATATCTGTCGCCCCAACCGTCACTGTGTAACGCGAAGAATTAATGCCCGATCCGTTCGCATCCGTAGCGTCATTGCCGGCGGCCTGAATAATGACCGTGCCTAGCCCTGAACGGCCCTGTACTAAATTCTGCTCAATTTCGCGTAAATATAGATAATCGTCACCATCAATGGTGTTTTGGTTTTGTGATAAAGCAAATTCAGGCGTATCGCCCCAGCTGTTTGACATAATATCAAAAGAACTGGCTTGACCTGTTACGTCCAGAAAAGTGATTTGTCCGGCTGTGGTGGTGAAATTTGCAAAGCCATAGGTCGCTTCGTCAAAGATATTTACACCTGTAATTCTGGCGCCATATGCAACACCAACAATGCCCTGGCCATTATTTTCAGCCGCGATTATACCGGCTACGGCAGTTCCGTGCCCATCATTGTTTCCAATGTTAGGGGATTGACCCACTAAAGACCCAATGTCAGTCCTGATCTCTAATGTATTGTTGTAGTTATTATTCAGATCAGGATGGTTGGGCTGAACACCATCATCATAGATCCCGATGTTAATGCCATTGCCTGTATATTCATTCCAAATCGTTTGAATGTTACCAATAAGATTAAAATGCCACTGGCTAGAGAAAAGCGAGTCGGTTGGTGTTACCATGCAAGTGCTCCGGACAAATTTAATTTTGATTATAAATCTATGAATGAAAATATATAAGTAACCTATAATTTAAATATAAAAGTGACGTAAGGCAGGTGATATGTTTAAGGTTTTCAGGGAATCATTACGTTGCAACTGATTTATCGCCACCCATAATAAAAAGAGATTATTTTCACAGTGTTTTGTCTGTGGCGATAATGTTTGCGCAATGCGCCTACTGTTTCCAAAAAAGTAATAATAATTATAAAATATTAAATAATATCAATATAATAGAGCTATTTTTGTGAAAAATTATGAAAAATATGGCATAGTTGAAATATATTTGCGATGAAATCTTGCACCACTAATTAAAAAACGAACTTAGTATGAAGATTGTTTTCAGTGGGGCAATTTGAAGAAAGCGTTGCAGGTAGACGGCCAATGAATGTGGGTTTGGCCGGTATTTAATGAGTATATGGAGTATTGTAGGGGTAATTTAAAAATATGTTGCTGCTTTTGCGTGTTTGGCACGACCGCGTATTCGGTTTTCAAGAACGCATCAAGTTTTAAAAATCTTCTAGATTTTTAATGCATGTCGCTGTCCTGTATTCGGGCAGGCTAAAAGTATGCACAGTTTTTATACCCGGCAATACCCGTTTCGTGAAGGGTAATGTTGTGGCTATAGATCCAAACCAATTATATCTTAAAGCATCTGTTATTGTGCCGCCAGAAATAGGATATTATGCGCGATATTCGAAGCGCATTTTTGATATCCTTATCGTTCTGGCCTTTGCTATTCCCACGCTTTGTATTCTAATTACTATTGCGCCTTTTATTGCGCTAACTGGATCTGGTTCTGTTTTTTATAAACAAGAACGCATCGGCAAAGACGGGCGTAAGTTTTGGATGTGGAAATTGCGCAGTATGATACCAGATGCCAAACAAAAATTGGAAGAATATTTACTGCATAACCCCGAAGCACGAAAAGAATGGGATCATTCGCAAAAACTTAAAAATGACCCCAGAATTACGTTAATCGGAGGCTTGATACGCAAAACATCTGTTGATGAGTTGCCACAATTATGGAACGTCTTTTTAGGGGAAATGTCCATTGTTGGCCCTAGGCCGATGATGGTTGAGCAACGCGACCTGTATCCTGGTAAAGAATATTACTTTATGCTACCGGGTATTACAGGATTTTGGCAGACGTCAGACCGAAATGAATGCAGTTTTATCCAGCGCGCATATTTTGATAGACAATATTATTATGAGATGTCGTTACTAACTGATCTGAAGGTGTTGATTAAAACGTTTTATGTCGTGCTTCGTCCGACGGGATGTTAACAAATCTTAGTTACGGGTAAGCCTGTTTTTAATTCGCCGTACAAAATTGATTAATGGAATACGCTCTTTCCAGCTGGGCTCATGTATATCTGTTCTCGATGAGCGCTGAACGACCCATTGTTTTTTTGTGGCCATTGCGATGATTTTGGGATGCGCATTGCGAAACCAGCCATATGCACCATCAACATGCATTGGCCCACCTAACGGATCGCCTAATTTACGGGTAAGCATAGTTTCAAAATACGGAATTAAATCTATTATGGCGGTTCTCTTAAACAAAATGGCGTGGGTTAATTTAAGCGGCGCTGATTGTAAAACAGACGTAAAAAATTGATAATCAGTGTCTTCTTTCAGATCAGGTGTGTGAAAGCTTCCTAAATGGAACATATCCCATTCCGTTTCTTTGATTAAAACCGCTTCAGGCACCGACATATTACAAAATGCAGTGCTGAAATCAGCATCATCTTCAAGTATAAAGATACAATCATAATTTTGGGCATATGCGTCTTTTAATATGTTCAAATGACTTAAAAAACAGCCGCGTGACCCGATATTGGGGAATTCTTCGGGGGTTTTTGGGCGTTCTGCTGGAAACAATCTGATCTTGGGGTGATTATAATCCAGTCCGATGCGGGCCAGTTGCTGTGCCATTTCGGCACGCCGGTCGGCTCTGTGTTTCAGGTTGATGATATAAATCGCATCTATAAACGCTAGAAGTGGAAAATCGGACACGTGGGTAGTTACCTTTTTGTTGTTCAGGCCTAAGTAAAAACATTTTACCGTTAAAATGTGATATTCTTAGGACAGATAAAAGAAATCATCCTGTTTGCCCTTATTTTGTCAAGGTTACAAACTTAAATGCAGGAATGTAAATTATCGGCGATGTAATTGCCCGAGTAGAATAGCGAGTGAAAACGATAGCAATGCCCAATAACTTAGCATATTTTATGTTGCTTATCTGGCCTTTTGTTATGATAGGCTTGTTTCGCAAAATGCCTGTTTCACGTGCATTTATATGGTCTTTACTAGGGGCATATTTATTATTACCGCCCGCACCGGCAGGGTATGACTTTCCGTTGCTTCCACCCTTTGATAAACACTCCATTCCCAATTTGACGGTTCTTGTGATTTGTCTGACCTTACTTGGCACCCGAATTATATCATTGCCTAAATCGGGCGTCGGCAGAATTTTGATCGTTATGTTTGTTCTAAGCCCGGTTGCAACAGTTTTTACAAATGGTGAACCTATCGTGTTTCGTGCGGCAGAGCCTTTACCGGGTTTACGTGTCACAGATGCAATCGCAATTTCTATTAACCAAATTCTGCTGGTGTTGCCCTTTTTACTAGCGCGCCAAATATTGGCAACAGCAGAAGCGCATAAAGAATTGTTGATTGCATTGCTGATTGGTGGGCTTTTATACTCGATCCCGATGTTGATAGAGGTGCGTTTAAGCCCGCAAGTTAATGTTTGGGTTTACGGATTTTTCCAACATTCATTCGAACAAACAATGCGTTTTGGCGGGTTTAGGCCCGTTGTCTTTCTAAATCATGGTCTGTGGGTTGCATTTTTTGCGATGACAACAGTGATTGCCGCACTGGCGCTTTGGCGGATGGAAAAGTTGGAAAAACGCCGCACGATGTATTTTGTAGCAGCGACCTATTTGGCTACGGTTCTGATCTTGTGTAAATCGGTTGGCGCTTTGCTGTTTGCTGTTTTCCTGGCACCTTTGATAATGTTTACAAGCCGCAGAGTGCAAATAAATATTAGTTTTATCTTGATCATTTTGGCTTTGGCGTACCCTATTCTTAAAGGGGTGGATTTAATGCCGTCCGATCTTTTGGTTGCGCAAGCAGAAAAGATTGGTAAAAACCGTGCCGCATCGCTTAACTTCAGGTTTTATAACGAAGATCTTTTGTTAGAGCGCGCTAATGAAAAACCACTTTTTGGGTGGGGCAGTTGGGGGCGAAACCACTTACATGATAAGGTTTCAGGCACAATTTCAACAGTATCGGACGGGCGCTGGATTATCGTATTTGGTGTTTTTGGTTGGGTTGGGTTCATTGCAGAGTTTGGTTTGTTGGGTTTGCCGTTGATATTATTGTGGCGGGTTGTGCGGGTTATACCGCCCGGCTCATTACCCCCGCATATTGGCCCGCTGGCTTTGATATTGGTGATCAATATTGTAGACTTGTTGCCTAATGCAACACTGACACCTATTACTTGGATTATTTCAGGTGCGCTGCTTGGCTATGCAGAGCAGCTAAAATTGATGGACTTGAAAAGAAATGTAGTGCGTACATTATGGCGCCCGATGATGTAATTGAAAATATGAAAAAGCCATGTAATTCCCCTCTACCAAAAGTTCTGGTCATTGCAGAGGCCGCTAACCCGGATTGGGTTAGTGTGCCTTTGGTAGGATGGTCGTTGGCCAATGCACTGCGGGCTGTTTGTGATGTTCATATTGTTACGCAAGTACGTAACCGCGATGCTATTTTACGTACAGGCTTAATTGAAGGCAAAGATTTTACCGCAATTGATTCTGAAGCTTTTGCACGCCCTTTATGGAAGCTTGGGAATAAACTACGCATGGGTGAGGGCAAAGGTTGGACAGTGTTACAAGCTGTCAATGTAATGTCCTACCCCTATTTTGAACATCTTGTGTGGGCACATTTTGGCGCTCGTATTCAAAATGGTGAGTTTGATATTGTTCATCGCATAACCCCACTAAGCCCCACCGTCTCCAGCAGCCTTGCAGCGAAGTGCAAACGTGCAGGCACACCTTTTGTGCTGGGACCGCTGAATGGGGGTGTTCCATGGCCAAAAGGTTTTGATGCAGAACGCAGACGTGAACGAGAGTGGTTATCTTATATACGTAATGCGTATAAGATTTTACCGGGCCGGTATGCGACTTTATCTAACGCGGCGGCGATCATTGCCGGATCGCGACATACTGAAAGTGAGATACCCAAAAGCTTGCGGCATAAATCTATCTATATGCCTGAAAATGCAATAAACCCTGCACGGTTTTCAAAAGTTGTAACGCATTCAAAATCACAGCTGCGAGCATGTTTCGTTGGGCGTATGGTTGCATATAAGGGGCCGGATATGTTGTTAGAAGCGGCCGCCCCGCTGTTACGTGATGGCCTTATGACATTAGATATGATCGGTGATGGCCCTTTGCTAGACAATCTTAAAGTGCAAGCTAACCAAAGCGGTGTCGCGGCGTCTGTTCAGTTCCATGGTTGGGTCGCTCATGATATGGTGCAAGACATCATGACAAATTGCAGTTTATTGACTTTTCCGTCCATTCGAGAGTTCGGTGGCGGAGTGGTGTTAGAAGCTATGGCGCTGGGTATTACACCGATGATTGTCGATTACGCAGGCCCAGGTGAACTGGTTACAGATGGGCTAGGGTATAAAATACCTCTTGGGAGCCGTGAACAGATAATTGCAGGCTTTAAAAAACAATTGCTGCAGATATCTGCCAAGCCAGAACAGCTGCCGCAGATTGGAAAAGCGGCACGTGAACATGTTTTAAAACTGCTGACATGGGATCAAAAAGCTCTGCAGATTTTACAGGTTTATAATTGGGTTTTAGGTCATCAAGATAAGAAACCGATGTTTTTTTCAGATGATTTGGTAGGTAAATCCAAATCTGATTAAAGTGCTGTTCGTGGTTAAAATGGCACGGTTTGAAAGGCTCATAGTCATAAATACGCCATATCTGCCTTATAGGCTGCGGAGATGAGTATTTAGTAGGAACGTAGTATGCCTGTTGAGAAACCTGTTGAAACAGGCCTGAAATATCGTTCCGAAATTGACGGGCTGCGGTGTATTGCCGTATTGGCCGTTGTATTGTTTCATTTCTCAATCCCAGGGTTTTCCGGTGGTTTTGTTGGTGTCGATATATTTTTCGTTATTTCGGGCTTTCTTATTGGTGGTATTTTATGGCGAGAGTTAACTGCAAAAGGAAAAATATCCTTTACACGATTTTATATCCGCCGCTTGCGCCGCTTGGCTCCTGCATTTGTTGTAATGGCTGCTGCCACCAGTATTGTCGCATATGATATTTTACTACCCTTTGAATTTCGTGAATTTGGTAAAGCATTAATTTCATCCACAGTCTATTTATCCAATGTTCTATTCTTTCGCCAATCAGGATATTTTGATAGCGGTGCAGATGAGAAATTCTTGCTGCATACATGGTCGTTATCGGTCGAAGAGCAATTCTATATTTTCCTTCCCTTTCTGATCCTGATTTTTAGTAAACACCATAAAGCGTTGCATTTTGTATTGGCAATTATATGTATGTTGTCATTACTGGCTTCAATTTGGTTTACCCGCAGTTCTCATACTGCAACGTTCTTCTTATTTCCGTTTCGGGCTTGGGAGCTTTTGGTCGGAGCGCTGCTTGCAATTCATGGGCAAAGAGCACAGGAAAACTGGCGACACGGGCCAATATTGTCATGGGCCGGTCTGGGGCTTGTTCTGGGATCGATAGGCTTTGTGCAGGCAGGAAGTACATTTCCGGGTACACAAGCTATATTCCCAGTTGCCGGTGCTGCTTTGTTGATTTCGAACGGGCGCGACGACAATGTTATCAACCGCGTGCTTGCGTCACCGTTGCCAGTCTTTATTGGATTGATTTCATATTCACTTTATATATGGCACTGGCCAATACTAACTTTGTCCCAATATTATTACGGCATATATGACAGCCCAGATGAAACCCTCATATGGTTATTCTTCACCTTTGTGCTGGCAATATTGTCATGGTGGTTGGTTGAACGGCCAGTGCGCCGAGCGCGCAATTTGTCCGGTGGCGTTGTTCTTGGTAGCGTGATGTTTGCATCTTTTAGCCTGCTTTCATTTGGAAGCATTTTATATCTGAAAAATGGTCTGCCTGACCGGTTCGCGCCGGATGCACGCGCACATATAGAGGCAACAGCTGATTTTCTGCAGGATTGGAGCAGATGCAAAACCCAAGAATCTGGCCTTTTACAAGGGCTGGAAATCTGCCCCATAGGCCCAAAAGATAAACCCCCAGAAGTCTTGATATGGGGTGACAGCCATGTACGAGCTTTCAAAGAAGGCCTGGATCTGGCGGCTTTCGATAAGAATCAGTCAGGGTTGATTATATGGAAAGCAGGTTGCCCGCCATTATTCGGGCTGCGCAAGCAGGAAAGTGCCAGTACAAAGCTGGAAGATGCGCAGTGTCTTGATGTCATGCAAAAAATAGAAAAGGCGTTCTCGCAACTAAAAGGGTTTCACACGATATTGCTAATTGGTCGCTGGGCTTACTATGCGCAAGGGCATGGCGTGGGGAATGATGTACATAACAAAATAAAGTTATTACCCTTGGCTGACCCAGGCTATGCTGAAGATAATCAAAGTTTGATTTTTTCTAATGCTGTTACAGATACAATCACTCGCTTGTCAGCATCATTTGAGAACGTATATGTTTTGCGCCAACCGCCGGAAATCCCGCATTATGATGCGCGTAAAGTAGCGCGTATGATGGCCCATGGACGGCTAGAAACTGGTCCGGAGTTGGATCAGATAATACGGGTTTCAAAAGATGATTTATATGCACGTGTTCAAATCGCAGAAGCGCCTTTTAAAGCATCTGAAAAAATAACAATCCTTGATAGTTGGCAATATTTTTGTGGGCCAGAAGATTGCTCTGCAATGGCTGAGGGTCATGCATTGTACTTTGATAATAATCACATTGTTAACAGAACCGCACGGATGGTGCGTGGTATGTTTGATCCGATTTTTAAAAATGTGGTAAAGGAATAACCATGTTGAATGATATTAAAAATAAAACGTGGGATGTTATTGTTATTGGTACAGGTATTGGTGGTGGAACAATTGGGCGTCGCTTGGCGGAGCAAGGCTTATCTGTTTTATTTGTAGAGGCTGGGCCGCATGGCCCGCGCGGGGAACAAACACCATTAAACGCAGAAATGGCAGACCCTGTTGCACGCCATGTTCGTGGGTTTTTATCAACCCAAATAAAAGCCGAAGTGAATGGTCGGGCCACAGAGTTTTTTGGCCCTTTGGGGGCGGGGGTAGGCGGTTCGTCTGTCTTTTATGCAGCAACCTTGGAACGTCCTGAACGTCATGATCTGGATGATAGTTCTGAACGCCCCCATCCGACAGGTGGCTGGCCTGTCGGGTATGATGATTTTCAACCCTATTATGATGCTGCAGAAAAGCAGTATTTCGTTTGCGGTCATGAAGACCCATTATCGACAGAACGCCCATCGTCTTTGTTAAATCCGCCTGAACAGGCACACGGTGATAGCGTAATGATGCAAGGGTTTCGCAATAATAATTTGCACCCTTACCAAGCACATATGGCCGTACGGTATGTGCCGGGTTGCAAAAACTGTTTTGGTTTCAAGTGTCCACGTAAGTGTAAAATGGATGGTCGATCTGCTGGGGTTGAGCCTGCGCTTGCAACGGGGAATGCAATTTTATTGGATAATTGTGAGGTTACAGCTTTGCGCGGCTCTACTAAAAGCATCACACATATCGATGTTGAACGCGATGGTCAAAAGTTCACATTAAGGGCCAGACGGTATGTTTTAGCTGCAGGCGCGCTGGCTTCGCCCCGCTTGTTATTAGTTTCAAGCTGCGCAAGCTGGCTGCATGGTTGTGCCAATAGTAGTGGATTGGTTGGGCGCAATCTGATGTTTCACGTTAATGAAATGATTGCGCTTTGGCCTAAACATGATCAGAAATATGATGGGGCCAGTAAAGCCATAGCGATGCGTGATCTTTATTATCGTGATGATAAACGGTATGGTGTGGTACAAGCGATGGGGCTAGAAGCATCTTATGGTGAGATTGTACATTATCTGAACATGATGTTTGACCGCTCAATCTTTAAGCCTCTGAAACCATTGCGTCACCTAACGCGTATTCCTGCATTCCTTGCTGCCAAATTGTTTGGCAGTGCCAAGATCTTTGTCGGCATCATGGAAGATCTGCCCTACGCCCATAACCGTGTTATTCTGGATCAAGCAGACCCCGGGCGTATTTCGGTACAATACATGTTCGCACCAGAGCTTGTTGAGCGTCACTACAATTTTAGACGCATGATGAAACGAGCATTTCGCGGGCAATGGTCTGCTTTTTTGGGCTTGCAACCCGAACTGAATTTTGGACATCCTAGCGGCACGCTGCGTTTTGGTAATGACCCTAAGACCAGTGTATTAAACCCTGTATGTCGCAGCCATGATATAGATAATCTTTATGTTGTTGATGCGTCTTTTATGCCTACATCAATGGGTATTAATCCTAGCCTGACCATTGCTGCAAATGCGTTACGGGTGGGGGACCATCTGATTGCGGAATTATCCATGGATGGGGTTTCCAAATGAATAAGGTAAAAGCAGATCATGGATAGTAATCAACAGATAATTCGTACGGGTACAGTTGTGGTAACTGGGGCGGGGTCAGGTCTGGGTCGGGCTTTGGCTGTCTCCTTAGCAGGCCGTGGTCTGAAAGTTGTGGGGTTTGGCCGCCGTAAAACTGCATTACAGGAAACTGCTGCATTTGTGGACAAAGGCCAGTTTTTTCCCATGGTTGTGGATGTTGCTGACAGCGTTGCCGTCAAAAAAGCTTTTGAAACGATTGAAAGTAAACATGGGCGGATTACAATATTGATTAACAACGCAGCCGTTTATCCCAGAACCGATTTTCTGGATGAAACCCCTGATAGTTTTCAACAAACAATGAATATTAATCTGGGTGGGGTCGTAAATTGTACATATGCAGCATTAAAGACTATGAAACATACAGGACTAGGGCGTATTGTTAACGTTGCCAGTTTCGCGGATATTGCCCCGATACCCGCCAGTTCAGCTTATAGTGTTTCAAAAGGTGCTGCTCGTATTCTGAGCAAAGCGCTAATTGTTGATTTAGGCGATCGGTTCCCCGATATTGTTATCACCGATTGGTTACCAGGCATGTTGGCAACGCAAATGGGTATCTCTGATGGGCTAGACCCTGAAGTTGCTGCACAGTGGGGTACTGCATTAGCGTTGTGGCATGACCCCAGTTTAAATGGTGCAACATTTGAACAAGATCACGAGCTACTGCCAGCGCATTCATTTAAAAGACGTATAAAAGATAAATTGCTGCTACGCAGGTCTCCTACATCGCGCCGAATTATTCCTTAAATCGTAATCGCAGGGCATCAGCAATTAGCTTGGGTAGAATTGAAATGCAGCGCACGTAACGCGGGCCGAGGCGTATCGGATTAAAAGACATGCGCCAAAGCCATTCTAATGCAAACTTTTGAATCCATTTGGGTGCGCGGACTTGATCGCCTGCAATAAAATCCAAACCCGCCCCAATAGAGAC
>JQIA01001735.1_pt1 | contig 11708 bp, 11 predicted proteins | sample 811431 | NCBI WGS metagenome assembly JQIA01 (sample SAMN02998118, study PRJNA258478) | marine sediment metagenome | biome: marine; feature: seafloor; material: sediment; isolation source: oil-polluted sediment collected from 3 locations (0.5 km, 0.7 km and 0.9 km)... | place: USA: Gulf of Mexico ... | reverse complement strand
TTTACAGGCCGTAATTTACAGGCCAAGACGCTGTTCTGTAGAGGCCTGTAATACTTTTGATAATCGTCTTAGTTGTGCGCGTGCAGTGCTTCGTTCAGCTCAACAGCGGTCTGATTGGTCAAGCATTCAACGGCACCGCTAACCGAGTTACGGCGGAACAGTAAGTCGGATTTTCCGGCCAGCTCGCGCGCTTTGGTTTCACCAACAACGTGTCGACTGTCGTCGAGTAAAACGACTTTGGTGCCTGCGGTAATATAAAGCCCAGCTTCGACAATACAACGATCACCGAGGGGAATGCCAATGCCCGCATTAGCGCCAAGGAGGCATTCTTTGCCGACGGAGATAATAATGTTGCCGCCACCGGAGAGGGTGCCCATGGTCGAACTGCTGCCGCCGAGATCGGAGCCTGCACCGACAAAAACACCCGCAGAAATACGGCCTTCGATCATATTTGGCCCTTCTGCACCGGCATTAAAGTTAACGAAACCTTCATGCATAATCGTCGTGCCTTCACCAATATAGGCACCGAGTCTGACCCGCGATGCATCGGCGATTCTAACGCCAGCAGGCACAACGTAGTCGGTCATTTTAGGGAATTTGTCGACACTATTTACGTTCAGGTGCTGACCTTTAATACGGGCTTGTACTTGGCGCTGGGGCAATTCGGCAAGGTCGATGGCACCTTCGTTGGTCCATGCAACATTCGGTAAAGAGCCGAAAATGCCGCTCAGGTTTATACCGTGAGGTTTGACCAGACGGTGGGAAATAAGCTGCAATTTTAAATAGGCTTCGGGCACAGAAGTGGGCTCGTCGTCGCTGGCCAGAATGGCCGCCACACAGGGGCGTTCACTGTTAAGTAGCGATTTTACGGCGTCGGCCTGAGTACTTTGCTGGCGTTTGTCGAGGGCATCGGCAAGGCTTTGTAATTGCGCCTTATCGAGATTAATCGCGACATTGCCTTCTTTGTAGTCGAGAGCTTCGCTGAGTGCGTCAGCAACGGCATCGTCTGGGTTGAGTAAGGGGGCGGGGTAAAACACTTCGAGCCATTGATCTTGCTTGTTCCAAGTACCTACGCCGATGCCAACACTGTAGAGCTTGCTCATTTTTCTTGCCTCTTTAATTATGCGTTCGTCTTAATGATTACTGAGTTGCGAAAATAGTGTTGTAAATGTCGGGTTTAAAGCCGACATTTACGCTGCCATTGTATTCGAGTACGGGTCGTTTTATGAGGGTTGGGTATTCCACGAGCAGTGCATTAACACGCTTTGCATCGAGGTTTTTCCGGCGCTCATCATCAATTTTTTTCCAGCTGGTGCTGCGTTTATTGAGTACCAGTTCCCAGCCGAGGCTGTCTATCCAATGTGCGACCTGAGAGGGTTCAAGACCGTCGGCACGTACATCATGAAATTCAAAGGGGATGTTATGTTCTTCCAGCCAGCGTCGTGCTTTTCGGACGGTATCACAATTCTTAATACCAAAGAGTACGGTCACAGGGGCATCCTTTCGTTTTATAAAAATGTTGATTGAAATGTTTTATCGCGATAAAAAATGCAGCTTAGGATAACAAAAGCACGGCTTATTAAACATGCCGTTCAAATCTGGATTTTCCGCTGTACGAGAGTGCTTATGCTTTTTTGGTAATTACAGGTTTTTTACGCTTGGGATAACAGGTGGTGCAAATCTCACAGACGGTGCCATCGCAGCCACGGGCAGAGCAAAACTCACGGCCATAATAAATAATTTGTAAGTGCAGTGCATTCCACTGGTCTTTGGGAAATAAACGTTTTAAATCTTTTTCAGTTTGCACAACATTTTTGCCTACTGTCAGGCCCCAGCGTTGAGCGAGCCGGTGTATATGTGTGTCGACGGGAAAGGCGGGATGCCCGAAGCCTTGAGACATAACAACGCTGGCGGTTTTATGGCCGACGCCGGGTAAGGTTTCCAGTGCATCGATATCTTCGGGTACTTGGCCCTGATATTTGTCGATAAGAATGTGTGAAAGCCCTGAAATAGCCTTTGATTTTCGGGGCGAAAGGCCGCAAGGGCGAATAATAGCGAGAATGTCTTCCACCGGTACCTTGCACATCTCCTTGGCATTATCAGCGAGGGCGAAGAGTGCCGGTGTAACGGTGTTAACCCGAGCATCCGTGCATTGGGCAGAAAGCAAAACGGCGACCAATAAGGTGAAGTGATTGCTGTGGTCGAGAGGAATGGGCTGTGTTGGATAGTGCCTTGCAAGGGTGGCGAGAATATAGTCCGCGCGTTCTTTTTTGAGCATGTCATGGCGTCTCAGTCGTCGGTTTTAAACAAGTGTCTCAAGGTATGTTTTGATACGTTGAGCAGCCGCTTCGCACTGTTTCAACGGTGCTACGAGCGCCATGCGAATACGGTGTTCGCCGGGGTTTCCTTCTGCAGTGCTGCGGGCAAGATAGCGCCCGGGTACAACGGCGACATTCTGCGTGGCGAGAAGATCACGGGTAAAAATATCATCGGCAATGGGTGTTTTTGGCCAGAGATAGAAACCGGCATCGGGTTGTTGAATCTCCATAACGGGCTGAAGAATTTCAGTAACGGCCTGAAATTTTTGGCGATATTGCTCTCTATTACCGTGGACATGTTCTTCATCGTCCCACGCGGCAATACTGGCCCATTGGTGTTGAACGGGCATGGCGCAGCCGTGATAGGTACGGTAGAGCAGAAACTGTTGAATAATCTCAGCATCGCCCGCGACAAAGCCAGAGCGTAAGCCCGGTAGATTGGAGCGTTTTGAAAGGCTGTGGAAGACCATGCAGCGTTTAAAATCATCGCGGCCCAGCTCTGCACAGGCTTGTAATAGCCCCGGCGGTGCATTGTCTTCATCGCTATAGATTTCGGAGTAGCATTCATCGCTGGCAATGATGAAGTCGTGGCGATCGGCCAGCGCAATAAGATTCTTTAGTGTGTCTGTATCAAGTACTGAGCCTGTGGGGTTGCCGGGGGTGCAAATATAAACGAGTTGGCAGCGTTGCCAGTCATCTTCACTGAGACTTGCAAAGTCGGGCGCAAAGCCATTTTCTTCTGTGCAGTTGAGGAAAATGGGTTCGGCGCCCGCCAGCAAAGCAGCGCCTTCATAGATCTGATAAAAAGGGTTCGGCATGACGACACTGGGTGAAGTGCTGGGGTCGTTGCCAGAGTCAATGACTGCCTGAGCAAAAGCGAATAAGGCTTCGCGAGTACCATTGACGGGCAGGATGTGTTGTTCGGGATCAGGCGCTGTACTGAGTTTGAAACGGCGGGCAAGCCAGTGAGCGATACTTTGTCTGAGTTCTGGGATCCCTTTGGTGCCGGGGTAGGTCGATAGACCGCCGATTTGAGCCGTTAATGTATCGACGACCAATTGAGGTGCGGCATGTTTCGGCTCGCCAACAGAAAGGCTGATGGGGGTTAAAGCCTTCGGCGGGTTTACACCGAAGGTGAGTTTCTTCAATTTTTCAAAGGGGTAAGGCTGTAAGTTTTTCAGGTCAGGATTCATTCGAATTTTCTCATTGCGCCATTCTAGGGTGCTGTTCTAGCAAGCCATTTTCACGGTCGTTATTTTTAACCGGTTTAATTGGGCGGCGTGGATACTTGTTTTTCCACGTCAGTGGGCTTTTCTTCAAAGTTTTTCGCATCTAATGCAAGGCAAATAGCCTGCTCAACTTCCTCGCAGAAGCTGCGGTTTGTTAATGCATGGTCCGTGTTATCGGTGAGATAAAAAACATCTTCTACGCGTTCACCCAAAGTGGCAATTTTAGCGCTATGTAAGTGGAGATTAAAGCGCATGAAAATTTCCCCCAGTTGTGCGAGAAGGCCGGGGCGGTCAGGTGTAATAACTTCCAGATAAGTGGTGGGGCCATCGTGGTTGTGGTCAATATTTGCCGAGGTTTTAAACGCGAGTTGCTTGAGTTGGCGAGGTGTTATACGTTTTACGTTGATATTTTTTAAATCGTTGGCGAGTAGTGCAAGGCTGAGTTTTTCCTTGAGGGACGCAACCTTCTGCGCACGCGTAGCAAAAGGTTTGTTCTTGTCGTCAAGAAGATAAAAAACATCGTAGGTGTGATTACCGTTCCCCGTATAAAGCCGAGCATCTTGAATATTGAGACGCAAGGCGTCGAGGACGGCGGCGGTAATGGGGAATACGTTATTTAAACCCCTTGTGTGCACAAAAAGTCGGGTAACGCTGTCGTCTTCAATGCTGACATTTTCAACGATAATGGCTGGCTCGGATTGGCCACGTGCATCGAGTGCAGCCTTAACATAGCGGGCAATAACCGGGGCACTTTCGCGGAGGAAGAGCTCATCATTGATATCGGCCCATAACTCCGTACTTTCATGGTGGGAAACGCCAGCTTGCTCGAGTAACTTGATGACTTCTTGGCGCGTATGTTCTATCCATTTTTGCTTATTGACGGGGTTTTCTAGGCCGCGTTTGAGTGCTTCCCGCGTCTGGAAATAAAGGTGGCGCATTAATGAGCCTTTCCAATTATTCCACAGTGTTGGGTTGGTGGCATTAATATCGGCGACGGTGAGTGTGAACAGGTGGTCGAGGTGCATTTGGTCGCCAACAAGGAGGGCGAATTTGTGGATGACATCGGGGTCAGAAATATCTTCGCGTTGAGAAACACTGGACATTAATAGGTGGTTTTCTACCAGCCAGCTCACGAGGCGGGTTTCTTGCTCTGAAAGACCGTGTCGTTGGGCAAAGTTGGTCGCGTCGACAGCACCCAGTTTGGAGTGGTCGCCCCCTCTGCCTTTTGCAATGTCGTGAAAAAGGCCTGCGATTAATAAGAGTTCTGGCTTGGGCAGGTTTTTTAATACATGGGCGGCAACGGGAAACTTTACTTCTTCACCGGCGTTGCTGAGGCGACGCATATTGCGAATCACCTGAATTGTGTGGGCGTCAACGGGGTAGATATGGAAGAGATCGTGTTGCATTTGCCCGATGATACGGTTGAACTCGGGTAAATAATTACCCAGCACGCCATAGCGTGTCATGCGTTGTAATTGGCTGGTTAATCGACCTTTACAGCGGAATAAGCGCATAAAGAGCGCTTTGTTGACCGCGTCATCACGGAAGTCTTGATCAATTAAATGACGATATTGCCGAATTTGTCGAATGGTGTTTGAGCGCACGCCTTCTATGGAAGGGTCTTCACCGAGTAAAACGAAGATTTCAAGTAATGCTGAGGGGTGATGGGCAAAAATCGTATCATTGGTCGCTTCAATGTGGTTGTTGTGTATTTGAAAGCGTAAGTTGATAGGACGAATTTTATTTTGCCGCACTTGTTTGTCAGTGGCTTCTTCTAGGTATTGAAGAAGCATGTCATTTTGTTCACGCAGCGCGAGTACGACACGGTAGTAGCGCTGCATAAATTGTTCGACAGCGCGTCGTTCCTTGGTGTCTTTATAGCCGAACATGTCGGCCAGCTTGCGTTGGGAGTCAAACAGCAGGCGCTCTTCTGGTCGGCCTGCAATGATGTGTAGCCCATAGCGAACCTGCCAAAGAAAGTCTTGCCCGCTACAGAGTAATTCATACTCCTCTGTTGATATGAACTCGCTGCCGGCGAGCTCAAGCAGGCTGTTTTTTTGAAAATAGCGTTTCGCAACCCACGCTATTGTTTGTATATCACGTAGCCCGCCGGGCGCTTCTTTAATATTAGGTTCAAGGTTGTATTCGGTATTGCCGTGTTTGTTATAGCGTTCGGTTTGCTCGGCACACTTTGCACGAAAAAAACGATCCGCAGGCCAAATTTTTTCCGGACCGGTTTTTTCCTCCATCTTATGGCGCAGCTCGTCATTACCGGCGAGAGTGCGGGTTTCCATTAAGTTGGTTGCGATGGTGATGTCAGCCTTTGCTTCCTCAACACAGTGCGATAGGGAGCGTACGCTATGACCGATAGTGAGCTGTATATCCCAAAGGAATGTGAGGAAGTTTTCTATATTTTCCTGATAGTGTTTGTGGTTTTTACGCTTGGTGAGTATCAGTAAGTCGATGTCTGAATGAGGGTGAAGCTCTCCGCGCCCATAACCACCAACTGCAAGAAGGCTGATATTACTATCCCAGTCGAAACGCTGCCATGCGTGTAAAAGCATGCGGTCGATAAAGCTCGAGCGCTCAAGAACCAGCGTATGTGTGTTTTCCCCCTGATGAAAGCGTGCATCAAAAGTCAGGTTGGCGGCACCAATGGCGTCACGGAATACCGTGAGCGGATCGCCTGTTTCGAGGCCGCTTAAAAACTGCCGCTCATCAAAAAATAAAGGGATGGCTGCGTTGCTGGTTAGTGCTGTCATGGCGTTCCGCTGAATAATTACGGGGGCGTGCCTATTCATGTCACGGCTTGGCGATTAAGCTTGGCATGGGCTGGTGAATAGGTCTGGGCTGGGGTAGAAATACGGGCCTGAAGTTAGAAAGACTCTTCGGGCCGCGCTGTCAGTACGTCGACACCTGTACGGGTGACCAAAAGGGTGTGTTCCCATTGGGCAGAGAGACGGCCATCACGAGTCTCTACGGTCCAGTTGTCCTTCTTTAGGCGTGTGTGATGCTTACCTGCATTGACCATGGGTTCAATCGTAAATGTCATGCCTTCTTCGAGGATTAGGCCGGTGTCGGCTTTTCCGTAGTGCAATACCTGAGGGTCTTCGTGGAAGTTGGCACCAATACCGTGGCCGCAGTACTCCCGAACGACGGAATAAAAATTGGCCTCTGCGTGTTTTTGGATCACATGGCCGATATCACCGAGTCGATTTCCCGGCTTTACTTGCTCTATGCCGAGGTAAAGACATTCTTGTGCTACTTGAACCAGTCTTTTGGCGTGCGCTGGGGTTTTCCCGACAAAGAACATTTTACTTGTGTCGCCAAAATAGCCGTCTTTAATGACGGTGATGTCGATATTAATGATATCGCCATTCTTGAGGGTTTTTGCGGCGGACGGGATGCCGTGACAGATGACGTGGTTGATCGAGGTGCAAATTGATTTTGGGAAGCCCCTGTAGTTTAGGCAGGCAGGGATCGCCTGTTGTACATCGACCATATAATCGTGGCAAATTTGGTCAAGTTCAAGTGTGCTGATACCTGCTTTGACATGCGGTTCTATTATGTCGAGAACCTCGGCGGCAAGCTTGCCGGCGATACGCATTTTGGCGATTTCTTCAGGGGTTTTGATGCTAGCGGACATGGACGTTTCAACTACCGTGCTTGTTAATTTGCGTATTGTAACGAAATTTTGAGACAGTCATGGCGATTCTTCTGTGATATTTACAGTTACTGTCTTCGCCAGAGTCATGGGCTTATGTGATTTATACTTTTTCATGTCGGCTCAATTGTGGTATAAAGCCGGCCCTGATGGAAAGGCCATCAGGTTTGTTCTTAACGACTCACACTTACCGACACATTTGTCTTGGGTGCCTGGTTTCTTCGGAAGCGGGTTGGACGATGGGGGGGTGGAGGCTTAACCCGAAACTAAGGATCTTAATATTATGACAACAGTTAGTATGCGAGACATGTTGCAGGCAGGTGTGCATTTTGGCCATCAAACCCGCTACTGGAACCCTAAAATGGCACAGTACATTTTTGGTGCCCGAAATAAAATTCATGTCATTAATTTAGAGTACACAGTGCCTGCTTTTAATGATGCATTGGAGCAAGTAAGGCAGCTGGGTGCGAGCGGTAACAAGGTGCTTTTTGTGGGTACAAAAAGAGCCGCCCAGAAAGTTGTTAAAGAAGAAGCGGAGCGGGCTGGAATGCCTTACGTTTGTAACCGTTGGTTAGGTGGTATGTTGACCAACTACAAAACAATCCGTGCTTCTATTAAGCGCTACCGAGATCTTGAAGCGCAAAGTACAGATGGTACTTTTGACAAGCTGACCAAGAAAGAAGCACTGATGCGTACACGCTTGAAAGATAAGCTTGAGCGTTCCATCGGTGGTATTAAAGACATGGGCGGCTTGCCGGATGCCCTGTTTGTTATTGACGTTGATCATGAGCGGATTGCTGTTCAGGAAGCGAATAAGCTGGGAATCCCCGTTATTGGTATTGTTGATACAAACAGTAACCCTGACGGAATTGATGTTGTCATCCCTGCTAACGACGATGCGATTCGAGCCGTGAAGTTATACACTATGGCGATGGCGGATGCCGTGCTTGAAGGTAAGGCTGGTGGCGTTATGTCTGAAGAAGATGAGTTCGTTGAGCTTACAGGTGCTCAGGCGGCTGTAACTGATGCTAGCCCTGAAGGTGAAGAAGAAAAAGAGAGCGCCCCTGCTGAGCCTGTTGCCGATGAAGCAGCGCCGACGGAAGGTTAAATGTTGAGGCTTTACTCGCGCTTTTGGCGCGAGTAGCCATTGACACAAGTATGTTTAATACAAAGGGGGCTAGGCCCCCTTTGTATTAATTGAAATTTGTTACCCGCTTATTGATTTTATTGAGAGGAATTACCATGGCAGCGATTAGTGCTTCCCAAGTTAAAGAATTACGTGATCGGACTGGCCTCGGCATGATGGAGTGTAAGAAGGCATTAGCCGCTGTTGGTGGAGATATTGAAGCGGCCATTGAAGCGCTGCGTAAATCGAGTGGTATGAAAGCGGCAAAGAAAGCAGGGCGTACTGCTGCTGATGGTGTTGTGGCGGTTAAAGTCGCTGAAGATGGTAGTTACGGTGTTCTGGTTGAAGTGAATTCGGAAACGGATTTTGTGACTAAAGATGATGGCTTTCAGGCTTTTGTTGCGACAGTTGCGGATAAAGCTTTTGCAGAAAAACAAGGCGATGTTGCTGTGTTGAAAGCGGGCGATATTGAAGTTGCTCGTGAAGCTTTGGTTCAGAAAGTCGGCGAGAACGTTAATGTACGTCGCGTTATTCTTGCTGAGGCGCCGGTAGTGGGTGCTTATGTACACAGTAATAAGCGTATCGGTGTGCTGGTGTCTTTAGAGGGCGGCGATCAAGCTTTGGCTAAAGATATTGCGATGCATGTCGCAGCGGTAAACCCACAAGTTGCAACACCCGAAGATATGCCCGCAGATTTGGTCGCGAAAGAGAAGGCTATTTATGTAGCTCAAGCGAGTGAGAGTGGTAAGCCACCGGAAATTGTTGAAAAAATGGTTGTTGGCCGTTTGAAGAAATTCTTGGCTGAAAGCAGCTTGGTAGAGCAGCCTTTTGTGCGAGAACCTGATGTAAAGGTTGGCCAGTTATTGAAAGACGGCGGCGCGGTTATTAAGCACTTCGTACGTTATGAAGTGGGTGAAGGCATTGAAGTTGAATCGCTTGATTTTGCAGCAGAAGTTGCCGCACAGGTGAAGGCGAGTAATTAAGTAAGCTAGCTTAAAATCCAGCGCTTTACTATTGGGGAATTGCATGAAGAAAGAAAGAAAGTATAAGCGCATTCTTTTAAAGCTCAGTGGTGAAGAGCTGATGGGTGAAGGTGTTTTCGGCATTGACCCCAAGGTACTTGACCGCATGGTCCTCGAGATAAGCCCGCTAATAGGTTTAGGCGTGCAGGTGGGCTTGGTGATCGGTGGTGGCAACCTGTTTCGTGGCGCTGCATTGAGTGCAGCGGGCATGGGGCGAGTCACTGGTGATCATATGGGTATGCTGGCGACTGTGATGAACGGTTTGGCCATGCGTGATGCGCTTGAACGCAATAATATTCCTGCGCGTGTCATGTCTGCAATTCCTATGAGTGGTGTCGTCGATCATTATGATAGGCGACAGGCGCTGAGTTTGCTGGAAGTTGGTGAAGTGGTGATCTTTTCTGCCGGTACCGGCAACCCTTTATTTACCACAGATTCGGCGGCCTGTTTGCGCGGTATTGAAATTGATGCTGACTTGGTGCTGAAGGCGACGAAAGTGGATGGTGTGTATTCGGCTGACCCTGTAAAAGTACCTGATGCGACATTATATTCACACCTCAGCTACGATGAAGTGCTGGATAAAAAGCTGGAAGTGATGGATTTAACGGCAATTTGTTTATGCCGTGAACACCAAATGCCGGTGCGAGTTTTCCGGATGTCGAAACCCAATGCACTGCTTAATATTGTTGTGGGCGGTGAAGAGGGAACGCTGATTGAAGAGGGCTAATTATGATAAATGAATTAAAGGATGACGCCGAAGATAAAATGGCTAAGACCATTGATGCTTTGGGTCACGCTCTGAATAAAATTCGAACAGGTAGGGCGCACCCGAGTATTTTAGAAGGGGTAAGTGTTTCCTATTATGGGAGTGCAACACCGCTAAGTCAGGTGGCAAATATTTCTATTGCCGATGCGCGCACATTGACAGTAACGCCATGGGAAAAAAACATTGTGCAAGATGTAGAGCGGGCGATTATGAACGCCGGTCTTGGCTTGAACCCAATGAGTGCAGGCGAGGTGATTCGTATTCCAATGCCCGCGCTGACTGAGGAAACTCGAAAGGGGTATATTCGTCAGGCGCGAAAAGAAGCCGAAACTTCACGGGTATCAGTACGGAACATTCGTCGAGACATTCTGTCTGAATTTAAAGCACTACTGAAAGATAAAGATATTTCAGAAGATGATGAGCGTCGTGCTCAAGACGATGTGCAAAAGATAACGGATCGTTTTGTTGGGCAAATAGACGATACATTGGCGGTAAAAGAAAAAGACTTGATGAAAATTTAAGCGCTCAGTCTGAGTGAATTATTAGACGCTGAGAGATTTTGGAAATTAATGAATGGCAAGTTTTTCAGAAGAAAAAAACACGCTTTCGCTGAAACATATTGCGATTATTATGGACGGCAATAACCGTTGGGCTAAGCATAAGGGCCTGTTGGGTTTTGAAGGGCATAAAGCAGGCGCTGAACGGGTTAGAGATATTGTTGAATGTTGCCGTAAATCTCATGTGGAAGTGCTGAGCTTATTCGCATTCAGCAGTGAAAATTGGCAGCGTCCGGCGATGGAAGTCAAAGGCTTGATGACCTTGTTTTCACTGTATATAAAAAAAGAAGCCAAAGCACTGAATAAACAAGGCGTGCGTATTCGAGTTATTGGTGAGCGTTTTCGTTTTAGTGCGGGCCTACAGAAACGGATTGCCTCTGCAGAAGCACTTACAGCGGATAATACAGGGATGACTTTAGTCTTAGCGGTTGATTATGGTGGCCGCTGGGATATTGTTGAAGCGGCGCGAAAGCTTGCTCGGGATGCCGTTGATGGCGTTGTCGACCTTGATAATATTAATGAAGCATTATTTGAGCAAGGCTTGTGTTTGAGTGACCTTCCCATGCCGGACCTGTGTATCCGGACAGCTGGGGAGCAAAGAATAAGTAATTTCCTGCTTTGGCAGTTTGCTTATAGTGAATTATATTTTGCGGATTGTTATTGGCCGGATTTTGATAAATCTGCTTTTTCTGCCGCTGTGGCGTCCTACCACTCACGTCAGCGTCGGTTTGGCTTGAGCGGCGAGCAGGTAAATGCTGAGGGTCAATGGAGTGCTTAAACAGCGTGTTGTGACGGGCAGCGTACTCGCTGTCGGTTTTCTTGTTAGCCTGCTGGGGCTACCCCCTTTATTCTTCTCCTTGTTGATGGGCTTGGTACTTGCCTATGGCGCTTGGGAGTGGAGTCGCTTAGCGGGTATATCTAGTAATGTTCCCCGTCTTTTGTATGTTTTTTTATTTGTAGTCTTGGGCGTGGGGCTTTCTTTTTATCTTGGCCTAGATCGGAACACCCTGTTTTCAGAGAAGACAC
>JQIA01001734.1_pt1 | contig 11709 bp, 11 predicted proteins | sample 811431 | NCBI WGS metagenome assembly JQIA01 (sample SAMN02998118, study PRJNA258478) | marine sediment metagenome | biome: marine; feature: seafloor; material: sediment; isolation source: oil-polluted sediment collected from 3 locations (0.5 km, 0.7 km and 0.9 km)... | place: USA: Gulf of Mexico ... | reverse complement strand
TTGGAGATAATTCAATAAAATTACCACTGATATGATCATTATTTTTAAAATAAACTTCATCTGCTAATAAAATATGTGTAAAAATTAGACAAAACAATATTATAATAAGTTGTATATATCTCATTATCTGGAAAAATATGGTTAAATTAGTGTATTAAAATACTGGTTATAGCATTTCTCAATTGAATAAATCACAACAATATCAAATAAGCAATTTATGTTTTGAATTTAATTAAAAATTACTACAATGACACTTTTTTAATTGATGATATTTTACTATTTAATTTAACTATTGTTTTTATATCAGCTAAATTTATAATTAAATAACCCAATGTTTTAGAATTTAATAATAGTTGTTCTTCAATTGTAGCCATACCAATTAAACTTTCGCCAGAATTAAGTTCCACTATTACTGGATTAGTAATTAATAAACGGTAAACCTGCTCAGGTCTAATCTGTAAAATAGCTTGATATGAAGTTGCAAAAACAAAAGCTGTTGGAGATAGTTCAATAAAATTACCACTGATATGATCATTATTTTTAAAAAATACTTCATCAGCTAACAGAACATGCGTATAAATTAAACAGAATAGTATTATGATAAGTTGTATATATTTCATTTATAAAAAATAGAATTAAATTAGGGATGTCATTAATACAAATATGATAAAGTATACAGTATTATAGAAAAATGAACCAGAAATAAATGAAAAGGCTATGAAGTTATAATCCAAACATGAGTTTAGCTAATCATCACTCCAACTAATTTTAAAATCCTGGCTTTTAATCCTTCCATAAACCACTAATCCATTTGCATCTCCAAAAACACTTCTGATATAATCCGTATTTTAATGGTGAAACAAGATTCATCTATTAAACATTAGTTTTTATAAACAATTTCTTAATTTCATCTTGTACAAATCTTGTGTATAACTATTCAGCAAGTTACTTTATAAATTATTATGCTTATTTTAATATTATTAATTATATCTTTTCCTGTAGTTGCAGCTCCTCAATTGACTGCAATAGTCGATAGTAACCAAGTAATGTTAGGAGATATTTTTACTCTTAGTTTAGAATTATCTGATGCTAATGCACTTGGTGAACCAGAACTTGGTGGATTGGAGAATAAATTTATTATTCATAGTCAACAACAATCTCGTTCAACTCAAATAATAAACGGCAACTCTTCTAGCCAAATAATATGGCAATATTATATTGAAGCACAAACGACCGGAACTTTACAAATTCCAGCATTAAAACTAAAAACTAATATTGGTTATCTGCAAAGTAAACCAATAAAGATGAGAATAACATCTAATCCAATTAAACGTAATGATAACATCCGATTAGAAGCTGAAATTTCTAATTCTAATCCTTACTTACATGAACCAATTATTTATACATTACGTTTATATTATAAAGGTGAATTACGTGATTTAGAAACAATTCCACCTAGTAATGATGTAATAATGGAACAACTACAAAATAAAATAATTCCACAACGTAAAATAGTTAATGGTCAACAAGTTATAATAGCGCAGATCAAATATTTACTAACCCCTTTACGCAGTGGTAAGCTAAAATTAGATTCTGGTAAAATGAAAGGCTTAAAACAAGCTAATCGTGGCAATAGTAATAGTTTTTTTAGCTTTAATAATTATCGTCCAATAACAATTAGTAGTACTCCAATAACTTTAGAAGTGCAAGCTCCTCCAACTTCTCAGCCTTGGTTGCCATTACAAAACTTAAAATTAACTTATAACTGGGAAAGTAATATTAGTAAGCCAGTTACAGCTGGTACTCCTTTAGTTTTAAGTTTAAAATTAATTGCAGAAGGTATGGGAGGCCAAGCTTTGCCTAAATTGGAAAATTTAATTAAAAATACAGCCGATTTTAAAGTTCGGAGTCCTAAGCCAGAGATAGAACGTACTTACTTGTCAAATAAAAAAATTCCTGCTAGTACAATTATTAACAATTTTAGTATTATTCCGATTAAGGTTGGAAACTTAGAATTACCTGCTATTCGTATACCTTGGTGGGATTTACCCAATCAAAAACTGGCTTGGGCAGAATTACCAGCTCAAACTATTAAAGTTATAGCCAATGCAAATAATATAATAACTAATAAAGCTCCAGTTCAAATAGCTCAATCACCGCATATTATTGTCCAACAATTAGTATTTACCAATACTCAATATATCTGTTTAATTCTATCTATTTCTGCATTATTAATAGCTCTTTGGCAATCTTGGTATAGTCGTCATAACATTGTGATACCAAAAACTAAACCATATATGAGCAATAGTACTTTTAGGAAACGTTTGGACACTACTGAAGAAGTTGTGGAAATTAAAGCCTTGATTCAAGAATATGCTCATTTACGTTGGCAAATCCCCAAAAATAGCTCTTTGCAAACTATTGCTAAACAATTACCCACCAATAATCAACTTACCGATTTATTTAATGAATTAAATGCCACAATATATGGCAAACAAGAATTTGATTTATTTAATTGGAAGCAACGTTGTATTAATTTAATTTTACAACTGAAAACCGAAAAATCTAACCAAAGTACAGAAATAATATTTAAACCATTAAATCCAATATAACGGAAAATAAATTGTAATTTGCTAAGTTTTGCTGAGACAAAATCGAAGCAGAGCTTCTAAAACATCGTGTTCTCAAATAAAATTTGAGAACAATTATCTAGTTATTTTATCTGAAATACGAAAAATTTAGGTTATTACTTGATAAAAATAAACTTTACGATGTAAAATAAACTTCAATCTATTTTAAGGAGTAAACTATGTTTAATATTCGTATTGGCTTATTATCATGTGTATTATTAGTTCCATTAGCTAGTTATGCTATTGAAACTCCCGTTGATGCAGTTGCAATAGTAAATGGTATAACTATCACTCAACAACATTATGATGATTACGCTAAAATTCGTAATGGTGGCAGTGAGGTTGATCCAAGAATACTAATCGATGAATTGATACAACGTGAATTGTTAAAGCAGGATGCGATTCGGGGAAAATTGGAGCAACATCCTGAATTTATTAAAAAATTAGAGGAAACTCGAGAAAAATTATTGATGGCAATGGCCATTCGTAACCATTTAGATAAAAATCCGATAACTGATGTTGAATTGAAAACAGAATACGATAAACAGATAACTAATGCTCCTATCCCTAATGAATATCAGGTTCGACATATTCAATTAAGTACTGAAGCAGAAGCTCAAGCTGTTACTAAGGAATTATCGGATAACAAAGATTTTGCTGTTCTGGCAAAAGATAAATCTAGTGATATTGGTTCTGCTAATCAAGGTGGTGATTTAGGTTGGATTAGTCAAGCAATGACTGAACCAGAATTTTGGGCAGCAATAGAAAAATTAGAGAAAGGTAAACATGCTATAGCTAAGACTAAATTTGGCTGGCATGTTATTCAATTGCAAGATATTCGTGCTATAAAATTACCTAAATTTGAAGATATCAAAGAAAGGATTAGAAGTGCCATGCAATCATTCCAAATGCAAGGTTATATTGATGATTTGTTAAAAAATGCTAAAGTTGAAATACCTAAAACTGAATGATAGGTACGATATAAATCTGTATGGTATTTTTACAAATCTAGTACATAATAAAATTATGTACTATCGTTATAAATTATGACTGGTACGTGGTTATCATTAATTACGGATTTTATGTAGGATGTAATGAGTTTACGAATTACATCTTTCGAGTCGCATTTAGATACACGATTGATGCAATTCATTCGGCATCCTACATTCATATACCCTTATTTAAGAAAGATGTCTAATAATTGATGTTGAATTCAATTAAGAATTGCTATCTAATCATATTTATAAAAATTCCCTAAAAAAATCCCGAATTAGGATTCTAATTACATGACTGATATAAAAAAAGTTGTACTGGCTTATTCTGGTGGTTTAGATACCTCTATCATACTTAAATGGCTTCAAGATGAATATCAATGTGAAGTTGTAACATTCACTGCTGATATTGGCCAAGGAGAAGAGCTTGAACCAGCACGTAATAAAGCTAAAGCTGCTGGAATTAAAGAAATTTATATTGAAGATTTACGAGAAGAATTTGTACGTGATTATGTTTTCCCAATGTTTCGAGCTAATGCTGTATATGAAGGTGAATATTTGCTTGGAACTTCTATCGCCAGACCTTTAATTGCAAAATATCTAATTAAAATTGCCAATAAAACTGGTGCGGAAGCTATTTCACATGGTGCTACTGGTAAAGGTAATGATCAGGTTCGCTTTGAACTAGGAGCTTATGCATTAAAACCAGATATTAAAGTAATAGCTCCTTGGCGAGAATGGGATTTGAATTCTAGACAAAAATTACTAGATTATGCTGAACAACATGGTATTCCAATTGAAATGAAACGAGGTAAAAAATCTCCTTATTCAATGGATGCTAATTTGCTGCATATTTCCTATGAAGGTGACATCTTAGAAGAACCTTGGAATGAACCAGAAGCAGATATGTGGCGTTGGTCAGTATCTCCAGAAGCAGCTCCAGAACAATCAACAGTTTTAGAATTGGAATTTGCTCAAGGTGACATCATTGCAATCGATGGGAAAACAATGACACCGGCTGAAATCTTAGCTTATTTAAATAAAGTTGCTGGTGCAAATGGAATTGGCCGCTTAGATTTAGTAGAAAATCGATATGTTGGGATGAAATCTCGTGGTTGTTATGAAACTCCTGGTGGTACTGTGATGTTAAAAGCTCATCGAGCCATAGAATCTTTAACCCTAGATCGTGAAGTAGCTCACCTTAAAGATGAATTGATGCCACGCTATGCAAGTTTGATTTACAATGGTTATTGGTGGAGTCCTGAGCGAGAAATGTTACAAGGAATGATTGATTCTTCACAAGTTAATGTAAACGGTAAAGTACGATTAAAATTATATAAAGGTAATGTGATTGTAACTGGCCGTAGCTCTGAAAATAGTTTATTTGATACTAGCATTGCTACTTTTGAAGATGATGCTGGTAGTTATAATCAACAAGATGCTGAAGGTTTTATTAAATTAAACGCTTTACGAATGCGAATAGCTGCCTTAAAAGGATAGTTTATTATAATATAAAATAATAAATTGAATTTTTTTTGATAAATATTATTTTTAAATGGTACAATGATTTTTTCCCATAAATCTAATTTCCCATAAGGAAGAACACATGAAAAAACTTTTTATTACAGGAATAGTCGCAGCATTTGCTATGCAGTTTGCTCAAGCAGGAAGTGTTTGTGATGCAAAAACATCATTAAATGATGCTAGAACAAATTTAGTTGCAATGGTTGGTTTGTCTGATAAAAAGGCAGAAGAAGGTGGTGGCGAAGAAGTATTAAATTCTTTGAGAGAAAAAGTTAACACCGCAACTACCAGTTTAGAAACAGCAATTAAAACTCTTGGTGATGAACATACTGATGGTGCTGGTGCAGTTGTAGTAGCTACTTTAGATAAAACTTGGAATGAGTTTAAAGGAACTCGTGAAAGTGAAATCATGCCTAATGTATATTCTGGTAAAAAAGCTGAAGCTAAAGTTATAGCTACTGGCGTTCAAGCAGAACGTATGGATATTATGAATGATTCAATCTCCAAGCTTGGTGGAGATAAATGTGAAGAAGCTGCTAAATAAAATTTAGTAGTAAATGTAGGGTGTTATTCATAGGATAATACTCTACAATTAATTTAAAAATTCACCAATTAAAATCCCTTCTCTAGGTAAATTGACCATAAATCGGTCTTTTCTACCAAATATCCTATATTATTACACCAATTATTTAAAAAAGTACAAAAAACTTTATGTTAGTGAAAAATATTGATTCTAATGAATTATCTCAGTGGTTAGAAAATGCTGAACCGCCAGTTTTAATTGATGTGCGTACTCCAAAAGAAATGGCTCAAGCATCTATCCCAACTGGTCAGCCTTTACCACTAACTGTATTACCATTACGCATGAATGAAATACCTAAAGATAAACAAGTAGTGTTTTATTGTCGAACTGGAGCTCGTTCTGCTCAGGCGTGTATGTATATGATTCAACAGGGATGGAATAATGTCTATAATTTACATGGAGGAATTATTAACTGGGCTAATCATGGATTACCAATAGAACCAATGGCTAATTAACCACACTATCTAAAGCATCTATTAAACGCCATACTGGTATTACTTCAATATTAGGTAATTTTTCTTTGGGAGCATTAGCTTTGGGAATTATAGCTCGTTTAAAACCATGTTTGTCAGCTTCTCGTAGACGTTCTAAACCATTGGGAACTGGACGTATTTCTCCACCTAATCCAATCTCTCCAAAAACTACTAAATCTCTAGATAAAACAAGATCGTTCATACTAGATAATATTGCTATTAAGATAGCTAAATCAGCTCCAGTCTCACTTACCCTAACTCCACCAACCACATTAATAAATACATCCATATTATAGGTTGCTATTCGTCCATGTCGGTGCAACACAGCCAATAATACTGCCAGTCGATTTTGATCAAGTCCTAATGCGACTCGGCGTGGATTAGGAGCTGGAGATTCATCTACCAAAGCTTGCACTTCTACTAATAATGGGCGAGTTCCTTCATGAGAAACCATAATAATACTACCTGGCACATTTTCTTGCTCATTGGATAAAAAGATTGCGGAAGGATTGCTAACTTCACGTAATCCTTTATCAGTCATGGCAAACACTCCTAATTCATTGACTGCTCCAAATCTATTTTTAATAGCTCGTATAATCCGAAATCGAGTGCCACTATCACCTTCAAAATATAGAACTGTATCAACCATATGTTCTAAAATTCTTGGGCCAGCTAATGCTCCTTCTTTGGTTACATGACCTACTAAAAATATTGCTGTACCAGTTTGTTTAGCAAAACGTACTAATAAGGCCGCACTTTCTCGCACTTGTGATACTGAACCTTGAGCTGATTGTAATAATTCTGTGTGCATGGTTTGAATTGAGTCAATTACCATGATTTTTGGTTGTTCAGCTTGAGCTGTATTTAAAATTATTTCAATATTAGTTTCAGTTAGTAATCTTAAATTTTTTACATCTAAATTTAAACGTTTAGCTCGTAAACTAACTTGTTGTGGAGATTCTTCACCAGTAACATACAAAGATAGATAATTTTGACTAAGTTTAGATAAAGTTTGTAAAAGTAAAGTTGATTTACCAATACCTGGGTCACCACCTATTAAAACCACTGAACCAGCAACTAATCCACCACCTAAAACATGATCTAATTCAGCTAAATTAGTTGATATACGAATCTCTTCTGATACTTCTATCGAACTTAATAAACATGTATCAGCTTTGCTACCACTGTAATTTTTTTTATATTTATTCTTATTCGTAATCTCTTCTATAATAGTTTCTTCTAAAGTATTCCATTCCCCACAATTAGGACATTTTCCAGCCCATTTAGGAGCATTTGTTCCACATTTTTGACAAGTATAATTAGTTTTCTTGGACATATTTATATAATATTCGATATTTTGAAATTTATACTTTTAAGTTAATAATATTTATGATGATTTTGTTGCTATAAAAACCATCTGATGACAATGGTAAGGATCAATTTTTTCTAAGATATTTTGGGAAAAATTTGGAAATGGATATAAACCAAAACCATAGCCTCTAATATTTTCAAAACCTAATACTTCTAGATATTTTTTTAATACTCTATAGCTAAAAACTACTAAATGTCTATGAAGAGGAGTATCACCTTCAATATCAGAAAATTCAATATTACTTACTTGCAATGGTGCTTCACTTTTTAATAGTTGTTGAGAATCAGGATGTGGTCCACTAGAAGGCATTTTACCAATTGCAAGAAGTGCTATAGTAAAAAATGTACTTATATTAGGAGTCAAAATAATTAATTTTCCACCTGGTTGTAAAATTCTTTTAGATTCACGAAGCCACTGACATCCATTTAATAAATGCTCAAGAACAGATAAAGCAAACACACATTGAAATTTATTGTCTTCATAAGGTAAAAGATTATTAAGATTGCCTTGTTTTATATTAAGACCCTCTTCGTGAGCATTTGCAACAAGTTCTTCACTCCATTCTAGACCATAATAATGTTCTTTTTTTAATTGAATTTGTTTTTGTAAATAATAAAAATGTTGACCTTCATTTGCTCCACAGTCCAAACATATACCATCTGATGATAATGTATTAATTATCTCAGTATATGCAAGATCATATGCTTTGCTCATAGTGTTAGAATATAAATTACGAAAGTATGACTTAATCAATATATTATCCTCTCTAAAAAGGTTGAATAAATTTTATTATTAGTGAAAAATCTGATTTTAATCAGCAATATAATGGTTAAATTCTGTCTCACTTGGGACATACGGCAAACTTCTTTCAACTAATTCTTCAATCACTATATCTGGTTTTTCTAGTTCGACATATTTTACTAAAGATGAATAATTTAATGGTTTTCGTATGTAGGTAGAACGATTAAATTTCCTGGCAAAATATAATTCTAATGCATCAAAAAATGAATCTTTAAAAATTACAGTATTAAGTTTTTGGCTATCACATGTAACTGTATGATCTATAATTTGATTAGCATCTACTGGATATATAATTAATTCGCAAGTTTCTTCAAATATAGGTTGGGGAAATGGTTCAGTAAAAATATCAACACCAATAAAAGCCGCTAAATCTCCACCATTTTTTATTGCTGGTAGGAGTTTGTTTAATTCTGGTTGTATTTTGCCTGGAAACAATTTCTCTATTTCCAACATTATTTGATGCTGGGCAACATTAGCGGCATAATGATTCCAATGAGTATCAGTTTTAAAATAAATTTGTTGGCCAGCTTTTATGTTGATTAATGGTTGTCTTAAATCAACTATTGTCACATCTGTATGTTCATGCAAATAATCAACAAGTTGATCTGTTGCCGATTTTTCATTGACTTTAGTAATATAATCGGGAAGTTGCTCAAAATAAATAGTATGTTTATTGGGAGCTATGATGAATAAATATTCAATTCCTCTGTTATTTAACCAATTTTTAACGTTTACCATATATGTGGCAAGTCTGTTTAATTCAGGCTGGGAAAATAAATTAATATTCCTGACATCTCCCATAGGATCACGGTATTTATTATAACCTTTTTTAGCAGAACCTAGAAATAGCCAGCCATTTTTACCTATAGTAACGTCTTCTGAAGGTGAGTCACCAATACTATATTTGACCAATTTATAATATTTAGTGAACCAATCTCGCAATCCAAAATGATCTGCATAATATTTATCAAATAATTGAGGAAACTTATTGATTTCTTCCATTGTTTTAGGAATTTTTGGCAATTGAACTAACTTTCTCTTCTCAGTTTTAGATATTTCTGTATCTGTTTCCAAAATTCCAACAAAAAATGGGATAAATATTGAAATTCCAAACAATAAAATGATAATTAGGTTATTTAATTTATGCCAAATTTGTTCTTTCATTCTTAACTTTAAAATCTGAAATAAATAAATGGATTATATGTAGATGATGAGATTTTTATAATACTCAGGAATAATAATGAAGAAAGAATCATTAATCTTGGAATATCAATTAAACAAATAATTTTAATAGTATTTTTACCAGCAAAACTAGTCAAATAATCTTTAATTAATTTATATATAGGCAATGATAATATAGTTCCAATTAAAAAAGCATAGATTGCTTCATATGATAAATGTTGGTAAAGTTGATAAAGCGTGGTTTGATAGTTATAAATATTAACCATAGAATATGTATAATCAATAGCTTGTGGCAATGTATCGGCTCGGAAAAATACCCAACCAACCACCACGATAATAAGTAAATAGACATGTTGGATTGGTTTCCACAATTTGCTTAAAATATTTGATAAACCGGCATGTTCACTAGCTAAGAATATTCCATGAAATAGTCCCCAGATTAAAAAATTCCAACTCGCTCCATGCCAAAATCCAGTTAATATAAATACGATTAGTAGGTTAATATAAACTCGGATAGTTGATACTCTGCTGCCGCCTAGTGCAATATAAACATAGTCTCTAAACCAAGTAGAGAGCGATATATGCCAACGTCTCCAAAATTCTTGTAAAGAAGTTGCAATATAAGGATAATTAAAGTTCTCCAAGAATTTAAACCCAAACATTCTACCAAGCCCAATCGCCATGTCAGAATAACCAGAGAAATCAAAATATATTTGCAAAGTGTAAGCTAAAATACCGATCCAAGCTAATGGCATAGTCAAATCATTGCCTGATAACATAAAAATTGAATCAGCAACCTCTCCAAGTGGATTGGCAATTAACATTTTTTTAGCTAATCCGTAGATAAAACGTTGAACACCACTAGCAAATAATTCAATAGAATGAGTTCTGCTGGTAATTTGATCTGCAATATCGTGATAGCGAACTATTGGGCCAGCAATTAATTGAGGAAATAGAGAGATGTAAAGAGCCAAATTGAAAATATTTTTTTGGGAAGGAACTTCTTTACGATAAACATCTACGATATATGAGATTGCTTGAAAGGTAAAAAAGGATATTCCTAATGGCAGATGAACTGGAACTAGATTAATTGTGGAAATATCAAACCAAGTAAGTAATACGTTGATATTGTCAGTGATAAAATTGGCGTATTTAAAAGAGGTTAGCAAGGCTATATTAACGATGATTCCAAATGTTAAATATAGTTGGGATAATTTATTGGATTTAGTTTGAGAATGATAAATCAATAATCCAAACAAGTAATTAGATATAATAGATACTAACATTACTCCAAGATAGAAAACTTCGCCCCACGCATAAAATAGTAGACTTATAATTAATAACACTATGTTTTTTATTAATTTTGGTGATAAATAATAAAATAACAGTGCTACTGGTAAAAATCCGAATAAGAATATAGGTGAGCTAAAGACCATGTTAGTTTTATATTATTGTGTTAAAAGTTAAATTCCTAAACAATTACAATTTGTTAAAGATAATCTGTTACAAAATATTATGCTATATATTTACTTGGCTTTTATAGCTGTCTTGGATCGTGTAAAGTTTTTCTTTCTAATTATCATCATTCTATTTAAAGTTCTAGCAATTGTTGAACGAGATACTTGAGCAAAATGTTTATTGTATTCATTACATATTTCATCAAGAATTAAGTCTGGTTGGTCTTTAAGCAAGCCTTTTATAAAATCTTGACCTTCCTTTTTAATAGCTGGACTTCTTCCACCACCATACGGTTTAGGAGCTGATGACCCTGTCTCTTTAAATCGTTTTAATAGTTTCAATATAAATTCTTTCGATACCTTAAATCGTTTAGCTAATTTGCGTATTGAACCTTCATTATTTTCATACGATTCTATTATTTTCTCTCGTAAATCTATCGAGTATGCTTTTGTCATATATTTTTTATCAATTTAAACTTAGTATATATTATATCATTTTTTAAACTTGATTATCAGGTTTAATAGTAGTATAATTACCAACAATTTCGTTCATATAACGACAGAACAACTTTCTTATGTAGTTTTGAATTTTCAAATATTCTCATCCACTTGTTTAACTTCTGTTGCACACTTATTTCATAATTGAAATACCTATTGTTCTACCATAATAAATAATTAAGAATTAGGAAAGGCAT
>JQIA01001732.1_pt1 | contig 11710 bp, 7 predicted proteins | sample 811431 | NCBI WGS metagenome assembly JQIA01 (sample SAMN02998118, study PRJNA258478) | marine sediment metagenome | biome: marine; feature: seafloor; material: sediment; isolation source: oil-polluted sediment collected from 3 locations (0.5 km, 0.7 km and 0.9 km)... | place: USA: Gulf of Mexico ... | reverse complement strand
GGATTTAGGTGGTGGCACCTTTGATGTATCAATTATGGAATATTTTGATGGTATCTTAGAAGTCAAAGCCTCAGGTGGCGATAACTTTTTAGGCGGTGAAGATTTTACTCAAATTTTAACTGAACTCTATCTAAGCAAAGCACGTATCCGAAGCACACAATTAAATGCCAAGGCAAAACAAAAACTATATTACACAATTGAACAACTCAAACGCAAAATTTCAACCAATCGTCCACTAGTTATCGAACCTTTTCTGGATGTTAAAGCCGATACGGTAGAAATCACACACGATGAATTTAAAACAGCTTGCCAAAGCTTGTTGCAAAAAATATCCAAACCCATCGAACGATGTTTGCGTGATTCAGGCCTAGAACCAGTTGAAATTGATGAAATTATCTTAGTCGGTGGCTCCAGTCGCATGGGATTTATCAAGTCCATGGTTACGCGTATGTTTAAGAAAATACCGCGTACTGACATAGATCCTGATTTAACCATCGCCATAGGTGCTGCGATTCAAGCTGGATTAAAAGCCAAAGACAAAGATTTAGGTGACATTGTTTTAACCGATGTCAGTCCCTATACATTGGGCACAGGCATCGTCAATGATAATGATATTTACAATTCTCAAGGCTTATTATTCTCACCAATTATTGAACGCAACACCACAGTGCCTGCCAGTCGGGTTCAATCCTATGTGACCGTGCAAAACAATCAGAAACAATTACAGTTAGACATTTACCAAGGCGAGTCACGCTTGGTTAAAAACAACATAAAGCTTGGCTCCATCACGGTTAATGTACCCAAAGCCAAAGCAGGAGAAGAACGGGTAGAATTGCGTTTTAGTTATGACATCAATGGTTTATTAGATGTCGATGCCCATGTACCAAGTACTGGCGAAAGAAAACTCGTCACCATCAACAACGCACCAGGCGAACTCACCGAAAAAGAAATCCTAGCCTCTCGTGTAAAATTAGCCAAACTCAAGATTCACCCCAAAGACGATGAAAAAATCGCCGAACTCATCATGCGTGCCGAAAGTATTTATGAAAACTCACTCGAACAAGACCGTGCTGACATCACTCACGCACTGAGCCAATTTGAGAGCATACTCGAACGCCAAGATCCCAAAGAAATCGAACGCAGCGCCAAAGATTTCAGAGCTTTTTTATCTGAATTCGAAACCAACGGCTGGTTTGAATGACCGATCGCCAATTTCCATGGGATGTTTTAGGAATTGACGAGACCGATGATAAAAAACTCATCAAAAAAGCCTATGCGGTATTGATTAAGCAATTCAAACCTGATGAGGATCCAGATAAGTTTAAGGAGATTCAGGAGGCTTATCAGTATGCTTTGCAGATTTTGAAAAACACTCTCAAACCCATTATGAGACAGAACATTAATTCAGAATCAAACAACACTATTGCTTCAGATGTTGACATAACTCATATTGAAATTCACGATGATAATAAACATACAATTTCAAATATTAAGGCTGAATCCTATTTATCTTTTTTACAAAACCGTGACTACAAATCATATGATAATTGCTCATCACAACTAGATAAAATTCAGAAACCAGACGAGCATGCCATCTATAATAGTCACTCTCTTAAAATAAAAGAAGCTCTTTATTTGGAATTTGACAACATGATTAAAGCTCCAACCAAAATTCAAGCGAAAGAAGAAAATTGGCATTTTTTAAAAAATTATTTTGATATTGAAAATTTAAATATAAGGAAAGAGATTGAATTAGATATGTTTAAAAACATAGGATACCTTAATCAAAGAAGCTTAGAAGAAAATAAAACATTAATAATCAACGAAAGTATCTTAAAATATTTTGATTCTATATTTAATTGGACAACGAATTGGATTGAATACTCTAACAAATTTCCAAATGATATTTATATTTTGAATTTTGACTTGTTATTAAACAATCCCAATATCATTTCAAATAAGGCTGGCAGTAGATTTATTACACTAAGAATTCAAGCTTTATTTATAGATTATTTTCTTATCCCAATATCTTTAGTACTGGTATCTATATTTCCTGTTATGTATTTCAATATAAAAATTAATGAGACCTGGCTTGCCACATATATACTATTATCAACAGCAGGAGTTAGGCTACTAATGGAGTTACTAACAAAAAACCATTTTACAATTGGGAAAAACAATTATAAATTGACTGTTTTGAATAAAAATTGTGGCCCATGTACGAAAAAACAAATCTTAATTCGTCATTCTGTATTTAATCTACAATTTATTGTTTTCATTATTTTAGATGAAATGGTTTACCATAATAAGCTTGAAATATTCCACTTATTATTTGCAATTGTTTTCATCAGTAATGGCATAAGTTTTTTGACATGGAAAAAATTCATACATGATTTGGCCTCTCAAACAACAATTATCCAAATGAAACATAGTTAATATTAAAAAACATGAACCCTTGGAAAACCCTCAACATCCAACCAACCGATGACAAAAAAATCATCAAAAAAGCCTATGCAGTTTTGATCAAGCAATATAAACCTGATGAACAGCCTGAGAAGTTTAAGGAAATACAAGAAGCTTATAAAATGGCGTTGTCTTCTATGCGTCAATGGCAAAATGAAGATAAGTTTGATGAACCATTACAAGAAACTGTATCAGAAAACCAACCTCAAAATGATGACTTTATACTTGAAACAGCTCCGCAATTGGATGCTGAAAGCATTACAGAGCAGAAACAACAAGATGAGCTAATAGAAAACCTTTACCAACAACTCCATCAAATGGCCTTTGCACCCTTAGCAGTTAAAGACAAGCTTGAAAATTGGAAGTTTATTGAGAAATTTTATCAGATTGATGATTTTGTATTAAAAGCCGAAGTGGCCAAGACAGTTTTTAAGAAAGTGGCTGAGTATAATTTATTTCAGATGAAGCAGAATAATACATTGTTGATTAATGAGCGATGTTTGATATTTATGGATGAAATTTTTGCATGGAGCTCAAGTTGGAAAGAGTATGAAAAATATTTTCCAATCCAATATTTCAATTATACAATTCATTATAAAAAGGATGAAAGTCGATTCCAAAATGGATTGAACAAAATTGGTTATGTGATACATAGAGGTTTTGCATTTTTTATCGATTTAATGATAATAACAATTTTATCAATCTTTCTTCCTGAATATAAAACGGGACCTTTTCAAATGTTATTTTCTTTCACATTTATATTTATTTTCGTGCGTTTTTCTGTTGAAATCATGACAACGTCTCGTTTTTCACTTGGCAAGTATTTTACTAATTTAATGGTCATTGATGCATTTGGAAATACTTGCTCAAGATATAAATTGGTAAAAAGACACTTGATATTTAATATGATTTTCGCTCCTATCTTTTATATAGATAAAACCAATAATGACTGGCAAGGTTACTATTTGTTTGTTTTTATATTAATAAATATAATTACATCATTACTTAATCTTGGGATGCTACATGATTTCTTATCAAAAACAAAAGTGGTATATAGAAGGTGATTTCCAATTAAAATACAATAATATTTTAAACTATTGGTAGGCATAACTTAAATCATCAATGACCCATGATGGGCGGGACCCATCTTACGAAGGAATTTGAGTTTTCTCAGGCACCTGATAAACTATAATAACTCTGTAAGATTAAACTCGATTAATAACGCCTCTACAAATAAGTTATCAGGTTATTTAAAAATCTGTATCATCTGCAAAACCTGTTGATAAAGGCTTTTGATGTTTTTTATGGGCTTAAAACTGGATCACTGCTCTCGCTATGGCTCAGCAGAGATGACCTTGTATTTTTATGTGAGCTAGATTTTGAGACATGATGGGTAGGGTCCATCTTACGTAAGGTTCTAAGTTTCCTCAATTATCTATTTTACTTTGACAATCCCGTAGGATGAGCCGAGCCCATCAACTTTTATCACATTAATTGTGGGCTTTTATGGCTTTATAGGTGGTTTATGTGTATTAATTTTCAATTATCATCTTTCAATTATCAATTATCTCTTAACACGCGTATAATACGTCGTCTTTTTAACGCCTCGGCAAAATACTATGTCAGATACTCCAAAAACAATATCATTTGATAAACTGGGTCTTTCTCCTGCGGTTATGCAGGCTGTAAATGATAGCGGTTACGAACAACCTTCACCGATTCAGGCTGAGAGTATTCCTGCTATTTTATCGGGGCGTGATGTCTTAGGTCAAGCACAAACAGGTACAGGTAAAACGGCTGCGTTTGCTTTGCCAATTTTGTCTAACTTAAATATGAATGCCAAGCATGTACAAGTTTTAGTTTTAACACCCACTCGTGAATTGGCTATTCAAGTTGCTGAAGCTTTTCAAGCTTATGCAAAACACATTAAAGGTTTTCATGTTTTACCAATTTATGGTGGGCAAAGTTTTGAACCACAATTAAAAGCACTCAGACGTGGTGTCCATGTTGTTGTAGGAACACCAGGACGTGTTATGGATCACATGCGCAGAAAAACTTTAAAAATTGACAATTTGAGCACTTTGGTATTGGATGAAGCCGATGAAATGTTGCGAATGGGATTTATTGATGATGTCGATTGGATTCTAGAACACACGCCAGATGATCGCCAAATTGCTTTGTATTCTGCAACTATGCCAGCACAAGTAAAAAAAGTAGCTGTCAAACATTTAAATAAACCGTTAGATATTAAAATTAAAAATAAAACGGCAACAGCAAAAAACATTAATCAACGTTATTGGATGGTCAGTGGGCTGCATAAATTAGATGCTTTGACCCGATTATTGGAAACAGAATCCTTTGATGCTGTATTAATATTTGTACGTACCAAAGTGGCAACAGAAGAATTAGCAGATAAACTTAAAGCACGTGGTTTTGCTGCTGAAGCGTTAAATGGAGACATCCAACAAAATCAACGAGAACGATTAGTTAACAATTTAAAAAGTGGGAAAATTGACATCTTAATTGGTACGGACGTTGTCGGACGGGGTTTAGATGTAGAACGTATTAGTCATGTCATTAACTATCATATTCCATATGATCCCGAGTCATATGTACATAGAATCGGTAGGACAGGACGTGCCGGACGATCTGGTGAAGCTATATTGTTTGTAGCACGTCGTGAACAACGCATGTTGCGTATGATAGAAAAAGTAACCAAGCAACCTATTGAACCTATGAAAATGCCTTCAGTTTCTGACATAAATATTCAACGTATGCAGAAATTCAAAGATCAGATCAGTGATACCATTGCCTCAGCTGATTTGGGTATTTACCAGCAATTGGTTAGAGAGTTCCAAACCGAAACGGACAATGATCCAACCCAAATTGCTGCTGCTTTGGCTCTGATTGCTCAAGGTGAGAAAGGAATTTTATTAAAAGAAGAAAAACACACTTATGACCATGACACACAAGGCAATAAACGAAATCCGCGCAATGCTGCAGAATTTAGTGATTCAAGAAGCCCAAGAGGCGCAACAGAAAGTAAAGAAATAGACTCAGTTGCCGAGCCTCTTAAAAAACATCCTGATGTTGATATGCAACGTTACTGTTTGGCTGTTGGTTACAACAATGGTGTCAAGCCAGGTAATATAGTTGGTATGATAATCAATGAAGCTGACATTGAGAAAGATTATGTCGGTCATATCGAAATTTACGATGATGTCTGTACCGTTGATTTGCCTGCAGATATGCCTACCGAATTATTAAAACAATTGGGTGATGCGTTTATTTGTGGCAAGAAAAGTGAAATAGGCGTTGTTAAAAAGGGCCAAATGGCTAATATTTCTCCACCAGGTGCCGGCAAACGCCGTGCTCCAAGTCGTGGCAGAGACAATGATAGCCGTAACAGAGGCCGAGGAGACAGAAACAAACCAAGAGGCCGTTCAGATGGTAGAAAATTTGGTGGAAAGAAAAAATTTGTGGGTGATCGCAGTCGTTCCAGAAGAAAACCGAATAAATAATATCAATATAAAAAGCCATCACAAATGATGGCTTTTTTTTGGAATTACTAAACTGACTAATGGATTGTGCTATTAAATTGTTTTCTATGTCGTAATTTGAGGACTACAACATTAGATTTCTTATGTTTCTTTTTTAGTCTTATTTTCAGGGTTAATCTTAGTATTAATGTCATCTAAAGCTACATTGAGCCTAGCAACAAGCTTTTGTTTTTTCTCATCATTAATGTATTTTGATTCGAATGCACTTTGAGTCTTCTTAATCAATTCTTCAAATGACTTGTCTTTGAAATCAACCGGATCCATTTGATCTTTCTCTGCTTCTTCAAATAGGCCAATCCATTTTTCCGAAGCCTTACCATAACTTAATAATCGATAAAGGTACCTACCTGGACTTTTGGTATGCATCATTAACCCATATAATGAGGCAATTAACACCAAAGGCATTAACATTAAATCACGCAGACCATCAACAATGAGCTTAAGCTGCAATACCAAAGTATCATAAATAACTTCTGATCGTGAGTGTGAATGTTTGTTTTTCGTGCTGTGTTTCACAATATCTTCCCCATAAACTTGTGAGTATTCTACTCCTATCGCTGTCAATATTAAATAGGCTAATGGTCATTTTATAAAACCATATTGGTTTTGCTGTTTTTTAGTATCAGAAATAATAGGTTGAATTTTATAGTTGCCAATAAAATATATCTTCTTAAAAGGTAACTTTAAAAGTGATGATGAAATCGATATTTATAAATAACATCATTTTAATGAAAGATATTTAAAATAAAAGGTTCTTATCTTATGAAGTCCATATTATTAATTAAATTAGATTAGATTCTCTCCCCATCACTGTTAGGTCTCTTTATGATTTTTAAGAACCTAAAATAATATAATTTGATTGGCTGATTTGGACTTCATTTTACTTGTTGTGATATATCCGAAATCATGGCCAATAACCTTTTATCCAAATTTTTCTTATTGAGAGTATTTTTACCAAACCTGAGATTTAAATACAATTGGGTAAATTCCTCAATGATTTTTTCCAAATCTGGATATTTGTCGATGAGCGATTCTGAAAACTGTATAACACCTTGACCATCTGCTTTTTTCAAGCCCTTCTTCGCAAACACTTTCAAAAATTTATTGTATTCTTTGTCATAAGCCAATAATTTCCTTTTAGGCCGTGTAATAAACAAGAAAAATACGACCAAAACAGTGGTGGCAATCATAATTGCACCCAGAACAATAGCGATAGACTTACCATCTTGCGAATCAAAACCAAACACTTCAAACAAAGCTTTTTGTTTTACTGCGTTATAATCGCGTACCCACTTGTTCCATTTGTGTCTTAACCCATCATATTTTTCACCCAATTTACGGTTCCATTGGGTGTCGTACCAACTTCGCGCATTTTCAGACATGATGGCTTGGGCACCAGATTCAACCCGCAGTGGCGAAACAGCCGCAGTTGGATCAACACGCAGCCATCCTTTATCTTTTACCCAAACCTCAGACCACGCATGTGCATCTGATTGTTTTACTAAAACATAGTCTTTATTCAATATGCCTCCTTGATAACCTGTTACAACACGTGCAGGCAGCCCAGCAGCACGCATCATGATAGTAAATGCAGAGGCATAATGTTCACAAAAACCACTTCTGGTTTCAAATAAAAACTGATCAACCGTGTTTCCTTGCAACAAAGGTGGTGAATAGCTGTAATAAAACTCTTCGTTTCTGAACATAGCCAAAGCTTTACCAATCATTTGCTCTGGGGTTAAATTTTGTCTTTTCCAGTTTCGAATCAAATTAATTGTTTTCGGGTTATACCCTTGTGGCAAAGCTTTGAGGTGTTTAAGATTATCAAGTGACAATAATTCATAGGGATTGTATTGTTTTAATACTGAACTAACTTTGTAATGCCTTAATTGATTAATTTTATTTAGACTTATCAACTGTGAGTCTGTTAACAATATGGAGCTATTTGGTACCAAGGTTGGATAATCCAAAGCAAAAAGAAATTTCTGACCTGTGGGTTCAAGCTCCACTTCATAACTTGATATTATCCCTGATTCGTCAAATGAAGCAGACCTTCGGGTAGATTCTTCTTTTTTCTTTCGTGTCCAAGTATAACCATCAAAATCCCACATGACGGGGCCTCGCCAATACAACTGTGAATTAACTGGAATTTCTCCATCAAAAACAACTCTAAATGCCGTTGAATCATCATTAAACATTTGTGAAATACTACCAGGAGACATGTCCTCACTCATGCCTGTTACACCTTCTCCAAAAAAATCTGGCGAACCCCAAATTGGAGAGCCTAGCCTGGGAAAAAACAAGAAAAACAGTGCCGCCAAAGGGATGCCTGCTGCTAATAATCCCAAGGTTTGTTTTATTTCTCTTTTTTGAATAAATTGCTTAGATTGACTGTGTTGTAATACAAATAAGGTATGCGTGATAATAATCACAGATGATAATAAATAAAACACCAACAACATGTCTTGTGAATAAAAAAAACGAGTCAAAATCACAAAATAACACAAGGTTACAACCATCCATGCATCTCTTTTTTCCCATGTCTCTAATAATTTCAAAACTGTCATAGTGGTTAATATAGTGACGCTAATTTCACGATTTAAAACAAACCCTTGAAAGTAAATAATGGCTAAAAATATGAATATTGTCAAAATGGCAATAAAAAAACTTGGCAGAGGCTTGAGTTTCTTTATGGCAGTAAGCCATCTAATTGATACAGTCAAAACCAATAATACTGAAAACCAAATCGGCAACCTTGGAAAATGAGGAAGCACTGCAATGATAACTGATAGCAATATCCAAAAAACTTGTTTATTTGTCAAAGCATAAATATTGATTTTTTTCTTTTTCATGGATTTAGCTTTCATCCATTCCATACAGAGCCAATGCTTTTAGACAGGCCAGATGATGATTTGATGAATAACCAAAGCCTGAATTGTATTCTGGAAGTTTTAAACAGTAATCAATTTGTTGTTTATAAGCCAAAACAACCCATGCCGTTAGGCGAGAAAGCTTCCTTTCAGTGTCTTGCAATGACATTTGTGAAAAATCCAGTAACAACTTTTCTCCTTGTGTGTGTTGGAATTCACGGCTAATCAATTGACCAGTTTGAGCTGTTCTTTTCCATGCAATCATACGCATTGAATCTCCCGACTGAAAAGGTTTGAGACCATGAAATTCTTCGCCATGAAAAATAACATTGGTTTTTCCTTCACTTTGGGCATGCATCGGCAATGGTGGTGGTGATGGTTCTGGTAACGGATAGACCAAACAGCGAGCCTCTAGATTTGTATAAATCCATGCAAAAAACAAGCCAAAAGGATAAGTACTGGCTATCCTTATTTTTCCACATTTCTGCCATCCCCTTTTTCTTGTTTTTAATAACACAGAAATTGATTGTTGTTTTTCTGCTGGCAATTCAATCAAGCAATTTTCACCCCATTCATTTTTTATGCACATATCATATTTGGTGACATCTGTTTTCAAATACACTTTAAATTCAGACTTCTGACCTAAAAAAACCGGCTTGCTTGAGGCATGGTGAACAATAAGATCCTTAACATTAAAAAAAACCCGATACATGGCAACTTGTGCCAAACCAAACAATAAAAATGTCATCATCAGACCCATATTATTGTTGAAATTAAGGCTGGCAATTAACATCAGCAAAGACACAAAACCAAAAAACAACCCAGGCTTTGTTGGAAAAATAAACACCCTTCTCCAGTTAATCAACAACGGTAAGTTTTCATGTTTCTTGTGCAACATCAAATTGGGCGCAAACTTTTGTAAGATTTTTTCTACAAAATCCATAGATTGCCCATCTGATTTATGGGATTCTGGTTTCATTCAATAATTTTTCTAAGATATCAACAACATTATGTTGCGAAGAACGACTACGCATTCTATGAATTGCAATAGGTAAAAATGCTTTTTTCACATCTTCTGGTACTAAAAAGTCTCTGCCTTCGATATAAGCCAATGATTGAGAAATGCGGAACAATGCAAGACCGGCTCTAGGTGACAAACCATCAACCAATAAGCTGTGTGTGCGTGTTTGGCCAACTAACAACTGTAAATAATCTTTGACTTCATCACTGGCATGAATTTTCTCAATGTACAGCTGGATAGACTTTAACTGTTCTGCATCAATTAAAGTATCAAGTGATTTATTAAATTGAGATGTAAAATCTTCAGAATATAATCTTCTTTCAGCTTTAGGTGAAGGGTAACCCAGAGATAAACTGATGCTAAATCTGTCTAATTGAGAATCAGGCAATGGGAAAGTCCCTGATTCATCTGTTGGATTTTGAGTGGCTATAACAAAAAACGGTTGCTTAAGTGTATAAGTATGTCCGTCAACACTGACTTGTTGTTCAGCCATCGCTTCTAACAAAGCACTTTGAGTTCGAGGGGTTCCACGATTCAATTCATCTGCCAATAATAACTGAGTAAATATCGGTCCTTGAAAAAACTTGAAATCTGATGTATTGGGCTGAAAAATTGAAACTCCCAAAACATCACTTGGCAACATGTCACTGGTGAATTGTATGCGCCCGAAATCAAGACCCAAAACTTCACTCATTGCATTTGCTAAAGTGGTTTTCCCTAATCCTGGCTTGTCTTCAATCAATAAATGTCCGTTAGCCAACACACAAGCAAATGCAAGTTTAATTTGTTCTTCCTTATCGTATATCTTTTGACTAACAGCACTGATAGCAGTGTGAATGAGCTTGTTTTTCAAACTTTTCTCCTAATTTAGAAAATATAGAGAGTATTACAAAACCCTCAGGTATTCAATTCGAAAAAATAGTATAGCAAGACCTTTCATCAAATTCATCAATAATGATATCTATTTTTCATATTTATGCGTTCAATTTAAATTTGTTAAATATAAAATAAATTACACTCCATATATTTTTTTTATTAATTTTCACTATTGGTGATGTGGCATTTTTTAGATTTGCTAGACGTATCAAAGGGTTGTACTATAAACGTGTTTTCTATATCGGAATTTAGGGTAATTCATTAATTATACCTTGAAACAATCATAAATGTACAATCAATTATTATAAAAATATATTAGAAATTCGGACTAAACAGCAAAATTTCGTTATGAGCAATTCGAGATAAGAAATAATTGCTTCATGAAATAGCAAAGCAACGAAAAAATTATCACCAATAGTTAGAATTGTATAGACCATAAAAATAACCACAAAATAAAACCCTGTTTTATTTAACCGATAAATATGTCAAAACTGTTATTCAGCTATCTCTTGCTATTGCTGAAATTTTATTGTATTTTATATATCTCAAAATTATCAATTATTAGGGGAATAATGAAAAATAGCAAATATATGATATGTGACGAAGGGCTCAAACACTGGATATTCAAGAACCGCCACATTAATCTGATAACAATCTCAACGGATTTCTATGCTCAGTGTACACTCAGTTTGGTAACATATCATGATTAGTTTCTTTCGAAAAGTCCGTAAAAGCCACCTAAATAAAGGCAAAACAACCCGTTATTTTAAATATGCCATTGGAGAAATTTTGCTCGTGGTTATTGGCATATTAATTGCTTTGCAAATTAACAATTGGAATGAAAACAAAAAGAGTATAGCTCAAGAAATAATCATCCTTAAAAACCTACAAGAAGATATAAAATTAGATCTGTTGGATAT
>JQIA01001731.1_pt1 | contig 11713 bp, 10 predicted proteins | sample 811431 | NCBI WGS metagenome assembly JQIA01 (sample SAMN02998118, study PRJNA258478) | marine sediment metagenome | biome: marine; feature: seafloor; material: sediment; isolation source: oil-polluted sediment collected from 3 locations (0.5 km, 0.7 km and 0.9 km)... | place: USA: Gulf of Mexico ... | reverse complement strand
GGTGCTCGGTGAGTATTGATCCGACCTGTCCGAGCGTTTTCTGCTAATGGCGCAAGTTATGGCTTACTGGTTTGATGGATTGTGCTTTAACTTGTGGTGTGATTATGTTATAAAACGCACCGCTTCAGGTTACCTCGTAATTGTTAGGAAACAGGTCGCTGCAGGTTCTCCAAAGGAGGCCTGTATTTATAAAATTCACACATATACCGACACATGATTTCGGGTGCTGATCTGAAGTATTCAGATTGGTTGGAGTCGTGGAGTATATGGAAGTTTAACCCAATATAAGAGAGAACTTAAATGTCTAGAGTTAGTATGAAAGAGCTGCTGCAAGCAGGAGCACATTTCGGCCACCAGACCCGCTACTGGAACCCGAAAATGGCGCCCTATATTTTTGGCGCACGTAATAAAATACATATTATCAATCTTGAGTATACCGTGCCTGCGCTGAATCAAGCGCTGGAGCTGGTACAAAAGCTGGCTAAAAACAAGAATAAGATCCTGTTTGTGGGAACTAAACGTGCTGCCAGTAAAATTATTGAAGAGCAGGCAACGCGTGCAAGCATGCCCTACGTCAATCATCGCTGGTTGGGCGGCATGTTGACCAATTACAAGACGATCCGCCAGTCTATCAAGCGCTTTCGTGACATTGAAGCGCAAATGGCTGACGGTACCTTTGATAAAATCACTAAAAAGGAAGCGCTGCTGCTTACCCGGGAAAGGGAAAAGTTACAACGCAGTATCGGCGGAATTAAGGACATGGGAGGGCTTCCTGATGCCCTGTTCGTTGTTGATGTTGATCATGAAAGAATTGCTATCAACGAAGCTAATAAATTGGGAATCCCCGTGATTGGTGTGGTTGATACCAATAGTAATCCTGATGGGATTGATTATGTGATTCCTGGTAATGACGATGCGATTCGCTCTATTCAGGTTTATGTGCAGTCTGTTGCAGATACGATTCTGGATGGGCTGGATGTTAACATGACAGGAACGGATGAGTTTGTCGAAGTTTCAGCCACAGATGACGCTGGTGGTACCCAAGAGGCAGAAACCGCGAGTTGATCCGGTTTGTCAGCATGAGCAAAAAAGGGGCAATGCCCCTTTTTTGTATAGGTTATCAAAAATGATTAATAATCAGAGGTAGTAAAAGATGGCAGCAATAACGGCCGCAATGGTTAAAGAACTGCGCGAACGCACCGGCCTCGGCATGATGGACTGCAAAAAAGCATTGGTAGAAAGCGGTGGTGATATTGATAAGTCTATTGAAGATCTCCGCAAATCAAGCGGAATGAAAGCTGCTAAAAAGGCGTCTAGAATAGCAGCTGAGGGTGTTGCAGCGACACGAATCAGCGATACTGGTGATTTCGGCGTTATGGTTGAAGTAAACAGTGAAACAGATTTCGTGGCACGAGATGAAAACTTCAAAGGTTTTGTCGATAAGGTAGTTGACGGCGCTTTTTCTGCAAAGCAAGATGATGTCGCAAAACTGCTTGAAGGCGAGTTAGAAGATGCACGCCAGGCGTTAGTTCAGAAGATTGGTGAAAATATTAGTGTTCGCCGCGTTGTGCTGTCCAGTGTTGACAATGGCGTGGTCTCTTCCTATGTCCACGGTAATAGCCGAATCGGGGTTCTAGTGACTCTCAAGGGTGGAGATGCTGCGCTTGCGAAAGATATTGCCATGCACGTTGCTGCTGTTAATCCACTGGTTGTTAACCCGGACCAGCTGCCTGCCGATGCGCTGGCCAAAGAGCGGGAAATCTACACTGCTCAGGCGCAGGATAGTGGCAAACCAGCTGAAATTGTTGAAAAGATGATTGAAGGTCGAATTCGTAAATATATGGCAGAGGTTAGCTTAGTGGAGCAAGCTTTCGTCAAAGATCCCGATATCAAGGTCGGTGCTTTGGCAAAGAAAGCGGGTGCCGAAATCCTCTCTTTTGTGCGCTATGAAGTGGGCGAAGGTATCGAAAAGGAAGAAGTGGACTTTGCTGCTGAAGTGGCTGCTCAAGCTGGGATGAAATAACTGACAATAGGTAGTAAATCGGAAAGGCTGTCTTTTGTCAGCCTTTCCTGAATCAAAGCTGGATGCAATATGCCTAAAACTGAAAAACAGATGAAATACCACCGGGTGCTGCTTAAGTTGAGTGGTGAAGCACTTACAGGCGAGGAGACTTTTGGGATTGATCCAAAAGTGCTCAACAGGATGGCTCTGGAAATTGGGCAATTGGTTGGTATTGGTATCCAGGTTGGACTGGTTATTGGTGGCGGCAATCTGTTTCGTGGCTCGGTATTGAATGAAGCTGGTATGGATAGGGTGACCGGCGATCATATGGGAATGCTGGCGACGGTAATGAATGCCCTAGCCATGCGCGATGCATTGGAACGATCAAATATTGCAACTCGAGTTATGTCGGCCATTCCCATGAGTGGTGTGGTTGAGCACTATGATCGCCGTAAAGCGATTCGTTACCTGAATTCTGGAGATGTGGTTATATTTTCAGCAGGTACAGGTAACCCATTTTTCACCACTGATTCAGCTGCCTGCTTGAGGGGGATTGAGATTGACGCCGACGTGGTGTTAAAGGCCACTAAAGTTGATGGCGTATACAGTGATGATCCGATGAAAAACCCCGATGCAACCCGTTATGACACATTAAGTTATGATGATGTGCTGGAAAAACAGCTTGCTGTTATGGATCTGACCGCTATCTGTTTGGCACGAGACCATGATATGCCATTATGCGTATTCAATATGACACAGCCTGGATCCTTGGCCAGGGCTATAGTGGAAGGCACTGAAGGGACCCTGATCGAACCATCCCATATAGAGATCTAATATGATAAATGAAATCAAACAGGATTCACAAAGCAGGATGCAAAAGGCATTAACTGCTTTGGCAGGTGCGTTTAACAAAATTCGTACCGGTAGAGCGCATCCCAGTATTTTAGATAACGTCATGGTGTCCTATTATGGCAGTGATGTGCCGATAAATCAGGTTGCCAATATCAATGTTGAGGATGGTCGGACTCTGAGTCTTGTTCCCTGGGAAAAACCGATGATTCCGGAGATTGAAAAGGCAATTATGAAGTCGGATTTGGGACTTAACCCTGTGACCTCAGGCGAAATTATCAGAGTGCCCATGCCTGCACTGACCGAAGAAACTCGCAAGGAGTTTATACGCAAGGCTCGAAATGAAGCCGAGCAGGCTCGTGTCTCCATACGCAATGTGCGCCGTGATGCCAATAATCATTTAAAAGAGTTGTTGAAAGACAAAGATATTAGTGAGGATGATGAAAGGCGCGGTGCAGACGCAATTCAGAAACTGACAGACAAGAATATCGCGGAAGTGGATGTAGTACTTAAAGCGAAAGAAGTAGATTTGTCGGAAATTTGATTTTTTGGGGTGGAACGCTAAGTTCTGGCCTGGAGCGAACACCATTTGCTACTTTCTTTGTTGAACTGTAGCTAGCCTTTGTAAAATTCCCGGAGAAGGTGTGCAAGGAAAAATACCGCCTAAACAAGGAGCTATCATAGATCCTCTGCCGGACTGTCTGCCTCGCCATGTTGCCATTATTATGGATGGTAATAACCGTTGGGCACGCCAGAGAAAGCTGCTGGGTGCTGGTGGTCACAAGGCGGGGTTGAACGCCTTGCGAGAGGTGATCCAGGTTGCCGCTGAGCTTGGAATAGAGGTGCTGACACTCTTTGCCTTCAGTAGTGAAAACTGGCAGCGTCCCTCTGCTGAGGTCAGAGCTCTAATGAAGCTATTTCTTGGGGCCCTTACGCGGGAAGTCAAAAAACTCAATGAAAATAATATTCGGTTAAGAATCATAGGCAACAGATCCAGATTCAGTGATGCGATTCAGGTGGCTATGGCTGATGCTGAGGCTCTTACCGCTAATAATGATCTGTGCACCGTTGTAATCGCTGCGGATTATGGTGGACATTGGGATATATGCCAGGCTGCCAGGCACTTGACAACGCAGGTGTTGGAAGGCCAGTTGGCAGTGGATGATATCAGCCCTGACACCTTTCAGTCGGTAATCAGTATCGGTGATCTACCACCGCCTGACCTGTGTATCCGGACCGGAGGCGAGCGGCGAATCAGTAACTTTCTGTTGTGGCAACTGGCCTATACCGAACTCTATTTTACTGATACCTACTGGCCTGACTTTGATCAGGAAGATTTTTTCAAGGCACTGAGGGATTACTCCAGCCGGGAACGCCGTTTTGGTGGGACCAGCAAAAAAGAGGAATCGGGTGCTTAAGCAGCGGGTAATCACAGCCGCTATTCTGGCACCTTTGGTGATCACTGGCATAGTATTGCTTCCCACTGCGCTCTTTGCGCTCTTTGTGCTATTAGTCGTGGTAATGGGTGCCTGGGAATGGGCGAAAATGTCGGGTTTACAAGGTGTTGCTGCACAGTTCTTTGTGATATTTCTTGCAGGTTGTTGTTTCTTGTTATATCTGTTTGGATCGAACCTGCAGCAAGGAGTCCTCTATCTGGGCTCGCTGTTCTGGTTGTTTGCCCTGGCGATGGTGGTTTCATTTCCAGGAACTAGCCATCTATGGAGTAAAAGCTGGCAACGGGCGCTGATGGGATTACTAATTCTGGTACCCGCCTGGGTTGGCCTTGTCTGGCTGAAGGGTCGCGATAACAGTGGTATTCTGGTTATTTTGCTCCTAGTAATTATTTGGAGTGCTGATATTGGTGCCTATTTTAGTGGTCGGGCACTGGGTAAGCACAAGCTTTCACCCGCTGTGAGTCCTGGCAAATCCTGGGAGGGTGTGCTGGGTGGTTTGCTTTTGGCAATATTAGCGGCCACACTCTACGCCCAGTTATTTGATCTTGTGCCTGAACGCACGCCGGCGCACTGGATCAGTTTTGTTTTTTTGGTGTTCATCACTGCAGCTATATCTGTATTAGGCGATCTAACGGAGAGTATGGTCAAACGGCAGCAAGGTTTAAAGGACAGCGGTCATTTATTACCGGGTCACGGGGGTATTATGGATCGTATCGACAGCCTGGTAGCGGTTGTTCCTCTATTTGCTCTCTGGTTTGCTGCCTGATCTATGGGCGCCCCTATTCAGCAGATTACCGTTCTGGGATCGACAGGTTCTATTGGTCAGAATACGCTCGATGTGATTAGACGACACCCCGAACGTTTTGCAGTATTTGCATTAACTGCAAATAGCAGTGCTGTCCAGATGGCAGACCAAATCAGAGTAACAAAACCACGTTATGCGGTGATGCGTGACGAAACTGCGGCCGCGCAGTTGCGCCGGTTGGTTGCAGAGTTTAACTCGGATACTGAAATACTTTCTGGTGCTGAAGCGCTTAGCATGGTGGCTGCGCATCCAGAAGCGGATCAGGTGATGGCAGCGATTGTTGGTGGAGCGGGGTTGCTACCTACTATGGCTGCAGTTAAAGCCGGAAAAAAAGTGTTGTTGGCCAACAAAGAAGCACTGGTGATGTCGGGTGAGCTGTTTATGCAGGCCGCCAGCCGGTCAGGTGCTGATATTCTGCCTATTGATAGCGAACACAATGCGATCTGGCAATGCTTACCGGCAAAAACTAATGACTCGCTGAAGGTTTCTGGCGTCAAACGCATTCTTTTGACTGGATCTGGTGGCCCCTTTCGTGATCTGCCCCTACAGGCTCTGCGTGAAGTGACGCCAGATCAGGCTTGTGCCCACCCTAACTGGTCAATGGGTCGTAAAATATCAGTTGATTCGGCGACCATGATGAATAAAGGTCTGGAGTTTATCGAGGCTTGTTGGCTGTTTGATCTGACTGATCAGGATATTGAAATTGTGATTCATCGGCAAAGTCTGATTCACTCGATGGTTGAATATATTGATGGTTCCGTCCTCGCGCAGATGGGTAATCCTGATATGCGTACCCCTATCGCATATGGCCTGGGTTGGCCGCAGCGTATTGGTTCTGGGGTGCAGCCGATGGATTTCACCCAGTTGATTCAGATGAATTTTGAACCGCTAGACATGTCCAGGTTTCCCTGTGTCAAATTTTCTATAGAGGCTGCGAAACAAAAGGGGACCGCTGCAGTGGTATTGAATGCTTCTAATGAGGTAGCGGTTGAGGCATTTTTGCGGGAGCAGATCTCCTTTACCGCCATCGCAGCGCTGGTTGGGGAGGTCTTGGACACAAGTCAGTACCAGTCGGCAGACAGCATTGAAATCATTCTTGAGGCTGATTCCTGTGCCAGGGAATTGGCTCAGTCGTTACTCGGACGTTACAGGCGGAGGCGATGAGTTAAGGAGATGGAGATTATTCAAACGATTCTGGCGACTGTCGTCACGCTGGGTGTACTGGTTAGTGTCCATGAATTCGGTCACTTCTGGGTGGCCAGGCGCTGTGGTATTAAGGTACTGCGTTTCTCTATAGGCTTTGGTCAGCCACTCTTTAAATGGTCTGACTCGTCGGGTACTGAATATGTCATCGCCCTGATTCCACTGGGTGGTTACGTCAAAATGCTTGATGAGCGAGAAGGTGAGGTTGCGCCTGATGATTTGGATTTTGCTTTTAACCGGCAGAGTGTTGGCAAACGTATAGCGGTAGTCATTGCTGGCCCGGCGGCTAATTTTTTGTTTGCCATATTGGCCTACTGGTGGGTATTTGTGAGCGGTGTTACGACCGTTGTTCCCGTAATAGGTGTAGTTCAACCGGGGTCTTTGGCTGATCAGGCCGGATTGATGCCAGGTTATGAAATTCGTGCTGTTGATACCGTTCAAACAGCGACCTGGCAGGCCATTAACATCCAGCTATTTCACCATATGGGTGAGACGGGGTCTGTTTCAATAAACGCTCGTCCCTTTGAGGGTGGTATTGAGAAAATCTATCCGATCAGATTGCACGAATGGATGATGGGTGAAGAACAGCCAGATCCGCTGGTCAGTTTAGGTATTGAACCCTACCGGCCGGTTATTCCGGCTAGATTAGGGGCGGTCATGCCGGAGGAAGCGGCGGCGCAAGCGGGATTGGTTGAGGATGATCTTATAGTGGCGGTCCAGGGCATTGCAATTGATGACTGGCAAGGTCTTGTGCAAGTTATCAGGGCGCATCCTCAGCAGGAGATTGAGCTGGAGATTGAGCGGCAAGGTAGGTTGTTCACTCAAATGGTAACACCTGGACAGCGAATGGCTCAGGACAGAGTGCCGATAGGTTATCTGGGCGTTGCAGCCAAAAATGTAGCTTGGCCTGACGCGATGCAGCGAGAGATCAGTTATCCCATTTATGCGGCATGGGTTCCGGCGCTGGAAAAGACCTGGGATATGACAGTACTGACTCTGGTTTCATTAAAAAAGATGTTAGTGGGTTTAATCTCAATTAAAAACCTGAGCGGCCCGATTACAATCGCCAAAGTTGCGGGAGCTTCAGCGGACAGAGGTGCAGAAACATTCCTGAATTTTCTAGCCTATATCAGTATTAGTCTGGGATTGATTAATATTATGCCAATTCCGGTTCTTGATGGCGGCCATTTACTGTATTATTTCGCGGAGCTTGTACGGGGTAAACCAGTACCTGAAAAAATACAGCTGGTTGGGCAGAAAATCGGGTTAGCTATCATTGCTGCGCTGATGTTTCTGGCAATCTATAATGACCTGGTGCGCCTTTGATCAACTCTTAGTTGAGTAACCGACATTTGTAACGTGGTATGAGCGCAAGGAATGGCTCTCATGCAGGGGTTTTGTAGTATAAGAAAGAAGTGGTAATGACTTGAAATTACGTAAAATAAAAATGAAGAAAACCGTTATTAAGCTCCCGTATATCGTGCTGTTGGTAGTAGTAAGCATTATCAATACAGTTGCTGCGGATACTTTTGAAGTATCCGATATACGGGTTGAAGGCTTACAGAGGGTCTCAGCGGGGAGTTTATTTCGGAACTTTCCTGTATCCATAGGCATGACCGTGGATGATAAAACCCTGGTTGAGGCGACGAGCAGCCTGTTTAAAACCGGCTTCTTTAATGACATAAAACTTGGCCGTGACAAGAACGTGCTGGTGATTACTGTTGAAGAACGTCCCTCTATCAGTGGTATTGAACTTGAGGGTAATAAAGCGCTCAAAACCGAAGATTTGCTGGATGGTTTGCGTCAGTCTGGTCTGAGTGAAGGTGAGATATTCAAACGTGCTACCCTGGAAGGTCTGGAGCAGGAGCTATCCCGTCAGTATGTTTCTCAAGGGCGCTATGGCGTCGAGATTGAGACAGATGTAGAGTCTCAATCTCGTAACAGAGTGGCACTTTCGATCAATATTGACGAGGGACAGCCCTCGACGATTAAACGGGTGACTATTGTCGGCAACAGCGTCTATAAATCAGAAGACCTGTTGGGTCTTTTTGAGCTTCAACCCGTGCCTTGGTACAAATTTTGGCGAAGTGACGACAAATATTCACGGGAAAAATTATCTGGTGATCTAGAAAAACTCAGGTCAGCCTATATGGATAGCGGGTACATTAATTTTAATATTGAATCGACCCAGGTATCTATTACTCCGGATAAAGAGAGTGTTTATATCACTATTAATATTGTGGAAGGTGAACAATTTACAATTGGTGAGGTGAAGTTTACGGGGGATCTTGTATTGCCAGAATCCCAGCTGAAAAATTATTTGCTGATTAAAAAAGGCTATATTTTTTCTAACCAATTTTTAACGAAAACCACTGAAATTATTACCGAAAGGCTGGGTAATGAGGGTTATACATTTGCCAATGTAAATGGGGTTCCTGAAATAGATGAGACTGATAATACGGTGGATATCAGTATTTTCGTCGATCCCGGCAAACGGGCCTATGTGCGGCGTATCAATTTCAAAGGCAATACCAAAACAACTGATGAAGTGTTGCGCCGGGAGATGCGGCAGATGGAGTCTGGCTGGGCGTCTAATAATCTAATAGAGCTGTCAAAAACACGGCTACAAAGACTTGGGTTTTTTAAGGAAGTAAATGTTGAAACACCTCAAGTTCCTGGGTCACCTGATCAGATCGATGTAGATTATACGGTGGAGGAACAACCCTCTGGGAGTATCACCGCAAGCCTTGGCTTTGCCCAGGGGTCAGGGTTAATTCTGGGGGCTAGCCTTAGTCAAAATAATTTTATGGGTTCGGGTAAGCGGGTGTCTATCGGTGCAAATCGTAGCCAATACCGGACATCCTATAATTTTTCCTATCATGATCCCTATTACACGGTGGATGGAGTCAGCCGTGGATTTAATCTGTTTTTCCGAGAACTTGATTACGATGAAGACAATATCTCCAGTTACAAGACAGACTCATTTGGAGGCGGTGTTTCCTTTGGTTATCCCATGTCAGAAACTCAGTCTCTAAGCTTTCATTTTAACTACGAATTTACCGATATTACCGAGGGTGTGTATCCTGTTCTGGAGATCACAAAATTTCTTATAGATGAGGGTAACGACTTCAGTGAGTTTATATTTACCACGAGGTGGAATTACTCAAAGCTTAACCGCGGAATATTTGCAACCAGGGGTAGCTCTCAATCGTTGGCGTTTGAGCTGGCGGTGCCCGGAAGTGACCTGTCCTACTATAAGCTAACCTATAACGGACAGGTTTTCTTCCCCCTGACCCGCTCCCTGACGCTTAGGTTAAGGACCGAGTTGGGTTATGGCGATGCCTATGGTGACACAGATGCCCTGCCGTTTTATAAGCACTATTTTGCCGGGGGTTTTGATAGTATACGCGGATTTAAGAACAATGAGCTGGGTCCACGTAGTACACCCAGTCCGTTTGACCCGGACCAGGAGCCAGAACCGTTTGGTGGCAACACATTGATTACAGCGGGGCTGGATATTATTTTCCCGTTCCCCCTGATTAAGGATAATCGGTCCATACAATCATCATTTTTTATTGATGCTGGTAACGTTTTTGATACTGAGTGTGATACCTTCAGCCAAAATTGTCTTGATATAGATATGAGTGAGATCCGCCGTTCGACCGGCTTGGCGGTTACATGGCTGTCTGGTTTTGGGCCGTTGACTTTCAGTATCGCCCAGGCCTTCAACGAAGGGCCTTTAGATGATACGGAGTTCTTCCAGTTTTCATTTGGTCAGACGTTTTAGATACTTTTTTGTATAGCTTGAGACCTTTATCCCAGAGATGTTTTTATTTTCAGATAGGGCAAGCAAGGCGCATTAAAGATCCTGGTTCGTTTTTGTTTAATTTTAATTTAAGGGGTGTGAAAGTGAAGAAAGCAGTATTGGGGTTGATAGCCAGTGGAGTATTTGCAGTTCAGGCGGCGTTTGCAGTTGAGTCTATCGCTGTTATTGATGTTCAGGCAGCTATTTTGAGTTCTGAACAGGCCAAGGTGAAAATTGCTGAACTAAAAAAAGCAACCTCATCTGATCAGAATGAGATCAAGGAACTGGCGCAACAAATTCAGGCACTCCAGGAAAAAATGGAGCAGGATGCTGCGGTGATGAGTGACACCGAAAAGAAAAATCTTTCCAAAGAAGCGCAGGGCAAGGTTGAGGAGTTTCAGTTTAAACGCCAAAAGCTGCAAAAGGCTCAACAGGAAGCCCAACAGGAACTGATGGGTGAGATGAGTCCCAAGCTGGAACAGGCTATTCAGTCAATATTGACCGAGGGTGAATACTCCCTTATTTTGGAGCGGCGAGCAGCGATCTGGGTCAGCCCAGAACTTGATATCACCAAAAAAGTAACCGAAAAATTAAATGCCGACTAAGATTGATCTCTTAGAGTTGTTCATAGCAATATGATGAGTCATCAATCTTACCGCTTGGTGCAACTGGCTGTGCAGATCGGGGCAGAGTTAAAAGGTGATGGCGATTGCGAAATCAGAGGCATCGCCAGTCTTGACAGCGCGTTAGCAGGGCAGATTAGCTTTCTCTCTGACCCCAGTTATATCGCCTGTCTTGAAACTACACTGGCGTCAGCAGTTATTGTGTCTGCCGAGCAGGTCGGTGCTGTGTCTGGTAATGCGCTGATCACTGCCAACCCCTATTTGGGCTATGCCAGAATTTCACGTTTATTCGATGACAGGCCCGTGCCGAGTCTGGGCATTGCGCCCTCTGCAAATGTTGCATCGACTGCTCGAGTTCATGCATCAGCCTGCATAGCCCCACTGGCAGTTATTGATGCCGGAGCCGTTATTTCGGCAGGTGTTGAAATCGGTGCCGGGTGTTATGTGGGCCAAAACGTGCAGATAGGCGAAAATTCCAGAATTGCAGCTAATGTTACGTTGAACCATGGCGTGACTCTGGGCAAGAGAGTTATTATTCATAGTGGCGTGGTTATTGGCGCGGATGGGTTTGGTTTTGCTGATAACCATGGCGTATGGGATAAAATCGCTCAAATCGGTGGGGTGCGTATCGGGGATGATGTTGAGATTGGTGCCTGTACCAGTATTGATCGGGGTGCTTTACAGGACACGGTGATTGAGGAAGGCGTTAAAATTGATAACCAGGTCATGGTGGCACACAATGTTCACATTGGGGCTCATACTGCAATAGCAGCCTGTGTTGGTATCTCAGGCAGTACCCATGTTGGTAGGCACTGTACTCTTGCTGGCGGTGTTGGGTTAGTTGGACATATCCAGCTTGCTGATCATGTGTTTGTGACCGGCATGACAATGGTGACAAAGTCTATTAATAAGCCAGGGGCCTACTCTTCTGGAACTCCTATGATGTCGACCGATCTATGGAAAAAAAATTCA
>JQIA01001730.1_pt1 | contig 11715 bp, 7 predicted proteins | sample 811431 | NCBI WGS metagenome assembly JQIA01 (sample SAMN02998118, study PRJNA258478) | marine sediment metagenome | biome: marine; feature: seafloor; material: sediment; isolation source: oil-polluted sediment collected from 3 locations (0.5 km, 0.7 km and 0.9 km)... | place: USA: Gulf of Mexico ... | reverse complement strand
TCTCGACTTAGCAGTCCATCTCTACTGGTTAGCGCCCTGGGGCAGGCTTTCTTTTCTCTGTCGCTCGGTGTCGGCACTATGCTGATTTACGGCTCTTACATTAGCCCAGACGATAATTTACCTGTTACGGGTGCGATTGTAGCCGCGATGGATACCGGCATTGCCCTGCTCGCAGGCTTATTGATTATTCCGGCGATATTTGCCGCACAACACCTGGGTATTACTATTTACGATGAGGCAGGTGCCCTGCTCTCAGGACCGGGACTTATTTTTAATACTCTACCTACCTTATTTAATGCCATAGGAATCATTGGCCAGCTGCTGGCTACCGGGTTTTTTGCCCTGTTAACCATCGCCGCACTCACATCGTCTATCTCTATGCTGGAAGTCCCCGTCGCCTACCTTGAAGAAAATCATCATTTGAGTCGTCATCGAGCGACCACTGTGGCGGGTGTAAGTATTTTTATCATGAGTACCATTATTGCCTGTTACTTCGACAGCCTGTTCGGTGTAGTGGTCAATTTCACCACACAATACAGTCAACCCATTTTGGGTCTTGTCCTATGCGTGTTCGCAGGTTGGGTGATGCATCGAAACCAGCGGATCGCGGCGCTCGGGGGCAGCGACAACAGCCTGTTTAATAAAATCTGGCCGCTCTATGTGCGCTTTGTTTGCCCCCTGTTAATCACCCTTATTTTTATCCAGAACATCCTTCCTGGTTAATGTCCCGATGGAGAGATATCTATTCCAGGAAACTCCCAATAGAAAAGCCTCGCTCAAGGATCACTGGTATTAACGTACGTCTCTGTAGCCCTGATTCTCTATGGCCCTAGCCTCATCGAGGAAAAATTCAGGCACAAAAAAGACCTTTCTACTATTTCAATAGAAAGGCCTCAGGTCTCAAATACTGCATAGAGTCAGGTCCCAGGGTTAAGCCAAAAGAGCTAAACCTAAAGTGCTAAACCAAAAGGGCTTAACCAAAAACCCGGACAAAAATAAAGGCATCCATGCCACTGTCCGTCCCTGAGTACCCATCGTGCCAAACCCTTCGCGAAACAACTACTGTCAAAAAGCCTCCTCCTGACGTAAGTCATATCCCACGATGATCCGCGCCTGTTCTTCAGAAAGCCTTTTACCGCGATCCAGACAGCTTATTCACTCTACAATCTCACCTGAAAAACCGGAAACGTATAAAAACGCCCCGGTCAGGCATAAAGGAATCAGTCGTAAAGAGATCAGGCATAAAAAAACCCTCTTGCTAGAGCAACAAGAGGGTAATATTTACAGTATTCAATAAAACGCTACCAACCCTGGCGGCGCGGCTCCTCGGTCTAACAATCCATATTGATCCCTGACCGACAGACCCTCCTTTTATATTGGGTCACATCCTGTGTCCCGGCAGTCCTTTATGCTTCCCTAAAGATAAGCATTCCTCGCTATCCCTCAACATGGCAGCTCAACCTTGAGCAGATCCATGCCTTGTCCTTATGGGCGAGCATCATGCCGCTTTTGGGGCGGATTCACCATTATGAAAGCCGCTCCTTATCGCGTACGATATATCCTACAAGAGTGGCTTAAGCATAAAGAATTGACCCTCACCCCATCGCTCAGTTAGGGTAGCTCCGCTACGTGACCCTCCCGATATAGCCTTTAAAATCCAAGGAACACACCCATGGCTACCCGCAAAAAAAACCTCGATTTTGAAAAAAGTCTGGCCCAACTCGAAGGGATCGTCGAAACCCTGGAAGACGGTAATCTAAGTCTGGACGAATCACTCAAATCGTTTGAGCAGGGTATAAAAATTACTCGCCAATGCCAGGAGGCTTTGAAACAGGCCGAACAAAGAGTTCTGCTATTAAGTCAGGATACCGAGGGTAATATTGTGGAAGCCCCTTTTTCTGACACCGACGCTAAAACGGGTGACAAGGCGGATGACGAGGCGTGAGCCCGGTACTAGAAACATTTATCCAACAGTCCATCACTCGCATTGATAAAACACTCGCGGCTGTTATTGAGAAGCAAAAGGATAATTCATCCCCAAACAACAGCCTGCTTGCCGCAATGCGCTATTCCTTACTCTCAAATGGTAAGCGCTTTCGTCCCTGTCTGGCCTATGCCGCAGCGCTGGCCGTGGACATTCGAGGCGGGAAAATAGATGGGGAAATACGCAGCAGCTTTGGCGAAAGCACCGACAAAACTGCCAGCGCACTGGAAATGGTTCATGCGTATTCATTGATCCACGATGATCTCCCCGCCATGGACAACGATGAGTTACGGCGCGGTCAGGCGACCTGTCATATCGCCTTCGATGAAGCGACCGCAATTCTGGCCGGAGACGCGCTGCAAAGCCTGGCTTTTGAACAACTGTCTAGCATTCAGACTCTAAAGCCAAGCCAGGTCCTGCATCTTGTTTCAGTACTGGCGAAAGCAATCGGGCCTACTGGTATGGTGCTCGGCCAGGCCATCGATCTGAGTGCCACCGGCGAGGTATTACAGCAGCCTCAACTACAAGCTATGCACCGGCGTAAAACGGGCGACCTAATTGTTGCCAGCGCCGTGATGGGTGCCCGCTCCACAGGCTGCGACGATATGACTACGCTCACCGCACTGGCCACCTATGGTGAACACCTGGGCCTGGCCTTCCAGATTCAGGATGATTTACTGGATGCTGAAAGCGATACCGACACCCTCGGTAAAACTTCCGGGGCAGATCAAAACCTCAATAAATCAACCTATACTTCTATACTCGGCATCGAAGGAGCCCGCCAGGCTTTGATGCAAACACATCAACTCAGCCTGGCAGCCCTTGCCGACTTTGGGTCTAGTGCAAGCCTCCTGCGCGACATTGCCGACCACACGATTAATCGTAAATTCTAAGGCTCAAAAAACCAATTTAAGGTAATATTGCGCCCCCTGAGCAAACCTACCTTCAGCCTGAGCCTATGATCGCCCGGTTTACCGACATTCCGCATAAGCGCCCACCAACGCCACGGCTCGATCAGGTCAATAGCCCGGCTGACTTACGCTCACTCAATAATGCTCAACTCCAACAGCTGGCCGACGAGCTACGTGCTTATCTCCTTTACAGCGTTGGCAAAAGCGGCGGGCATTTTGGCGCCGGGCTCGGCGTAATCGAATTAACCGTCGCCCTGCATCGCGTTTTTAACACTCCCGATGATCGTTTGGTATGGGATGTGGGCCACCAAACCTACCCCCATAAAATACTGACCGGCAGGCGAGAGCAACTCACGACCATTCGTCATTCGGACGGGCTCTCGGGTTTTCCAAAGCGTTCGGAAAGCGAATACGACACCTTTGGTGTGGGTCACTCCAGTACCTCCATCAGTGCCGCTCTCGGTATGGCTATCGCCGCACACATGGAAGGTTCAGAACGCCGCGCTATTGCGGTGATTGGTGACGGCTCGATGACGGCCGGTATGGCCTTCGAAGCCATCAACCACGCTGCTCACGTCGATCTGGACATGCTCGTCATCCTCAATGACAACCAAATGTCGATTTCTCGCAATGTGGGAGGGCTATCAACCTATTTCTCGAAACTCTGGTCCAGCCGACTTTACAACGGTTTTCGAGAAACCTGTAAGCGCATACTTAAAACATTCCCGTCGACCTCTACCTGGATTCGTAAAACCGAAGAGCTGATGAAAGCACTGGTGGCCCCGGGCATTGTGTTCGAGGAGCTGGGCTTTACCTATATTGGCCCCATCGACGGTCACGATATCCCCCTGCTGGTCAAGACTCTGGAAAACCTTAAGAAGATCAGTGGCCCTGTGTTACTGCACGTAGCAACCGTTAAGGGCAAGGGCTTTGCCCCCGCAGAAGAAGATCCCACCGGGTATCACGCGCTTAACAAAATTGAGCCACATCAGGAAAACAAACCACAACCCTCTAAAAAGTCGAGTCTTCCTAAATATCAGAAGATTTTTGGAGACTGGCTTTGTGATATGGCCGACATGGAGCCGAAACTGGTCGGTATTACACCGGCTATGAGTGAAGGTTCTGGCATGGTGGATTTTGAACAAGGCTTTCCCGAGCGGTTTTATGATGTCGCGATTGCCGAACAACATGCCGTCACCTTAGCCGCCGGCCTCGCCTGTGACGGAATGAAACCTGTCGTCGCGATCTATTCCACTTTTTTACAACGCGCTTACGATCAGTTAATTCACGATGTCGCCCTGCAAAATCTCGACGTGCTCTTCGCCATTGATCGAGCCGGGCTAGTGGGTGAGGATGGCGCCACCCATGCGGGTAGCTTTGATCTCAGCTTTTTACGCTGCATCCCCAACATGGTGATTGCAAGCCCTTCCGATGAGAATGAAACTCGGCAACTGCTGTATACCTGCTTCCTTCACGCAGGCCCAGCGGCGGTACGTTATCCGCGTGGCACGGGGCCCGGTATCAGCGTTGAAAAAACGATGACGGCTGTACCCATCGGAAAAGGGATGATGCGGCGCCAGGGCCAAAAATTAGCCCTGCTAAATTTTGGCACCCGGCTGGCGGCCACCCTGGAAGCCGCCGAACGACTCAACGCCACCGTGGTCGATATGCGCTTTGTGAAACCACTCGATGAAAACCTGATCTGCGAATTAGCTATCAACCACGAATTACTCGTCACGGTAGAAGAAAATGCCATCGCTGGCGGTGCGGGTTCCGGGGTCAGTGAGTATCTATCAAAAGAAGGCATCAGCACTCCAACGTTCCATTTGGGACTGTCGGATTATTTCGTCTCTCACGATACTCACCCCTCTCAACTGGCCGAGGTTAAACTCGACAGCCAGGGCATCTATCAATCAGTTTACGAGCACTGCGGTAAACTCGGGATCACTCCCGCCTTAATCGCTAATGTGATTTCTGCCAGCTAAACCCGTCGAAACGGTGGCAAGGCTCGCAATAACTCCCGACCATAGCCCTTAGTGAGAAGACGGCTATCCAGAATGGTCACGCGACCACTATCCTCTTCCGTACGCAGTAAGCGTCCACAGGCCTGGATCAGGCGCAAACAGGTATCGGCCAATGACAAAGTCCTGAAGGAATTACCACCCTGGGATTCTATCCATTCCGCCCGCGCGGCTTGAATGGGGTCATTGGGAACCGGGAAAGCCAGCTTGGCGATCACCACATGTCGACAGTAGTCTCCCGGTAAATCCATACCTTCAGCGAAGCTCGCCAGTCCCAGAATAGTACTGCGTTCTCCCCGGTCAATACGCTCTCGATGACGACGAATAATTTCGGATACAGACACTTCTCCCTGCACCAGAAAACGCTCGGTCAATTCACTGTCCAGCTCTTCTACAACCGATTCCAGCTGCCGCCGAGAGGCAAACAATACCAGGCTTCCACCACTTTCAAGGTTCAATAGTGTTGGCAACTCCGCGATCAGCGCCTCGGTATGAGCTGAGGGATCACCCGCATCCGCAATATTGGGAATCGCTAACACGCCGCGATTGGGGTAATCAAAGACGCCGGGGACTGCCAGTGTACGACTGTCGGCCGGGATGCCGGTGTCGAGCATAAATCGATCAAAGTCGCCCAGAGAGCGCAGTGTCGCCGACGTCAATACTGCGCCATAGCAACGTTTCCAAAGGTTTTCCACCAGAGTCTCCGCTGAACTAACCGGAGCGGCACAGACACGAATATCACCACTGGTATCTCGGCTGACCCAGCGTGCCAGAGGTGGTTCGCCTTCCGGGTCTTCACTGGCCAATGCCACCCACAGCCGACAAATACCTTCGCCACGCCCCTGCCATTGCCCTGTCGCCTGGTAGTACTGTTCGAGATCAACACGGGGGATGGGAAAATTCGGATTTTCGAGAGCCTCTTCGATACTCTCAGCAATCTGATTTAGTTGCGCCGATAACTCGCCAAAACACGCCGCCAGTTGCTTCGCAATCACTTTTAAATGATCGGGGATCACCCCCCCGGGAAAACGATGACGCTCCGTCGCTGAGGCATATTTATCGCTCTGCCCCGTATTCTCCATATCGAAACAGGCCTCCAGAATCGGTGCCACCTGTTGGTTCAGCTGAATCGCTTCGACGGCCAGTTCTCCCAGAGCTTCCGCCTGCTCAACCAGCTCCGGAGATTCAGCAAACATCGTCCCCGCTCGATCACCGTGTGCCTGCAAGCGACCTAACCAGCTCCCAGTCGCCTCTATCGCACACTGAGCACCAAAGTGGTTTAGCGCGGTATCGGCAAGGCGGTGAGCTTCATCGAAGACATAGATAGTATCCTCTGGGGAGGGCAGTACCACCCCACCTCCGAGCGCCAGATCAGCCATCACCAAATCGTGATTAGCAACGATACAGTCCGCATCTTCCACCTTCGCGCGGGCACGATAGAAGCAGCATTCCGAAATCAGCCGGCAACGATGACCAGAGCATTGCCGACCATCGATGGTTAAAGCGCGCCACAAGGTATCGGGAATAGTATCTGGCCAGCGATCTCGATCGCCTTCCCAGGACTCGTCGCGCCAGGCTTCACCCAACTTTGCTATTAGTCGACTATCACCCCGGCCACCTACAAAGGGCATTTCATCTTCAAATAAAAACTGGCCGCTTTCGACGGCATTAACACTACTCTCGCACTGTTCCAGGCGTAAAGGGCACAGATAACGACCCCGACCTTTGGCCAATGCGAAACTCTCCTCCCACCCAGTGGCCGCCATCAGGTCCGGAATATCTCTATCGATCAACTGACCCTGTAGCGCAACCGTACCCGTCGCAAGTACCACTTTCTTTCCCTGAGCCTTCGCCAGGGGTAGAACCGACAGGAGATAGGCCAGAGTTTTACCAGTACCCGTACCCGCTTCCACCGCACACACTTTCGGAGCCGAAATTTCTGTCTCCAGTCTGCCCAAAAAGCCGGCAATCTCCGCAATCATCTGGCGCTGACCAAACCTCGGCTTGAGCTCACGCTGCTTGAGAAAAGTGCGATAGCCATCCTGTATGGTGGCTTTAACTTCATCGGTAAGTGCCATTTAAAGAGCTATCATCTAAGAAAGGAGCCTTGCATGAAGAAAGTTATCCAAAAATAAGTCATCTAAAAGTGGCCGTGTAGAAAGGAGTTATCTAAAAAAAGGGGGGCATCTAACAAAGAGCCATCTAAGAAAGCACCTTCCAGACAGAAGGCATTTAAACCAGGGATGCCTCAGACGAAGCGGTTTTTTCGTCATCCTTCAACTGAGTAGTTTCCAGAGATGCTGATTGCAAGCGTAAACGCTGTTCCACCGGATTAGCGTACATCGCGAGAAAGATATCCTGCTCGACTTGTGGAATAGTCTGTAAGCGCTGCAGAAAACGATCTTTTTTTAGCTGCCAGTCGGTCTCGCTGAGAGCGGCCTTCCACTGTTCAATTTCGGGCCTGATCTCGACCTCGCCTTCGAGCAGTCTGTTCCCGGGCTTTTCATCCTCAGATTGTCCATCTTCCGACAAGACTCCATGCAACAGCTGGTAGGCTATCAGGTGAGGTGCCTGCAGCTGGTAGTGGCTGATAATCTGCCGATCAATCGCCGCGGCCAGTTCGTCGGCTGTTTCAAAGCCTGCGGTCAATGGTTCACCAAAAGCCACTATAATTTGACCTTTATCACCGACAATACCTTCTCGAATACTGTGCAGGTCTTCGTACTGAGCTTTTTGATAACGGCCCTGCGTGCGCAGCGCGTGTAACTCCCGTGTTTTATCTCGATCACAGGGGTCAAATTCATAGGAAATAGCGACCGGTACAATATTAATCCCGGCGAGTGCCTGCGAAAAACTCTGGCCCTTTTCTTTACTGAGCGCCAACATCTTCAGCATGGCGGTTTCCGTTTTATCAATACCGTCTTTTGCCCGACCCTCACGCTGAGCAATCCAGACCGAACTATTATCTTCACCCACTGAATAGCGAATATAAGCGGACAATTGCTTCAGAGACGACAGCTTTTCCCGGCGCCCCACCGGAGAACGCTTCACGATAAAGCTCTTGTTAACTCGCATCAGATCACTGACAAAGGCTTTGGTGAGCAGATTGTCACCAATAGCAATACGTACCGTATCCATGCCATGGTCTTCCAGCACCAGATCCACTACGGCCGGATCCATTGCGATATCTCGATGGTTACTAATAAACAAATAAGACTGATCGGGTTCAAGGGCTTCCAGCCCAAGCGCCCTGAAGCCTGTCGAAGCTTTTTGCATCTGTGCACGCAGCTGAGCACTCACCAGCTGCTGAAAGTCTCGCACCGTATGGATACGTGAGAAAAGCCGTCGCACGGATAAACCAACCAGGTAACGACCCACCCAGGGACCAAACCCCAGTCCAAACCCAAAGCTCTTAAGCCACGGCAGTTTCAGTCCCACCAGGGTATCGAGAAACTCAGCATCGGCACTCAGGCGATCAAGTACTCCGCGTACTTCATCATCGCGATAGGGGCGTATATCATCAAAATCAGGTATCGGCTCGCTCATCACTAAATTTCCGGTACGTACCAGGGAACCTCACAGGCGTACTGATCGATCAGGTCAACGACATCCAGCACCAAAGCAAACAGGGCCATACGAACCAGTAATCCGTTATCGGTTTGCCGAAAAATAGCCAGGTTAGGGTTAGTATCAAGATCCTTATCCAGCTCATTGGCCTCAGCGCGTGAGTCTCTGGGCAGGGGGTGCATGATCACAGTATTAGGCTCGCAATGCTGGGTATAAATACCTTGATTAAGCCGGAAACGGCCGCGATACATATCTGCCTGTTCCCGGTCGGGAAAACGCTCTTCCTGGATACGAGTGGAGTAGACAATATCGACGTGGGAGATACTGGACTCGAGATCCTCAGAAATATCGACCTGATGACCTGCGGCACGGAGAGATTCGACAACGTCTTCGGGCATCTGTAACTCGGGCGGAGATACCAGTACGATTTGAATCTTGTCATACAAGGCCAGTAATTTACCTAAGGAGTGTACCGTCCGCCCGTATTTAAGATCACCGATCATCGCAATACGCAAACCATCAACGCTGCGCCTTCGGCCCGCCATTTCTTTCTGGATGGTGAACAGGTCTAACAGTGCCTGACTGGGGTGTTCGTTGCTACCATCGCCACCATTTAACACGGGCACCCGACTGGCGCTGGCAAATTCGGCGACTGAACCCTCTTCCGGATAACGCATGCAAATCACATCACTAAAACCGGATAGCACACGCGCTGTGTCCTGGAGAGATTCGCCTTTTACCACCGACAAACTGTCCATACCTACGGACTCTCGCACCTCCCCTCCCAACAAGTTAAACGCCGAGCCAAAGCTAATCCGAGTTCGAGTACTCGCCTCAAAAAACATATTACCCAAAATCGCGCCTTCCAGGACACGGGTCGCTTTACGGCGCTGCGCGTAGGGCTCCATCTGAGCAGCAACACGAAATACTCTTTGAATATCCTCGCGTTCAAATTGTTGTATCGAGAGGATGTGCGAGCCTTTAAATTCCACAGTATTCCTGATTTTTATGGGAGGCCTGATAGCCGACGAGAATTCTAGCGGTTTTCACTGAACTCAACCAGTACACATCGACCTGCAAAGCCGCTGCGAGTAAATGTCACGAACTAACAATATCCAGGTCATCGCAAACCCTTTTTCCCCAGGCGCTAAGATTTCGCATCAAAGCGAGAACCGAAGGGTCTGTCGTGTTCGCAGTAATTTGATCCACTTCTTTGTTGTAATCTGCCAATGACAGGTAAGCAGACCCAGTTCCGGTAAGACGTTCTCGACACATACGACGCCAGGTGTCGGCATCGACAGAATCCAGACTAGCGGGAAAATTGCGCGCCCGGTAATAAAATAACAGTTCTCGATAACGACTATCCGAAAATGGAAAGTGTGATGCGTCCAGCTCTTCACCCGCACTAGAACGCACTCCGGTGAGCAAGGGCTTATCTGAGTTAGGCAAAAAGCCCTGATACAGAGCTTGCTCCGCATCTTCGTCATTAGCGTAATCTGGCCGGACAAATATCGATTGTAACTTCGCTTTAAACTCGACCCTAAACTCTGGGGTGGCATTGTATCGCTGCAAGATATTCCAGTTATCCATACAGTGTTTCACATTGATATTGAGCCGATCTGCCGCGGAAGCGTCCAGTAACTTTGGTGTAGCAATGACCGGACAGCGATTAAGATGGATCACTTTTAGAGGGAGGCGTTCGCTCTTATCAGGTAGTTGATCGGATCTGGCAAAGACTCGCTCTCTAATCTCATCGGCATCGAGCGTTAATAAAGCATCAACATCACCAGCCAGGTTAAAACAGATAATGGCATTTTTATTCGTTGGGTCCTGGGCTAAAGGCACCATTAGTGCGGTGTAACCGTTAGCACGAGGCAATTTACCGGAGACGTGTAAGACCGGCTGCTGGGCAACGGGATCAAGCATAGCCGCCACCTTATGCTTGGAACGATTACTGTAAAGGTAATCATAAAGCCTGGGCTGTTTATCACGCACCAGGCGTGCCATAGCGATGGTAGCCATCACATCGGACAGCGCATCGTGGGCGGACTCATGACTAATACTGTTTACCCGAGTCAGGTCCTCCAGCTTAAAACTGGGCGCGCCATCTTCTTTGTCCGGCCAAACAATGCCCTCGGGGCGTAGGGCTCGAGTCAAACGCAGCATATCGATAATATCCCAGCGCGAGTTCCCCTGGCTCCACTCGCGCTGATAGGGGTCGTAAAAGTTGCGATACAGAAGGTAGCGGCTAAACTCGTCGTCAAAACGAATGCTGTTATAACCCACTCCACAGGTTCCAGGACGTGCTAGCTCAGCGACAAGACGAGAGGCAAATATATTTTCAGGAACCCCCTGCTCAAGAGCCAGTTGCGGGGTAATGCCCGTCACCATGCAGGCCGCAGGGTGAGGCAAAATATCGAGAGCCGGCTGACAATACAAGCTGAGCGGATCGCCGACAATATTAAGATCTTCATCGGTTCGCACGCCCGCGAATTGCAGAGGGCGGTCTCGGGCAGGAGAAATACCCGTCGTCTCGTAATCATGCCAATAGAGTGTTTTCACAAATTGCTATCACCAATTTTTGGTACGACTCTAGTATTTACTACCTAAAGCCCTGTCGGACCAGATAAGCAGCCGCCACCTTCTTATACAAAAAATTTAAGCAAAAAAAACGGCGTCCAAAGACGCCGTTCTTATCATGATTTAAGCTCAAATCACTCGGCAGCTTCGCTGTATGTTAACTCACCGATCACGCGTCGATTAAGCTGACGACCTTCATCGGTATTGTTATCAGCAATCGGACGACTTTCACCGTAGCCCGCAGCAGAAATTCGATCTACTGGAATACCGTAGGTCTCGGCCAAAGCCGCTTTAACAGCTGCAACACGACGCTCAGAAAGCCCCTGGTTGTAGGCGTCACTACCCCTGGAATCCGTATGACCTTCCAGCACCAGTTCGATATCATCATGAGCTTTCATGGCATTAGCTACGGCTTCTAACTCTCCGCCATAGATATTGCGGACTGTGTCCTTATCAAAATCAAACTCGACATTCAAACGAACACTAATAGTACGCATCTCAGGCTCGGGGACTGGCGCATCATCGAATTCAGGAACCGGAGTCGGCCGCGCAGGAAGTGGCGCAGCTTTGGGCGCATTAAAGTAGTAGTTCAAGGCTAAATTAATAGCTGCATCATTAATGCCATGCTGCCCTTCTCGAACTTTATGCAAGC
>JQIA01001729.1_pt1 | contig 11716 bp, 7 predicted proteins | sample 811431 | NCBI WGS metagenome assembly JQIA01 (sample SAMN02998118, study PRJNA258478) | marine sediment metagenome | biome: marine; feature: seafloor; material: sediment; isolation source: oil-polluted sediment collected from 3 locations (0.5 km, 0.7 km and 0.9 km)... | place: USA: Gulf of Mexico ... | reverse complement strand
ATTACCTACGGAGGCGCTGTTTTTATACCGTCCGTTGATTTGCTGTTTGGTGATCATTGGCGGGTTAAGTTTGAAGTGGATTACTTTTTTGGTGGGCATGAAAAGTCATTTGGTGAATCTAGCGATGACTACACAAGCCAATTATCAGGTTTAGCAAACAGTAGCCAGTTTCTGACTCGGGTGACCTATCAGTTTTAATTGAGAGTTTCTGGCCTGGCTATCACCCGATGGCCAGGTTGATCGCTCAGCACGCCGAATGAGTTGATAGTTGGAGAGAGAAAAGAAGTAGAAAGGAGTAGGCCGCAAAAACTTTTCGGAGTGAGTTGCGATTGACTGGATGGGGACATCACCATTAATAAAATAGAGGTTTATATATGAAAACAATGATTAAACGCTCAGCCATTCTGGCGCTGGCAGCCGGTATGGCCGCTAGTGCCTCTGTTGGGGCGGAGGAGATACCGCCTAATACAATTGTCACGTCGGCTAACGTTGCTCAATATAAGGATATGACGGTTGATGGGACTAAGTTCTCAGATATGTTGACCCCAGCAACCCAGTACCTGTACGACAAAGAAAACTATCGTATGAAGGTACGACCTGCGACACCGTGGAAACTTGATCCGGAATGGTTGGCTGCAAGTAAAGCTAATGCCGGCAAAGTGGCACTAGGTGGTAATGGGGTGACGGGCTGGACTCAGGGTGTGCCATTCCCCGAGTTGGATGAGAATGATCCTAAAATTGCTGACAAAATTGCATGGAATATATTCCTTGCTCGTCCTTTGGGCAATTCCTTAGAGACCAATGCTCAGTTTTTTCTGGTAAACGCCGATAAAGGCGCGGGTCGAGAGCAGCAGTGGTTCTATCAGCGTATTTGGGAAATTGGTCGTTTTGCGTCTATGGGTGGTAATGATTACCCAACGGCAAGCGGTGGCGAGATTCACTCAAAAACACTATTGGTTGCTCAAGCGCCGCGAGACATTAAAGGGCTAGGCACTTACACCGTGTTTTACATGGATCCTGCAAAGAAACCGGATATCTTTGCTTATATCAAGTCAGTCCGTCGAATTCGACGGGTATCAGGTGGTGGCTGGTTTGATCCCGTGGGTGGTTTCGATATGCTCCAGGATGATATCAATCTGTTTAACGCACACCCAGCTTGGTATGGTGGTTTTAAATACCTAGGTAAGAAGACTGTTCTTGCTGGACGTTATGGTGATGAGCGGGATGCTGAGCTTGGTTTCGGCCGATTGGATCTTGATAATATAAAGGGTGTTATGCATCCTGATGCGCCTTATTGGAACTTTGCTGATGAAACCGTTTATGAGCCAAGGGAAACTTACGCAATAGAAATCACCATGCCTGAGGCTCACCCCTACGGTAAGAAGGTGCTTTACTATGATCACAGTGCAGCGTTCCCTGTGTTTGGTGAAGGTTACGACAAGGCTGGAAAACTTTGGCGAGTGTTTGTTCCTGTTTTCTCACAGGGTCAGCCGATTCCTGGAGCTGAAGGCTATAGCCCAATCAATAACATCAACAATCTGATTACTTCACACATCGATATTCAGAAGCGACAAGCAACGATTTACTACGTGAATCGTGCTGGAAACTTTCAGAATCCCGATAAAATGAGCAGTGATTATTTTGGTCGAAAATTGTTGGGTAAAGCAGCTGATCGCATGCCTCAGCGTTCTAAATAGTTAGGATAATGTTGGCAAGATCGTTTAAAAGATCTTGCCAATAGAGCCTATGAGTTTGTGTATGCAATTGATATAAAAGCTCAAAAATGCCATTGGTTGTTGGCTTGACCGATGGCATTTTTTTTGCTGTTTAAATAAACGATCGTTTAGTTATTGATAAAAATCAGTTCCAAAATTACAATGCTCTTCGGCCTCCGGCTGGGAGTGCAGCAAAAATATAGGTAAATAAGCATATGTGTTTCGCTGGATTTTCCGACTTACATTAATTATGAATTTCTCTGCTGCTTTGAAGGGTACTGAGTCTACGAGTTGGTAGCTTTTACCTGTTTTGGCGATAGAACGAACCATTAAACTAGGGCTTTCTAATGTTTCAATCCATCTTTTCATTACTATCGAACGTGATGCCGATAGTTATCATCAGCGGCCTGCTCTACGCTGGTTTATTTATCAAGCCAGAGCCTACTGGTGATGCCCTAAAAGAACCTGTAATTGAGGCAAAAGACAAGTTTTTTGGCGTCTCTATGGCGGGAAATGAAGGACTATGGGTTGTGGGTAGTTTCGGGAAAATTATTCACTCCGCTGATAAAGGTGAGCACTGGGTCAAGCAGAACTCAGGAACCAAGCAGCACCTTCAATCGGTAAGTGCCTGGGATGCTAATCACGCAATTGTGGTAGGCAATGATGGTGTCACTTTGGTGACCGATGATGGTGGCAAGCGCTGGACTCGTGTTGAAACTCCGCGCTCCGAAATAGCCAATAAACTGCTGAGAGTAAAAACTCGAGCCAACGGCGAAGCCTGGATAGTGGGTGAAGTCAGTGCCCTGTATCAGAGTACTGATTTCGGCAAGACGTGGGCGCGACGATCCGGTGATGAAGATATTTCTTATAACGACTTGGCATTTATCTCCAACGACGTGGGCTGGTTGGTAGGTGAGTACGGAACAATCATGAAAACCATTGATGCGGGATTAACGTGGGAGCTGATGTCAGCACCTGTCGAGTCGAGCCTCATGTCGATTTCATTTGCTGATGAAAATAATGGCATTATTGTTGGTTTGGAAGGCGTTATTTTGCAGACCCAAGATGGTGGTGCGAACTGGGAGCAAAAACAGGGTGTTACCACAGAGCATTTGTTTGATGTGGAATACGACGCTGAAAACAAATATTGGTTAGCGGTAGGAAATAAAGGGTTATGGCAGTCATACGCACTGGATGGCACGGTTAAATCAAGTCGCTTTTTTACCTACGATCTTTCTTGGCATACCGATTTGTTGGTTAATGGTGGGCAGGCGTACGTTGCCGGAGACAACGTGGGCGTATGGGCTGATGATAAGTGGACGGTTTTTAACTAACGCAAATCGCTTCGTTGAGTATGGAGTGGCATTTGAGCAAACAAAATTTACTACTAAAGGTGCGCGATTGTGATATCTAAGTTGGCTGGCTTGCTGATTCAAGGCCGGATGTATGTCATGGCAGTATTGATGCTAGCGACAGCATTTATGTGCTATCAAACAACATTTATTGAAGTGAAAACGGTCTTCGACGATATGTTGCCGGCTAATCATCCCTATGTTCAGGTGCATAAGGAATTTAAAGCCACTTTTTCAGGTTCAAACCTAGTCTCCATTATGGTTGAAGTGGATGAAGGGAAAACCATATTCCAAATGCCTGTTTTGGAGAAAATTAAATTTATCACCGATGAGCTTCGCAAAGTCACCGCGGTTGATCAATTTCAAATTACCTCACTGGCATCCAAAAAACTGAAAGATGTCAAAGCATCGACTACAGGCATCGAAAGTAGACCGCTGATGTGGCCTGATTTGCCTACGGATGAAAAAGCCATTTCAGCACTGCGAGACAAAGTGTTGGCAAATTCCTTGGTGTTTGGTCGTTACGTTTCCGTGGATCAAAGAGCTGCGCTGATTACAGTTGATTTTATTGATCGGCTGGTGGATTACGGCAAGATTTTTGATGAAATTAATGCCATTGCGGAACAAGCCAGAGGTGATGGAATCAAGGTGAAAATGGTGGGTGACCCAATCCTTTATGGATGGGTGAATCACTATATTCCTGAAACCATGAGCATCGTTGGTTATGTTTGTGCTTTGGTGGCTTTTTTACTGCTCCTGATTAACCAAACTTGGCGTGGCACCTTGCTACCAATGCTATCTGGATTTATCAGCACAGTGTGGGCTCTCGGTATTGCAAAGATGCTGGGTTTTCACTTCGACCCGCTGGTTATTGTGGTTGCGATGTTGATTGCTGCCAGAGCGATCTCACATTCAGTTCAGATGATTTCTCGTTTTGAAGATGATATTCAGCGAGATCGAGAAGAGCATGAAGAACACTCTATAAAGGAGTCGGCACAAACTACGCTTACCGAGCTTTTTCGGCCCGGTATTTTGGGTATCGCAACGGATGCTTTTTGTGTGCTGGTTGTGGCGCTGAGTCCAATTCCATTGCTGCAAAAGCTGGCAATTTTGGCGGTGATTTGGGTGGCTACCGTAGCGCTGAGCGCACTCATTATTACGCCGGTATTGCTTTCCTGGGTTAAAAAACCTCACGCTACGGCTCATCCGTTAGATGTGAGTGGCGCTATCGTTTGGATACTGGATAATTTTTGCTATCGAGCAGCCGTTTCTAAGGCGCGCTACTACATATTGGGCGCTACCGCAGTCATCTTCTCTGCTTCATTGTTTTACGCGTTTAACCTTTCCATCGGTGATGCTCAGCCAGGCTCACCTATTCTTTGGCCTGACGCTCAGTACAACCGAGATTCACGTGACATTAACGGCACCTTCCAGGGTGCTGACCGGATGTTTATCGTGCTGCGCGGGGAAGAGGAGGATGTCCTCAAAACACCAGCGATATTGACGCGAATGGAGGAGTTTCAGCGATTTATGGAAGCTCAGCCTCAAGTGGGTGGTAGTTTCTCGCTGGCCGAAGTTTTACCGGTGGTTAACGTTACGCTGAGAGAGGGTAATCCTCGTTACAGCGAGTTTGGTGACTCGTCAGATATCAACGGTGAACTGGTCTATATGTTTGAGTCCAGTGCTGATCCGGGTGATATGAGTAAATACGCCGACACCAGTTATCAAAATGGCGCTGTTACTTTTCTCTTTAAAGACAGAAAAGGCGACACCATACGTACTGCCATCTTTCGTGTTCGAGAGTTTATTGAAACTCATCCACTTGAAGGCGCAAGTTACGAGCTGGCCGGTGGTGTTATTGGTCTGATTGGTGCGGTTAACGAAGTCATCTTGTCTGGCCAGATTCAGTCCATTGCTCTGGCGCTACTGATATTGGTTATTCTCTGCGCCATTGTCTATCGCTCATTGAAAGCCGGTATGTTTTTTATGGTGCCGGTTATTCTTTCTAATACTCTTACCTTTAGTTTTATGGCGTATATGGATATCGCGATGAACATTAATACGGTGCCAGTAGCCGCTCTGGGTATTGGTCTTGGGGTTGATTACAGTCTTTACGTTACCGACCGGGTGAAGGAAGAGTTTGCAAAACATGCTGATCTGGACAAGGCGATATACACTTCCTTGCACAGTGCAGGACGGGGTGTTTTTATTACCGCTTCGGTATTGATTGTTAGTGTTTTGGTCTGGTACGCCTCGTCACTTAAGTTTCAGGCTGAAATGGGTCTGTTGATGGGCATCTGGTTAGCGATCTCTGCAGTTGCAGCGTTAATTATTGTTCCTTCAATGATTCGAGTCTTTAAACCGAAATTTATTCTCGAAGATTAACTTCTCTAACCCACACCGCTGAACTTTTGGTCAGTGGTGTGGGTATCCCCGTACCCCCGTTCTACCCTCCTCATCCCTCAGTTGTTCCATATCCGGTTACAATCCTAGTCATACCGCTCTTGAGCGTCTTCAGATCAACAGAGACATGTGTTTTAAATGCATAACTGGAAATCGCCAAAGATTAGCTGAGCTATTACAAAAATAATTCGGAGAGACCTCCTATGGAAAGACGCCAGTTTATAAAAAAAGTGGGTGTCGGCATGGTTGCCGGTACTGGCTTGGCAGCTGCTTCTCGACCCGCTCATGCTAGAGCAGAATTCCGCTGGAAAATGGTGACATCCTGGCCTAAAAATTTCCCTGGTTTAGGAACAGGGGCCAATTTTTTAGGCAACCTGATTGAAGAAATGAGCAACGGCCGAATCAGCGTCAAGGTATACGGCGCTGGTGAATTAGTGCCCGCTATGCAGGTGTTTGACGCAGTGTCCAAAGGCACTGCTCAGATGGGGCACTCAGCTTCTTATTACTGGAAAGGAAAACACGAGGCTGCTCAGTTTTTTGCATCGGTTCCTTTTGGTATGACCTGTCGTGAAATGATGGGCTGGCTGTATCACGGTGGTGGTTTGGATCTATGGACCGAGCTATACGAAAGGTTTAATTTGATACCCGCAGCTTCCGGTAATACCGGCGTGCAAATGGCAGGCTGGTTCAATAAAAAAATTGACTCGCCCGAAGATCTAAAAGGTCTAAAAATGCGGATTCCCGGCCTCGGTGGTGAGGTAATGACTCGAGCTGGGGCAACGTCTGTTTTGTTGCCAGGTAGCGAGCTATTTACCGCGCTTCAGTCAGGCACTATTGATGCGACGGAATGGGTAGGCCCGTTTAATGACTTGGCTTTTGGGTTTCAAAATGTTGCTAAATATTATTATTACCCAGGCTGGCATGAGCCAGGCAGTGCACTTGAGTGCATGATCAATAAAACAGCATTTGAAGCACTACCGGATGATTTGCAATCCATTGTTACCAACGCTTGTCGTGTAGCCACGCAGGATATGATGGCCGAATACACCACGCGTGATAAAGAAGCCTTGCTGGAAATTGAAGCGAAACCGGATCTGGAAATTCTTAAGCTGCCTGACAGTGTGTTGGCGTTATTGAAAAAACTATCGGAAGAGGTGGTTGAAGAGATTGCTGACAAAGATCCTTTTAGCCGCAAAGTTTACGATTCCTACCGCTCGTACCAGGAAAAAGCGACCCATTGGCATGACTTAGCCGAGCGTAGCTATATCTTGGCTCGAAGTTAAGCTACTTGATTTAAACAAAACCGATGCTCATCAATCGTGATGAGCATCAGTGTGATTGGACTAGTCTTCAAATAAACGACCGACACCACCGAGCAATGAGCCTTCTCCTTGGCTCTTGTTGCCACCGGAAGGTGCATGCTGAAGCACTCGTTCGGAGAGTCGAGAGAACGGTAAGCTTTGCAGCCAGACAGTGCCCGTTCCAGCCAATGTTGTAAGAAACAGCCCTTCGCCGCCAAAAAACATCGACTTCAAATTACCGGCACGCTCAATGTCGTATTCGATACCTGGACTCATGGCGACTAAGCAACCGGTATCGACTCGAAGTGTTTCGTTATTCAATTCCTTTTTTACAATGGTTCCGCCTGCATGGATAAACACCATGCCATCACCTGACAGCTTTTGCAGAATAAAACCTTCGCCACCAAAAAAACCACTGCCCAGGCGTTTGTTGAATGCAATATCAACACGTGTGCCCAGAGCCGCTGCGAGGAAGGCATCTTTTTGGCAAAGCAATGGACCGCCGAAGGCTGATAAATCCAGCGCAATAATTTTTCCGGGGAAGGGGGCCGCAAAGGCAACTCGCCGTTTGCCACTGCCTTGATTGCTGAAATGAGTGAGAAACAGTGACTCACCGCTGATCATCCGTTTGCCTGCATCAAAAAGCTTGTCCATAAAGCCAGATTCAGTTTTAGAACCATCGCCCATGCGTGCTTCAAAGGTAATGCCATCTTCCATGTAGCTCATCACCCCGGCCTCTGCAATCACGGTTTCATCGGGATCCAGCTCGACTTCGACAATCTGCATCTCGTGACCAAAAATTTCGTAGTCGATTTCATGACACTGCCTCATCTTATCTACTCCTCAAACCTTGGATTTATTGTTGGCATTTTATAAACGGGTGGTTGCTCGCCTTTTTGACGAAAAGTCCGGTGTCGCGATTTTTTCAGGTACTGTTTTCAGATGCTGTCTAAAGTCAGTGGCATTGACCGGTCCGCCGTAGAAATAACCTTGCGCTTGTGTGCAGCCGTGAAGCTTTAAAAAGTTGACCTGCTCTTTTGTTTCTACACCCTCAGCAACGACAATCTGATGCAGATTTTTACCGATCTGGATGATGGTGGCGGCGATGGTTGCATCCTTCTCGCCAAGCTCAATATTTTCGATAAATGAGCGGTCAATTTTTAATCGTGAAGAGTCAATTTGGGTGAGGTAGCTGAGGCTGGAAAAGCCTTTGCCAAAATCATCAATTGAAATTTCAATGCCAAGTTGACGTAACCCGGAGATCACATTACGTGTGTGTTGGGTTTGTTTCATTAACACGCTTTCGGTAATTTCAAGAACCAGCGAGTGAGGGTCAGCGCCGGTTTGCTCCAATATCCGCTCCACCTCAAGGCAGAAATCCTGGTGCTGAAATTGAGTGACGGAAAGGTTCACAGACATCTTGATTGACAGCAAATTCTCATCTTGCCATTGCTTCATTTGCCTGCACGCTTCAAGCAGCACCCAGCTTCCGAGTGATTGCATCACCCCGGACTCTTCAGCAACCGGGATAAATCGGTCGGGATTAATAGCACCAAGACTCGGGTGGTGCCAACGTAATAACGCCTCAGTGCAAACAACTTCACCGCTTTCAAGGTTCACCTGAGGCTGATAATAGAGTGCCAGCTCGTCGTTTCCGATGGCGTGTTTGAGATCAATCTCAAGCTGTAGCTTTTCGTAGACTGCGGTGGTTAGCTCTGACCGGTAGCGATGGTAGGTGTTGCGGCCGCTGGCCTTTGCCATGTACATGGCGGTATCGGCATGTTTGATCAGTGATTCAGGGCTACCGCTATCGTCGGGGTAGAGGCTAATGCCAATGCTGGTACTGATAAAAATCTGTTGCTTTCCAAGCGTGAAGGTTTTTTTAAATACACCCAATATGTGCTCGGCGATTAGTTCAACCTGTCGCTCATTCTGAATATCTTCGGCGAGCAAAACAAACTCATCGCCGCCGAGGCGGGCAATACTATTTTCACACTCAAGTGCTCCGCGAAGACGATTGGCTACCTGCATAAGCAGTTGGTCGCCAACATGATGGCCCATCGAGTCATTAATGTTTTTAAAACGGTCAATGTCGAGAAAGAAAACGGCAAGGGTTTGACCGCTTTTTTTGGCTTTTTCCAGTGCCTCAATCAATCGCAAATTCAGCATCAGTCGATTGGGCAAGTTGGTAAGTGGGTCGTGATGGGCGATTTTGTAGAGTTTTGCTTCAGTTCGCTTTAGCTCGCTGATATCAGAAAAAACACCGACATAGCCCTCAACGACCTCGCCGCACCGGCTGATAATTTGATTCACCGAGAGTAGGTTGGGGCGCGGTTTCTTTCCGGGTCTATGAAACCAAACTTCACCCTTCCATTGACCCTTCTCCTGAAGCGAATGACGGATTTGTTCAGCTGAGTTATCACCGTTTAAACGATTGAAAATGATGCTTGAAGGTTGGCCAATAAGGTTTTTTTCCGAATAGCCTGTGAACTTGGTGACAGCGCTGTTGATGGCGGTAATATTTCTGTCGCTATCGAGAACGACAATGCCTTCGGAAATACTATCGTAAACGATGGCGCCTACTCTTAATTGCTCATCGGTTCGCTTGTTCAGTGAAATGTCGCGATGAGTGCCGGTGATTCTAGTGGGATTGTTGAGTGAGTTGATTTCACTGACTTGACCACGATCGCTAACCCATTGATAGCGATTGTTGCCATCCATAAGGCGGTATTCACAATCGATAAAAGTGGCTTTCCCGTTAAGAATTTGATCGCGTTGAGAGAGTAGCTCGCTCTGGTCATCTGCATGCACTCGTTGTAACAAGCTAGCAAAGTCATAGACATGATCGGCGGTGAGGTTGTGCATTTCATACCAGCGACTGGAAAAGAAAAAGTCATCATTCTCAATGGCCCACTCCCAGATACCATCACGACTTCCTTCCAGTGCAAACTGCCAGCGTTCGTCACTTGCTTTTAATTGTTGGGTTCGCTGTTGAACGGTCTGCTCTAATTGCTTGTTGATGAGTTCAAGCGACTGTCTTTGCTGTCGGTTCTCCATCACCATGGCGACAAAATTAAAGAAAGTAATTAGGTGAGGGTTGTAGGGGGTTAGCGTCTCGACTTCTGTGGTTTTAAGCTCAATCCAGCCGAGTGCTAGATTGCGAGTCTGAAGCGTGTACTTGGTGGTTGTTCCGTCAGAGTTGCTATTTTTTATGGGTGACGGATAAAGAACACCATTTAAAAAGCAGTCACAACGCTCAATGATCGGCATTGAGCTAAACATGGATTGAAGATATTCAGCCAATGTTTGGTCGGCCGGCAAGCTCTCCACCACGTATTGGGCAAGAAGTAGCTGGCCAAGAATTTTTGAATCCACTGTGTCCATAAAAAACCGTTAAGTTGTTGCCTGAAAAAAACCAGTTTTGCAGTGTTTGGGTATTGAGCGTTTTGAGATGTCTTCGGCAGTCAGATGACGATAAAGTTTCTGAGAACACAAAAATTACGGCAACCTAGTCATGATTTGGTGAGGGCGCAGCCTAAGAGCGAGGATTGTCGTTTGAGCTCAAGCGGGATTATTACTGTTAACAAAGTCACATTTTACCCCAAATTGTTCTTGAATCTTTGCCATAAGCGCCTGGATCCCAAACTGCTCCGTGGCGTGATGACCGCCGGCAAACATATGGACACCCGCTTCCTGGCTTTCGTGCCAATCATGCTCGCTCATTTCGCCGGTAAGATAGGCATCAAGGCCCGCTCGTTCAGCCTGATACCAATCCCCATTAGCGCCGCCAGTAATGATGCCCATTGATGCTATTTTCGCGTTACTGTCATGTGTTGAGACAAGTACGTTGTGATCAAGCAGTTGTGCTAGTTTTTGCTTGAGTTCAGTTGCTGTGACTGCCGAGGTGAACTGACCGGAGATGCCGGTTGGCATGCCTTTGTAATTGCCAAAAGGTTGCTGATTAATCAATCCGATTTTTTGCCCCAAAGTAGCAGCATTACCCATTTCCGGGTGAGCATCCAGCGGCAAATGATAGCCAAACAAGTTGATGTTGTTTTGCACCAAGGGACGAACGCGCCGACCAAAACTGCCAGTGAGTGTTTTGACCGGGTGAAATCCCCAAAACAAACCATGATGAACGATTAACGTATCGCAGCCGAGACTAATGGCTTGTTGGGCGGAAGCGGCGGTTGCGGATACGGCAAAGGCGATACGTTTGATTGAATCAGTGCCTTCAATTTGTAAACCGTTGGGGCCATAATCCTGAAAACGTTTGGGCGTAAGGAGTTCATTTAAATAGTGTTCTAGCTCTTTTCTGGACAGTGTCATAGGGATAAAGCAGCGAAGGCTGGTGTTGTTGTGGCTACAGAAGTGCTCTAGGGTACCTCATGCACAAAAAAGGCCCATAGTTTGGGCCTTTTAATAAGGTTTTAGATAACCCGCTGTGGATCGTGAGTTGTCCGGTTGAGGTGTCTCACGCAAGCCAGTTTGACGATACGACCATCAAGCTAGTGGTTGATATCAATATTCCGAGCAATGCCCCGGCGATCACATCGGTGGGGTAGTGCACGCCAAGGATAATTCGGGACAGCCCGATTAAAAGGGTAAAGGGGATCAAAAAAATCGAAAGCTCAGGCAGGTGCCAAAGTGTCAGTACCGTGAAGTTGACGGCGTTCATGGTGTGCCCCGACGGGAAGCTGTAGAGATCCAGCGGAGGCGTGACCGCTGTCAGATCGGGAAAGGTTATATAAGGGCGAGGCCGGGTAAGTTTGCCCTTCAGTAGTTTGTAGGCGGTAACGCAAATCAAACCGGTAAGGGTTAATTGAAGGCTGATGGCAATGCCCGCGGCACCGTATAAAAGTGGCAGCAGCAGGATTAAACTGTACCAAAAAACACCGTCCCCTAAGCGGCTGATGGCTTGAAAAAATACACTGATTATTGGTTG
>JQIA01001726.1_pt1 | contig 11718 bp, 8 predicted proteins | sample 811431 | NCBI WGS metagenome assembly JQIA01 (sample SAMN02998118, study PRJNA258478) | marine sediment metagenome | biome: marine; feature: seafloor; material: sediment; isolation source: oil-polluted sediment collected from 3 locations (0.5 km, 0.7 km and 0.9 km)... | place: USA: Gulf of Mexico ... | reverse complement strand
AAAACTATCACTTAAAAATACCACTCAAAAATAAAGGCATTTTATCCCGATGAATACGTTTCATGTTTATGGTTTGGGCGCGGCGCTAGTCGATACCGAGATTGAAGTCAGCGATCAGGAGCTGGAGCAGCACGGTATTGAAAAAGGCCTGATGACCCTGGTGGATGAAGATCGGCAAACCCAGTTATTGGCTGCTTTCGATGACTCGCTGACGGTTTCTCGCCGCGCCAGTGGTGGCTCGGCAGCAAACAGCATTATTGCGGTGAGCAGCTTTGGTGGCTCAGCGTACTACTCCTGCAAAGTCGCTGATGATGAAAATGGCCAGTTTTATCTTGACGATATGGCCCGGGCCGGGGTCAGACATAACGGGGACAATAACTTGCCCGAGGGTGTGACCGGCAAATGTCTGGTGCTGATTACTCCGGATGCGGAGCGCACCATGAACACCTACCTTGGAGTGAGTGAAACCCTGTGCCCGCTTAATTTGAATATCGATGCACTGGCAGCATCGGAATATCTTTATCTGGAAGGCTATCTGGCGACTTCGCCTACGGGCAGCCAGGCGGCGATGGAGGCGGGCATTGCCGCTCGTCAACAGGGCACCAAAATTGCACTCAGTTTATCTGACCCAGGAATTGTGGCGCATTTTCGCGACGCCATTCTTGCGATGATGGGTGGGCGAATTGATCTGCTGTTCTGCAATCGGGACGAAGCGTTCGACTGGACCCATACCTCCGATATTGAGCAGGCGTTTGTTGCGATGAAGGAATACGCGGATACCTTTGTGATTACTCTCGGTGCCGAAGGCGCGCTTATTTATGATGGTGAGGCTGTGCACCGTGTCGTGTCGCAGAAGGTAACAGCCATCGATACGAATGGTGCTGGAGATATGTTTGCCGGGGCTTTTCTTTACGGGATTACTCATGGCTTTGACTATGCTCGCGCGGGAGCATTCGCCAATGCGGCGGCGGCGCAGGTGGTGACTCAATATGGGCCGCGCTTGCAAGTTGAAGCCTATCGCGAAGTGCTGGCGGATTTTGTTGCGGCTTAGCCATTAAGCAGGAATGGCGGCTCCGGATTTTGATTAGCTGTTATCGCTAGTCTCTGAGTGCTCAGATATGAGGGCCAGGACCCGCAGGCTTAGGATACGAGGGCAGGATACAAGGGCTAGGACCCGAAGACGTCGGCGGCGGGTTGGGGTGTTGCGAGAAAATACCCCTGCACATAATCGACGCCCATCTCCTGCAGCATAGTGAGCTGGTACTGATTTTCTACGCTTTCAGCAATGGTCGAAACGCCCATCACGTGGGCCAGGTGGTTGATGGTGCTGACCACGGAAAAGTCGATATCGCTGGTTTCCATATTGCGCACAAAACTGCCGTCAATCTTAAGAAAATCCACCGGGATTTCTTTGAGGTAAGACAAAGAGGAGAGTCCGCTACCGAAATCATCCAGGGCGAAGAAACAGCCTTTGGCTTTTAGGCGATGGATAAAGTCCATCGCGCGGTCAAACTGTCGGATGGCGGCTGTTTCAGTAATTTCAAACTGAAGGTGAGAGGGGTCAATGCCGGAGGAATCCAGAAGTTTGATCAGGTACTCCGCATAGGTTTCGTCGCCGATGGTAGCGCCGGACAAATTGACGGCGATACGGAGATTATGCCGCCGGCTTTTGCTCAAGGCCTGAATGATACGGATGGCTTCGGCCACTACCCAGCGGTCGATACTATCGATGAGCCCGTAGCGCTCTGCCGCAGGAATAAATTCATCGGGAGATACCAGTTGGCCCTGTTCATCGATCATACGAACCAGGGCTTCGTAGTGACCACCGGCTTTATTTTGATGGCTGTCGGCGAGGGAAGCCATGGGTACGATGGGCTGAAAATATAATTGAAAGCGGTTTTCATCGAGAGCGGCACTCACCTTCGGAAACCACTCAATAATGCGATCACGTTGATCGATATCCGTGGTCTGGTAAGTCGAGTGCAGACGGTTGCGCCCCGATTCCTTGGCGGTTTCGCAGGATGCTGCCGCCGACACCAGAATATCGATTTCCGAGCTGGCGTTGCGGTCAATGACTTCCATTCCGATATTGGCTCCGACCTTGAGTCGGCGTTCGCCCCAGGGAAAGCTGAAGCTTTTGAATTCGTCTAAAATTTCTTCGGCGATTATTTGGGCGACAGACACCTGCTGATCTCGTAGCAAAATGCCATATTCATCATTACCAATACGCGCGACGACAGCCTGTCGTCCCGCTTTCTTCTGTAATATTTTTGCCGTCTGGCAGAGTAGAGTGTCTCCCGCAGAATGGCCGCAGGTGTCGTTAACCAGAGAGAAATTGTAAAGGTCGATATACAGGAGTACCGATACCAGGTTGCTTCGCTGAACATCCCCCATGGAGAGCACAATTTCCCGTTCGAGGAAGTGCCGATTGTGCAGTCCGGTGAGGGGGTCGTGATCCGCCTGCCAGGAGAGACGCTGAGATACACGCCGGGATTCGGTCGCCGTTCTAAAAATGACCACGCAACCATCGATCTGGTTATTGTCGCCGCGTAGCGGAGTCACGCTTACCGTGACCTCTATCGACTGACCATTTGCGATTTGCATGGTCGTGTTGCCGGGTGAGTAAAACACCGAGCCGCGAGCCAGACATTCGGCGACCGCTTTGAGATTTGTCTGCTTGTTGTCGACCAGCTTAATAAGCTGGTCAGCGGGCTGGCTTTTCAGGTCGGTCTCGCGCAGGCCTAGCATTTCGAGCCCAATCGGATTAATTCCCTCGATTAAGCCTCGGTCGTCAACCAGCGCAACGCCATCGGCAACCTCACCGTACAGAACGGTAAATAGTTCGCGTTGGCGCACCAGGGCGCTTTCTCGATCGAGCTCTTCGCTTTTGTCCCTGCACACAAGCATATGGCCATTTCCAGTTGCCAGGGGGTGTATGGAAACGCTTAGATGCAGGGTGTTGCCCTCGGTCGTAACGGCTTCAACGGTCTGCTTGAGTTCGTTGTGTTGCTTGAAAAATTGGCTGAGTTGGTCCTCTGAGCCGGTGGGCAGGGTGGGAAACAGCAAGCGCAAGGGTTTGCCGGCCAATTGCTCACTGCTAAAGCCGCTAACGGTTTGAAACGTACGATTGATACCCTGGATGACACTGGCGGCGTCAATAAAAATAATGCCAGCGCCTGGGTCAGCCAGGCTGTGATCCGCCAGACTTTGATCGATCAGATGTCCGGACGGTCTTGTGGTTTGCGATCTCGATGGATTGCTTACACGATGACGTAATGCCAGGGGGTTAAAGGGCGCTTCCAGCAATTCCAGTATGCAGCCCGGGCCATCGGGCGAAGAAATAGGCGCTATCGAAAGACGAGACAGGGGAAGTTCTCGATCACCCTGGGACATAGCCGTTTCAGCCGTATCCATGCGTTCGGGGTCGGTGTCCTGAGACCAGGTCACAGTGCCGCTGCTTTCGAGGACCCGTGAAACGGCATCGGGAAGTTCGGTGCCAATCAGGCGAGGAAAGAGGGATTCAAGGGTTTTGCCGAGGGCGTCAGCGGGGCAGATATTGGCCCAGTCGGCCATCCAGCTATTCCAGCAAATGACACGCCGTTGGCTGTCCAGCACGACGATACCGGTCTGCTGCTGGTCGAGCACTGCCGAGGCTAGATTAAAGCTTTTATCGCTATCGGAGAGTGATGTTGGTCGTGCCGTATTGATTATCTCTGCTCCTGCTGATAGCGCTTTACGTTAGCGCCTGCCGCGGATAGGTTACGTTACTAATGGCAGCTAACCTACTCTGTTTACTGAGTTTTGGCAAAAAAATCACTCGGTCTGCGTCACACTTTCAAGATTATCCTCGTTCCAGTAATTCTCTCAGGTCGATAATCGCCGCGTTGGCTCGACTGATGTAAGACGCCATGGTGAGAGAATGGTTGGGTAGCACACCAAAACCGCTGCCGTTCAGGATCATGGGTGAAAACAGGGGCGCTTGAGTGGCTTCCAGCTCACGGATGATCTGGCGCAGGCTTACCTGGGCATTTTTCTTTCTCAATACCGCTTCGAAATCTCTGTCTACGGCCTTCAGGAAGTGCACCAGGGCCCAGGTGGTGCCTCGGGATTCATAAAAAACATCATCCAGCTCTCGCCAGGGTGTTTTTATCTCTAGTTCACTGGGTTTCGGCGTTGACTGCCTGGCTTCAGCATCACCCGCTAAATCGGTATTGATGCGCTTTTGACCAACACTCGCGCCAAGACGTTGGGACAAACTACCCAGGCGGTTTTGCACGGTTCCCAGCCAATAGCTCAGGTTGTCGGCGCGGGCATAAAACTGAGCATCGAGCGCATCGGCATCTTGTAGGCGGGCATGATAGCTGCGCAGATAATCGAGGCCCTTACGATATTCGGCTTCAGTGCGCGGCATAATCCAGCTGGTGTGATTGAAGTTTAAGCGAGGTTCGGCTAACGAGAGGTCTTTATCTTCCTGCGATTGTGATTGCGAGCGACTAAACGCTTCGCGCAGGGCTTTGCTCAGGTCGCGCACCTGAATGATAACGCCGTATTCCCATTGCGGGATATTGTCGAGCCAGAGCCCGGGCGGGGTAATATCGTTACTGAGATAGCCTCCGGGTTTTTCCAGCAGTACGGTTGTCACGTTGATCAGGGTGATGGTTGTTAAGGCCCCGGTCACCTGCGGACCCGTTGTAGTGGGCATCGGCATCAGGGCAGGCTCCCGCGACCAGTACCAGGACAAGCTGAGCAAGGCGATCAGTACCAGCGGAAGGCCTGGGAGCATAAGCCGCCGTAGCGGGCTGCCGGTTGGTTTTAATAAGGCCCCGCTCTTGTTGAGCGATAATTTGTTGACCGGTAATTTATCTTTCCAGTCTCGAATTGCCATGCTTACCTCTTTAATGACTGAGCCCTGGTAATTGCTGAGCCCCGGCCCTCCGTCTTAAACTCTTAGCCAGGGAAAGGAGAGAGACTGCTCGTGCCAGGGTCGTGGTTTTTGCCTGAATACGCTTGGCTGATCTTTGCCAAAGAATACGCGACAATAGCGATCCTTGAAACCAATATCTATGCGCGCTTGTCCAATAGTACTTCAGTCGCCATAGTACGCTTTATTGTGGTGCGAGGTCTGGTGTTTAACTCTAAAAGGTTGTGGTCATTGAATCAGAGATCGGTATTGAAAGCAGGGTTGGGAGTTGCGTTGACGGTGTTTGCGGCGGTGTGGTTAATCGCGGTTTCTGTGTCGGCGCAAGCGCTAGATTTAAGTTCTAGTAGCGCTGATTTCAGTAGCTCTGGTTTCAGCAGCTCTGATGTCAGTAGTGCGGACTTCCTAAAAACAGGAATCGCTGAGACGCGTTCGAGCGTGTTGAGTCTCGATGATGGCATCCAGTTACCCCAGATACTATTAGGCGGACCGGAGTTTTTACCGGTAGAAGAAGCGTACCGAGTCAGACCATCATTGCTCGGGGAGGAAGTTTATCTCGACTGGAGCATTGCTCCCGGCTACTACCTTTATAAGGATAAGTTTAGCGTTCGTGAAGCGGGTGATGTTGAGCAGGGCAGCGTCGGAATCTGGCAACAGAGTCTGGAAACGGGCCGACCGATTTATGATGAATATTATGAGAAAAATCTCGAGGTGTTCTACGAGCATACCCGAGTTACCTTAACGCGCGCTCCTCAGGATTCCCTGGCAGCGAACTTGAGCACAGTGCTGGTTATTGGCTCTCAGGGTTGTGCCGATGCAGGCTTGTGCTACCCCCCGCGAACTCAGTACCTGGTGGTTAATCACGAGCTTGGCACGGTAGATGAAATTACGGAGAGCGAGCTTCCTGCGCAACTTAATAGCGGCAGCGGTGCTGGCGTCATTTCCACGGCAGAGTCGGTGGAGGAGTCGACTGCCCAGACAGGCATCTGGATGTTGCTGGGTTTTGCGCTACTCGGCGGTTTAATTTTGAACCTGATGCCCTGCGTGTTTCCGGTATTGTCGATCAAGGCGCTGAGCGTGACGACGGCGCACATAGAGGGGCACGGTAGACACAGCCACGGCTTTGCCTATGCGGCCGGTGTAATCCTGTCTTTTGTGGCGATAGCCCTGCTGCTGTTGGCACTAAGGAGCGCCGGGCATGTGATTGGCTGGGGGTTTCAGTTGCAGTCCCCGGTGTTTATTACGCTACTGGTTTACCTGTTTTTTCTGATGGGACAAGCCTTCAGCGGCCAGTTTACCCTGGGTGCTCGCTGGATGAATGTGGGTCAGGCGGCCACGGCAGGAAGCGGTCTGGGCTCATCCTTTATGACCGGGGTACTTGCCACCGTGGTGGCCAGTCCCTGCACCGCACCTTTTATGGGTACGGCGCTGGGTATTGCGATTACTCAGCCCGGCGTGACCGCCATTCTGGTCTTTGCGGTACTCGGGTTTGGTATGGCGTTGCCCTTTTTGTTGCTGACCTGGGTTCCGGGTTTAGCGGGCAGCTTACCGAAGCCCGGGCCGTGGATGGAAACGTTTCAGCAAGCGCTGGCTTTCCCTCTTTATGCCAGTGTGCTCTGGTTGCTGTGGGTGCTGGGCCGGCAAACGGATATCGACCACGCGATTATCGCGGCTCTGGGTTTACTGCTGCTGGTCTTTGCCATGTGGCTCTATGGGCGTAGTCGAAAATGGGGGGGGAAAGCGGTAGCGGGGGTACTGATGATCATCGGGCTAGTGCTTCCTCTAAGTGCCATCAATGGTGCTGGGCGCAGTGTAACTAATGGCAATTTGCCTGGTGGGGCGATGGATACTGCGGAAAATTCCACCTGGGAACCCTTCACTCAGGCACGGCTAGATCAGCTACGGGCCGACCGGCAATCAGTGTTTATAAACTTGACCGCTGACTGGTGCATCACCTGTCTGGCCAATGAAAAAATGGCGCTCAGCTCAGAGCGTTTTAAGGCCGCATTAAAAGACAACAATATTTATTATCTAAAAGGCGACTGGACCAATCACAACCCGGAGGTTACGCGCCTGCTGGGCGAACACGGCCGTGGTGGCGTACCGCTTTATCTGTATTATCCGGCCGGTGGTGAAGCGCGTATTTTGCCTCAGCTGTTGACCCAAAATATTGTGCTGAAAGCCTTTGGTCTCGTTGATTGACGTTAACTATGCGCGAAATTGTGCCCAACGTCGCCAAAAATCTATAAAGTCGTGGACAAAAATACCAGTGTGGTGCAGAATTGCCACGTTTTTAAGCGCCTTTTAATTGTGCAGGGTTTTGTTCTAAATACACCTGCGACAGCGTGAAGAATCTGGCAGCGAGGATAAAATAATAATGGCGAGTATTCTGGCCTTACATGGTCCTAACCTAAATTTGCTGGGCACCCGTGAACCCGATGTTTACGGCACCACTGGCCTGGCCGATATAGATGAAAATCTACGGGGTTTATGTCTTGAGGCGGGCCACAGCTTCGATAGCCTGCAAAGTAATACCGAAGGCCATTTGGTCGATAGGGTACAGGCGGCCGGACGCGATGGTGTCGATTATATCTTGATCAACCCAGCTGCATTGACTCATACCAGTGTGGCCTTGCGCGACGCTTTGCTGGCCGTTCAGATACCCTTTATTGAAATCCACCTGTCGAACGTACACAGCCGTGAAGCGTTTCGGCAGCAATCATATTTTTCGGATATTGCACAGGGAGTCATTAGCGGCTTTGGCGCTTTGAGCTATGAGCTGGCTTTGCGGGCTGCCCTGGTGGCTCTGCTTGAAGCGCAGTAAGAGGTAATAGAGAAGTAAAAGTAGCGGCCTGTAAGGGGCGGCAAGTGAATGAGCAGAAAGTGTAAAGCGCTGTGGAGAGTGGGAGGCGCTGGAAACCATCAATACATTTAAGTGTGACTATTAGGAAAGACTATGGATATTCGTAAAGTTAAAAAGTTGATCGAGCTGCTGGAAGAGTCCGGCATCGACGAACTGGAAATTAAAGAGGGTGAAGAGTCTGTGCGTATCTGTCGCCACAGTGCGCGAGCTCCAGCGGCACCTGTCGTGATGGCAGCTCCGGTGGCTGCAGTGCAGTCTGCCGCCCCGCTTAGCGCTGAAACGAGTAGCCCGGAGAGTGCTCCGGTTGCGGCGGGACACGTGGTGAAGTCGCCGATGGTGGGTACCTTTTATCGCTCGCCATCACCGGAGGCCGGGCCCTTTATCGAGGTGGGCCAGACTGTAGCAGTAGGTGATGTGTTGTGTATTGTCGAAGCTATGAAAATGATGAATCAAATAGAAGCAGACAAGGCGGGAACCATCGGCGCGATTATGGCGCAGGACGGCGAGCCGGTTGAGTTTGATCAGCCTATGGTTTCTATCGTTTAAGAATGGTTTCTATCGTCTAAAAAGGGGCGTTTTATGCTAGACAAGATCCTGATCGCTAATCGCGGAGAAATAGCTCTGCGTATATTGCGCGCCTGTAAAGAGCTGGGCATCAAGACAGTGGCGGTTCATTCCAAGGTCGACGCCGATCTGATGCATGTTCGACTGGCCGATGAGTCGGTCTGCATTGGGCCCAATTCCTCGACTGAAAGTTATCTCAATATCCCCGCTATTATTAGTGCGATGGAAGTGACCGACTCGGTTGCTGTTCATCCCGGCTATGGATTTCTGGCCGAAAATGCCGATTTTGCCGAGCGGGTAGAGCGCAGTGGTTTTGTGTTTGTTGGGCCTACCCCGGATTCCATTCGTTTAATGGGAGACAAGGTCTCGGCCATTGCGGCGATGAAAGAAGCCGGCGTTCCGACGGTTCCCGGATCCGATGGCCCCCTGGGCGACGACTCTGAGCAGATTTTACAAATTGCGCGCGACATCGGTTATCCGGTCATTATTAAAGCCGCGTCGGGTGGCGGTGGTCGTGGTATGCGAGTGGTGCACGTCGAGGGGAATTTACTCGGTGGGGTGGCCATTACGCGGGCGGAAGCTGGCGCGGCTTTTGGCGATGAGACGGTCTATCTGGAGAAGTTTCTGGAAAACCCCCGCCATGTCGAAGTCCAGATACTGGCTGACGGCAAGGGCCATGCTATTCACCTGGGTGCTCGGGATTGTTCACTACAGAGGCGTCATCAGAAAGTACTGGAAGAAGCCCCGGCACCGCATATTCCCGAAGAAATTAGCGAAGAGGTATTTGCCGCCTGTGTGAAGGCCTGTTGTGAGATGAAGTATCGAGGTGCAGGCACTTTTGAATTTTTGTATGAAGATGGCGGCTTTTACTTTATTGAAATGAACACCCGGGTTCAGGTGGAGCACCCGGTTACCGAAATGATTACCGGTGTCGATATCGTCAAAGAGCAGATATTGGTGGCGGGTGGCCAGCCGCTGAGCTTCAGGCAGGAGGACGTTATCTTTCGAGGCCATGCCTTTGAGTGTCGTATTAATGCGGAAAATGCGCGCACCTTCCTGCCCAGTCCCGGTTTGGTGAAAGCATTTCATGCTCCGGGTGGTAATGGGGTGCGAGTTGATTCACATCTTTATAGCGGTTATCGCGTGCCACCCTATTACGATTCCCTGATTGGTAAAGTCATTACCTACGGCAAAGATCGGGAGGCAGCACTGGCGCGTATGCGTAATGCTCTGGATGAGCTGTTTATTGATGGGATTGATACCAATATCGACTTGCACCGGGATTTAGTCACCGACGGTGAATTTAAACGGGGCGGTGTCAATATTCACTATCTGGAAAAAAAGCTGGGCTTATAAGGCTTAATCTTTTTGCGACGTATGCTGCCTCTGTGTGGCAATGTTCGTTTGAGCTATGAAACTCATTTTTCTAAGCTTATTTTTCTAAGCCCAGGTTTCTAAGCTCATGTTTCGAAGGTAAGTAAGGAGGTAAAGCCGGGGTGGAAGCGGTCAACGAGAACCCTAACTGGTTACAGCTGAGTCTCTCAATTACGGGAGATCAGGGAGAGCTAATAGAGGCAGCCTTACTCGCTGCCGGTGCGGTGTCGGTCACCCTGATGGACGCCGAGAGCGCGAGCAACGGCGTTGTTGATAAGGATGTTCTTAGCGAGCAGGCAGCAGGTGATTTACGGCTGTGGGATGCTGTCGAAGCGGTAGGCCTGTTTCCCTTTGACTCTAATAAAGATCTGGTTTTACTGCAATTCTGTGCACATATTAGCCCTCAGGCTCCGCCGCCCTGGCGCTGGAGTCTGGTCTTTGGGCAAGCCTGGGCCGAAACATGGAAAGAGCATTTCCAGCCCATTCATTGCGGTGGTTCGCTTTGGGTGTGTCCGAGTTGGTTAGAGCCACCGGAGGCCAATGGGGTTAATGTCATTATTGATCCCGGTATGGCATTTGGTACGGGCACTCATGCAACCACCGGGCTGTGCCTGCGCTGGTTACAGGAGCAGACCCTCGAGGGTGCGACGGTACTCGACTTCGGTTGTGGTTCGGGAGTGCTTGCTATTGCCGCCTGCATGCTGGGCGCTGCGCACGTGATTGCCGTGGACAATGACCCCCAGGCATTAGCGGTGACACGGGAAAACGCTGCGCGTAATGATGTGAGTCATCAGCTTACGATCTGTGAACCAGAAAACCTGGCGGCACTTGCCTTACCCTCCGCGGCTATCACGCTGGCTAATATTCTCGCTAACCCCTTAATAGAGCTGGCGCCGAGCCTGGTGGGCTATACGGCGGAGGGCGGTAAGCTCTGCCTGTCGGGGATATTAAACACTCAGTACACTGAGGTTGCCGAAGCCTATCAAGATCTGTGTGAGCTGGATGTGCCCTCGGAGCAAGACGGCTGGCTGTGTCTGACCGCGACTATTTAGGTGGCATACAAGCTTAGGTGGTATACAAGGTAAGCGGCATACAGATAAGAGTGGTGGAAGAGGCGCAGCCTGTTACTTAAGGCCTTAGCCTTATCGAAAATCAAAGGTAGGAAACTAAAGTCACGTGGAAGAGCAGGGTACACGCTGTCCTAATTGCCAACTTGTCTTTCGGGTCGCTTCGTCACAATTGAAAGCGGCTGAGGGGATGGTGCGTTGTGGAATTTGTCTTGCAACGTTTGACGCCGTCGTTAACCGGATTGATGTGGAGCAAGCAGAGCCCTCGCAGGCTCCAGCGTGGCTGGATGTTGGTGATAATGATCAGGTGATTGACGATAGCTTTGACCCTGATGATCTGGAGGACGGATTATCGAGGGACGACTCTCCGGGACATAGCCTGGAGGAAGAGCTGCAGGTAAGCGATCTCGATTTGTCGGTGCTTGAGTCCGGAGCGGGACTCTGGGGCGATGAAGTAAATTCCACCGAGGAAGGACCCCCGCCGGATAGTTCTCGAAGCCCCTCCGACTCATCACCTTCTTTTTCAGACGAGCCGTTCGAGCCGTTTACTGCGGAACCTGAGCCGGAGTTCGATATTCCCGAGTCGTCTGAGGTCGAAGTGCTGGGTCAGGAAATCCCAGGCGCTGTCCTTGACGATGAGTTTACTACTGAGCCGACTGATGAGCTTATTGATGGGGATGAACTGACAGACAGTGTTCCTCCCCCCGATAAGGAGGCTGTGAACAAGGCCATTGAAGAACTGGAGATAGCCGTATTTGGCGAGAAGCCATCGGAGACAGAAATTTCCAGTCGAGCTAATTATTCAAATAGTGATGAGGCCCTGGATCAAAACCAGGCTCTGCCTTTGCCGTCGGAGGATCGACAGAAGGCCCTTTCTTTTGACCTTACTTTAGCGGGTGCTATATCTATAGATGCTCAGCCAGAAGGCTCTC
>JQIA01001725.1_pt1 | contig 11721 bp, 11 predicted proteins | sample 811431 | NCBI WGS metagenome assembly JQIA01 (sample SAMN02998118, study PRJNA258478) | marine sediment metagenome | biome: marine; feature: seafloor; material: sediment; isolation source: oil-polluted sediment collected from 3 locations (0.5 km, 0.7 km and 0.9 km)... | place: USA: Gulf of Mexico ... | reverse complement strand
TTCTCGCGCGGCCAAAGAGCAATTGAGCGAGCAACAAGCAGTGTCTATTAATCTGGACATCGAGTCGCTTCAATGGAGCGGCGAGCTGAGCAGAGAACAGTTCGATACATTGGTTGAGCCTTTAATTAAGCGTACTTTGAGAGCGACTCGCAAAGCGGTTCGTGATGCAGATACCAGCCCTGAGCTAATTCAGGATGTAGTATTGGTCGGTGGATCCACCCGTTTGTTGTCGGTTCGCGCAGCAGTAGAAACATTTTTTGGTCAATCACCAAAAGAGGGTATCGACCCTGATCGAGTCGTTGCGTTGGGCGCAGCTATTCAGGCAGACACATTGATCGGTAATCGTTCCGGCGATGAAATGTTGCTGCTGGATGTGAATCCACTGTCTCTTGGGATCGAAATTATGGGTGGCATGGTTGAGAAAATCGTGCCGAGAAATACCACAATCCCGATCAATCGAGCACAGGAATTTACCACCTATAAAGATGGTCAAACCGCGATGGCGATTCACGTACTGCAGGGTGAGCGCGAAATGGTGCAAGATTGCCGCTCGCTAGCACGCTTTGAACTGCGCGGAATCCCGCCAATGACTGCCGGAGCTGCAAAAATACAGGTTAGCTTTAAGGTGGATGCAGATGGTTTGTTGAGTGTATCTGCTCGTGAAACAAGCTCATCGATAGAAAGTTCCGTCGAGGTGAAACCCTCCTACGGCCTCAGTGAAAACGAAATCACCGATATGTTGCAGGACTCTATTTCCAATGCCGAAGCGGACAAACAAGCACGATCTTTACGCGAGGTAGAGGTTGAAGCATCGGGTTTGATAGAGACTCTGGACGCAGCGCTTCAAGCAGATGGCGACGAACTGTTAGATTCTTCCGAGTTACAAATCATCGCAACAGCCATCGATACACTGAAGCTTGCGCTGGAATCTACTGATGTGCGAAGCGTCACGAATGCAATGGAAAATTTAAATCATCAAAGCTCCGGTTTTGCGCAAAAACGAATGGATGCTTCCATTCGAGAAGCGCTGGCTGGGCGTGATCTTGAAGAAATCGAGAACAACTAATGCCTAAAGTAGTCTTTTTACCCCATGAAACCCACTGCCCAGAAGGCATGGTAATTGAAGCGAGCGCCGGCGATAACCTGATTGAGGTTGCTCTCGCGCAGGGAATTGATATTGAGCATGCCTGCGAAATGTCCTGCGCCTGCACAACCTGTCATGTGGTGGTTCGTGAAGGTTTTGATTCCCTTGATGAAGCGGATGAGCTTGAAGAAGATATGCTCGATAAAGCCTGGGGGCTTGAGCCAGAATCTCGGCTCTCTTGCCAGATTGAAGTAGGCAACGAAGATTTGGTTGTCGAGTTGCCGAAATACACGATCAACATCGTTTCTGAAGCGCATTAGTAGAGGGAGTAAGATTTATGAAATGGGCTGATATTCACGATATTGCTATTGAGCTATCGGAGCTGAAACCGGAGATCGACCCCATCACAGTCCGATTCACCGATCTATGGCAATGGGTGATGGATCTGGAAGAATTTGATGATGAGCGTGATCGCTGTAACGAGAAAATTCTCGAAGCGATTCAGGCAGCCTGGATCGAAGAGTTAGATTAGAAAAGAGCGAAGCGGTATAGCGGTTTGTTATGAATGTTCGAGGGTTTGAACATTGTTGCGGCCCATTTTTTTTGCATCGTAAAGTGCATCATCTGCCATTTGAATCAGATTTTCGACCGAGCAATTAGCGCTCGGCTGCAACGTGGTTACGCCCATGCTAAGCGTAACGTACTGGTGCGATGGCGATCCGGCATTTGGTATCTCCAAGCCGCACACAGCATTCCTGGATTTTTCTGCAATAAGGCGCGCCCCTGCGGCATCTGTCTGGGGCAATAATATTACGAACTCTTCACCTCCATATCTGGCGACTAAATCAGCGGGTCGTTGAGTGCTTTCCTGGATGGTTCGTGCAACGGTTATCAGCGCTTTATCGCCCATTTGATGGCCGTAGCTATCGTTAAAATTCTTGAAGTGATCAATATCGCACATCACCAAGCTTAGTTCGGTTGAATTTCGCTGCGCCAGGTGCAGCTCGCGTAATATGGCTTCATCAAATGCTCTTCGATTATGTATTCCGGTTAAGCCGTCGCGATACGAAAGCGCCATCAAGGTATCGTTCATGGCCTGTAGTTTGATGCGGGCTTTGTGCAGCTCATTTTCGCGTGCTTTTCGATTGCTGATGTCACGAAAAATCCCGATGTAGATATTGCTGCCGTTGTCGGCTACCGAGTTAACCGAAACTTCAACCGGGAATGTCTCGCCAGACATACGACGAAATTCCATCTCTCGACACTGGTCCAGCTGCGTTCCTATCAATTGCTCTGCTGCCGAAAAATCCCGATCGATTTTTGGTTTATTGTTGGCGTCAGTTAGGAAGGTTTCGATATTTTGACCGATGGCTTGTTCTGGGCTTAGCCTGAGAATTGCGCAGCCTGAATCATTGATAGACCGGATGATGCCGTTGCTATCGACTGTAAAAATTCCATCGGTAGCACTACTAAGCACTGATCTGAGTAGTTCGTTTGTGCGGGTCAATTCCCCATGCACATTTGCAATCCGTTCCAGCGCTTTGATTTTTGACTTTAATTCGACCAGTTTTATCGGTTTGGTCAGGTACGCATCGCCACCCGCATCAATGCCTCTTTCGATGGCTGATTCTTCGGTATGACTGCTTAAATAAAGAATGGGGAACCAAATGTTGTCCTTGTTTGAGCGAATTTGCTCGGTGGCTTCAAATCCATTCATTCCCGGAAGCTCAACATCCATGATGATTAAGTCAGGGGAGTGGTCTAATAGGTAAATTATGGCTTCTTCAGCGGAACCAGCAGAGCAAACTACGTGGGATTCGAGTTCAAGGGCGTGGGTCAGAAAGAGGCATATTGATGGGCTATCATCAACAATTAGTATGTTCATCGGGTGTTAGCTCAAAAATAGCGGTAATCAACGTAAGTTACCGCTACAAAAGGTGTTATAGAATTATTCTTGTGGCTGAAAACTGCGTATAATCGGCCGGCTAATACTTTAAAGTGTAATCTACCTAGGAGATTTGTCGAATGGCTATACAGCGTACCTTTTCAATCGTAAAACCTGATGCAGTTGCAAAAAATGTAATCGGTGAAATTTACAGTCGTTTTGAGAAGGCTGGTCTTAATATTGTGGCTTCAAAAATGCTTCATCTTGATGATGAAAAAGCGGGCGGTTTCTACGCTGAGCACAAAGAACGTCCATTCTATAAAGACCTGGTCGAGTTCATGACATCCGGTCCCGTGATGGTTCAGGTATTGGAAGGCGAAAATGCAATTGCATTAAATCGTGACCTGATGGGTGCTACTAACCCAAAAGAAGCGGATGCCGGCACTATTCGTGCTGACTTTGCCTCTTCAATTGATGCGAATGCGGTTCATGGTTCAGATTCTGAAGCCTCTGCTGCACGTGAAATCAGCTATTTCTTTAACGATGATGAAATCTGCCCACGCTAGTTCGAGCTAATTTATGTCCAATACCCCTTCAAATAGTTCGATTGCCGAGATTAAGACAGTAACTCCTGTGGAAACACAGACAGTTCGTATCAACTTGCTTGGCATGTCGCAGGATAAACTTGCGCAATTTTTCCAAGACCTTGGAGAAAAATCGTTCCGTGTACAGCAGGTGATGAAATGGATTCATCACGAAGGGGTGCAGAGCTTTGATGAGATGACGAATCTCAGCAAAGCTCTACGGGCAAAATTAAATGAATGTGCAGAAGTGCGTGAGCCAGAAGTAACGCTGGAAAAAATATCAAAGGATGGAACCCGTAAATGGTTAGTGCGGGTTGATAACGGAAGTTGCGTAGAAACCGTTTTTATCCCCCAGGGCAAGCGCGGTACTTTGTGTATTTCGTCCCAGGTGGGTTGTGCATTAGATTGCTCATTTTGCTCCACCGGCAAGCAGGGTTTTTCTGCCAATTTGACCACCGCTGAAATTGTTGGTCAGGTACGAATGGCGATTCGTTCGCTGCAAGAGTCCGAGCCAGATCGTCAGCGTGCGGTCTCCAATGTCGTGTTTATGGGCATGGGCGAACCTCTGTTGAATTTTGACAACGTGGTCGATGCGGTCTCGTTGATTATGGATGATTTGGGTTACGGTATTTCCAAACGTCGCGTCACCCTCAGTACCGCTGGCGTTGTACCGGCGTTATACGAATTAGCAAAAGTTTCCGATGTATCGTTGGCGGTATCACTTCATGCGCCAAACGATGAGTTGCGCAACCAGCTGGTGCCGATTAATCGAAAATACCCTATCGCTCAATTATTAGAAGCCTGCCAACATTATCTTGATGGGTTAGGTGATCACCGTGCCATTACCATCGAATATACCCTGATGGATGGTATTAACGATAAGCCTGAACATGCGCGAGAACTTGCAGAACTACTGAAAAATCTTGAATGCAAGATCAATTTAATTCCGTTTAATCCGTTTCCAGGTAGCGAATACAAAACCATTTCCGACGAGAACCTCGAGCAGTTCCAACAAATTTTGTATAAAAAAGGCTGCCGCATAATGGTACGCACAACCCGTGGCGAAGATATCGATGCAGCCTGCGGCCAGCTTGTCGGAAAAGTGAATGACCGTACTGGACGTAACGCCCGCCATCAGCGACGTTTAGAAGCAAAAAAAATAGCCCTGTTGCCGTTAAGTGATGAACCTGAGCCGCTTCAATCAAACAGTGAGCAATTGTAATGGGCTCGATTGTTAGATATTTTCGTTTTTTCCTCATAGGGACTCTCGTTGCAACCTTACTGGGTGCATGCGTAACTACAGAAGAACGTCAATTTAGCGTAGAAACTACCGATGAAAAAGCAGTAAAAACCTATGTTGATTTGGCTTTGAGATATATGGCTGAAGGTTTAATGGAGGAAGCGAAGCGACCACTCCGATTAGCTCGGGAAATTAACGAAGATTCACCACTCGTTTATGCCGCTACCGCTTATTTGATGCAAACCCAGGGTGACCTTGAATTTGCAGAACAGAATTATATTAGAGCGCTGGACCTTGACCCTAAATTCCAGTCAGCGCGAAATAACTACGGCGCATTTTTATATCAGCAGAAAAAATACCAACGTGCCCAGGATCTGTTTGAAATCGTCGCTGCTGACCCGCTGTATCCCAAACGTTTTTTTGTATATGAAAACCTGGGGTTTTGCGCGATTGGATTAGGTCAATTCGAATCGGCAGAAACTTATTTTAAAAAGGCACTGGCACTCAACGGAAATCTATTTCGATCCGCACTCGAGCTGGCGGAACTCAATTATCGTAAAAAAGATTATGCAGCAGCACAAACCTATATAAAAAGATATTCCGGTATAGGTATGCTGGCAAAAATCCCGGATTCAGCTAAATCACTTTGGTTAAAATTACGTGTGGCGCGCGCGACCGGTGACAGCATCGGTCAGATGACTAATGTACGTTCGCTTAGCGCTGAGTTTCCAGAAAGCGCCGAATATCAGTTGTATCTGAAATCGCTGGGTGGGAAATCGGCGAAGAGTACACATTAATGACTATCCATGCTGAAAACCCAATAGTACGACGTAAATCAAGGCAGATCGCTGTAGGTAGTGTTTTGGTCGGTGGCGATGCGCCAATCTCCGTGCAGAGTATGACCAATACCGAAACCTGCGATGTTGCGGCGACGGTTGCGCAGGTACGTCGGCTCGAAGAGGCGGGCATTGATATTGTTCGGATCTCTATTCCTACAATGGAAGCGGCGGAAGCCTTTAAAGAGATCCGTAAACAAGTTCAAACACCACTAGTCGCTGATATTCATTTCGATTATAAAATTGCCCTTAAAGTTGCGGACTACGGTGTAGATTGCCTGCGAATTAATCCTGGCAATATCGGCAAAGAAGAAAAAATCAAACAAGTTATTTCGGCTGCGCGGCACAACGGTATCCCGATTCGTATCGGTGTGAATGCAGGTTCGTTGGAAAAAGAACTACAGCGAAAATATGGCGAACCAACCCCCGCAGCATTGGTTGAATCGGCCTTTCGACATATCGATATTCTTGACCGAATGGATTTCCAAGATTTTAAACTAAGCCTTAAAGCCTCCGACGTATTTATGACTGTCGAAGCCTATCGACTGATCGCAAGTCAAATCGATCAACCATTACATTTAGGTATTACCGAAGCGGGCGGTCGCCGTGCGGGTACGGTTAAATCATCCGTCGGGTTGGGCATGTTGTTGATGGATGGCATTGGCGACACGGTACGAGTCTCTCTCGCGGCAGACCCGGTTGAAGAAGTGAAAGTCGGTTTTGATATTCTTAAGAGCCTAAAGCTTCGTAGCAAAGGTATAAATCTAATCGCTTGCCCGAGCTGTTCGCGACAAAATTTTGATGTGATCTCCACTATTAATGAGTTGGAAAACCGTCTCGAAGATGTGCTGACCCCCATCGATGTTGCGGTGATTGGTTGTATCGTAAATGGCCCCGGTGAAGCTCGAGAAGCGGATATCGGCCTGACCGGCGCAAGCCCCAGTAATATGATGTTTATCGATGGAAAACCCGATCACAAAGTACAAAACGAAGAGCTGGTCGACGAATTGGAACGAGCCATTCGGCAGCGCGTCGCTGAGAAACAGGCGGCGGAACAAAATATTATTGCCAAATCCTGAATAGTCCCAGAACAAACTTTAGAAATACGAGGAAGATGTATTGAAAACGATTAAGGCCATTCGTGGTATGAATGACCTGCTACCGCAACAATCGGTAGTTTGGCAATATCTAGAATCTGAAATACGCAACTTGGTAAACAGCTACGGTTACCAAGAAATTCGTATGCCTATCGTTGAATATACGGATCTTTTTAAACGCTCAATCGGTGAAGTGACCGATATCGTTGAAAAAGAGATGTATACCTTTGCTGATCGAAACGATGAATCCTTAGCCCTCCGCCCCGAAGGCACCGCCGGTTGTGTGCGTGCAGGCGAACAGCACGGGCTATTTTACAATCAAGTTCAGCGCCTTTGGTACGCAGGCCCGATGTTTCGTTATGAGCGCCCGCAAAAAGGCCGTTATAGGCAGTTCCATCAAGTGGGTGTCGAAGTATTTGGTTTAGACGGCCCGGATATCGATGCGGAATTATTGCTAATGAGTGCGCGTTTATGGCGTAATCTGGGTTTAGAAAATGCAGTCACTCTGCAATTAAATACCCTTGGCAACAGTGAAAGCCGAAATCGATTCAAAGATGAATTGGTGGCTTATCTGACCGAACGAAAAGACCAATTGGATGATGATAGCCAGCGCCGTCTTGATTCCAATCCGTTACGTATTCTTGATAGTAAAAGCGAGCAAACCCAGCAACTGTTAAACGATGCACCAAAGCTAATTGATTTTTTAGATGATGAATCACGTGAACATTTCGAACAGCTAAAACAATTATTAGATCAGGCCGGTATTCAATACCAGGTTAATCCTCGCTTAGTACGCGGGCTCGATTATTACGGAAAAACCGTTTTCGAATGGGTGACCGATAAACTTGGCGCGCAGGGTACTGTTTGTGCCGGTGGTCGATACGATGGTCTGGTGGAACAACTGGGCGGACGAAGCACTCCGGCAGTGGGTTTTGCGATGGGTATCGAGCGACTGGTTTTGTTAATGGAAACCTGTGGGGTGATTCCAGAAACCGTATCCAACGATGCGGATATCTATTTAATGAATACCGCCGATGACGCGCAATCCAGAAGTTTTGAAATAGCCGAAATGTTGCGTGAAAAATTCCCCTCGTTGCGAGTGGTTTGCCATTGCGGCGGCGGAAATTTTAAACGCCAAATGAAGAGAGCCGTAGATAGTCATGCAACTTTTGCGCTTATCCTAGGCTCTGATGAACTGGAGAACGGTGAAGTCTCGCTTAAAACCTTAAAGCAGAAACAACCTCAGCAGAAGCTAACGATCGAATCTTTGGTCGAAGAAATACAAAAACAGTTTGAACTATAAAATAATTCCCAAACTATAAGTCAAAATATCGAGCAATTAAAAACTCGAAAAGGAGTAGAAAGTGGATACATTTCGAACGGAAGAAGAGCAGGTCGAAGCGATAAAAAGCTGGTGGAAAAACAATGGCGTAAGCACCGTAACCACTATCGCTATTGCCATTGCATTAGTAGTAGGCTGGCGCGGCTGGCAGGACCGACAAGTTGAAAATGCTGCTGCAGCATCTTCGCTGTACCAAAATGTATTTGAAGTCGATCAAAAAATAGAACAGCAGGGAAGTGAAGAAGATTACGCTACGGCAAATCATTTGACCGAGCAACTCAAAGAAAACCACGAAGACAGCGCCTATGCACGGTATGCGGTGCTATTAAAAGCCAAAAGAGATGCGGAGCAAGGTGATTTGGCCGCAGCGGAAGCTGAATTGCAGTGGGCGCTTGCCCACTCTGATGGGGGGTTGTTAACCGAACAAGATCTACCGTTACAGGATCTTCTGCAGCTTCGCCTGGCGAAAGTATTGCTGGCCCAGGATAAGTTCGATGAAGCGAAAATTGCCCTGACGGTTGTTGAAGCAAAACAATTTGTGGCTTTGGCTCAGGAGCTCGAAGGGGATATTTTGTTCGCACAGGGCGATAAACAACAAGCCAAACAACAGTATCAAAAGGCATTGGATAATCAAGATCGTACCGCTTCAACTGAAGTTCTACGAATTAAAATGAGTAATTTGTAAGTCAGAAATTCAATAAACTGATTTGTGGTTTTTATAGGGCTTATTCATATTTATCCACTGTGATCACGCGAAGCTGGTTTATGTTCTAGCCACGTATAAGAAGCTTAATAACTGCAAACGGCGAAAAATCGTCTAAATAGGTAAAGACAAGTAATCATGAATAGAAATGCTATTTTTATTGCCATTTTATCAATGGTAATGATGGGCTGTAGCTCCACTGAAATTAAAGAACTCGAACCGGCAGAGTTAGTCGATATCGAGGAAACAATTGAACTAGATGAAGTCTGGAGTTTTAGCCTGGGTGATTTGCGTGAACATGATGCTACACGCATGCAGCCTGCTATTGATGGCGAACAGTTGTTTGTTATTGATGCAGAGGGCAATCTCTATTCTTTGGATAAAAACAACGGTGAACGCAACTGGAACGTTGAGTTAAAAAAGCCAATCACCAGCGGCGTGAGTGCGGCCGATGGTGTGTTAGCCGTAGGTACGGCAAAAGGCGAGTTATTATTGCTTTCTCAGGTTGATGGCCATGTAATTTGGACAGCACAACTAACAGAAGAGCTATTGTCATTACCGCAAATACGCAATGGACTGGTAGTGGTTCAGACCACCGGCGGCCGGCTTTATGGCATCGACCTAGAGAATGGTGCTCGCCGCTGGACGTACAGCGTTACCATGCCTTCACTTACGGTACGTGGAACCGCATCTCCAATTAATTATGGCGAAGTGTCTATTGCTGGCTTTAGTACCGGCAAGCTCGCTGTAATTGACAATGAAAAAGGTGGGCAGATTTGGGAAAAGCCAGTCAGCTTACCGAAAGGTAAAACAGAACTGGAGCGGGTTGTAGATATCGATAGCTCCCCACTGCTGCGAAACGACGTGATATACAGCGCTGCATACCAGGGTGAGCTCGTTGCATTTCGATTGTATTCGGCCAAAAAAATCTGGTCGAAATCACTTTCAACGCTTAATGATTTGGCGGTTGATGATCAGCATGTATTTGTAACGGACACAGATTCGAACGTTCACGCAGTAGATCCAACATCGGGTGCGCGAATTTGGATGCAAGATGCATTGCACCATCGGAAATTAAATGCCCCCGTGATTTGGGGTGACTATCTGTTGACCGCAGATTTTGAAGGTTATTTACACATCATCTCGAAAACCAATGGGCAGCTGATTGGCCGCGAAAAGCCGGTATCAAGCGCCATAGGTTCATCGGTTTTAGTATCGGATAAACTGATTTATTTGATCAGTGACTCCGGTCAGCTTGTAGCTCTTATTCAGGAATAATTATGTTGCCTGTAGTGGCCTTAGTTGGCCAACCTAATGTTGGAAAATCAACACTCTTTAATCGATTAACTGGAACACGTGATGCACTGGTTGCAGATATTCCAGGTCTTACCCGTGATCGTCAATACGGCGAAGTAATAGGCGAGAATTATCACTTTATTCTAATCGATACCGGCGGCATCAGTGGCGCAGAAGAGGGTATTGATACGATGATGGCAGGGCAAACTCGCCTTGCGATTGAAGAAGCTGATATGGTCATTTTTGTAGTGGATTGTCGCGCAGGTGTCGGTTCTGCGGATGAAACGGTCGCGCAGTTTCTACGCCAAAACAGCAAAAAAACCATGCTTGTGGGTAATAAAGTTGATGGCCAGGATGCTGAGCAAGCAATTTCTGACTTCTATGGACTGGGCCTTGGTGCAGCAATCCCAACCATCGCCTCGCATAACCACGGTATTGGCGATTTGATTGATCGTATCGTTGAAGAATTGCCTGTATTCGAACCTGAAGTGGTGGAAGATGACGGCAGTATTCGAATTGGGGTGGTCGGCCGTCCCAATGTTGGTAAATCCACACTGGTAAACCGACTACTGGGTGAAGAGCGCGTTGTTGTATACGACATGCCTGGCACCACCCGCGACAGTATTCATATCAAATACGAACATGATGGTAAGCCCTATACTTTGATTGATACCGCCGGTGTGCGTCGTCGAGGTAGCGTAAAAGGAATTATCGAAAAGTTTTCCGTTGTTAAAACCCTGCAATCGATTCGTGATGCCAACTTGGTATTGATGCTAATGGATGCCCAGGAAGGGATTGTTGAACAGGATTTACACCTACTCGATTTTGTACTGGAAGCCGGTCGTTCGTTGGTAATTGTTATCAACAAATGGGATGGCCTCGACGAATACCAAAAAAGCGAAGTTAGGCGTCAAATCGACCGCCGACTTCACTTTGTCGATTTTGCTGAAATGAGTTTTATTTCAGCGCTACATGGTTCCGGTGTCGGAAAACTTTATCCGATTATCGACCGAACCTATGAATCGGCAATGGGCGAGTTAAAAACCAATATGCTCAATGGGTTGCTAGAGCAAGCAGTTCACGAACATGCGCCACCAATGGTGAACGGCCGTCGAATCAAATTACGATACGCTCACCCCGGTGGCGAAAACCCACCGCGCATTATTATTCATGGCAACCAGACCGATAAAATGCCATCGGATTACACACGTTATTTGCAAAATTTTTTTCGCAAAAAACTTGAGCTAAAGGGTACGCCGATTCGTATCGAATTTAGATCGAGCGAAAATCCCTTTGCAGGTAGACGCAACAAACTGACTACACGCCAAGTGAGTAAAAAGCGCCGTTTGATGAAGCACGTCAAAAAGAAAAAACGCTAAACAGATACCAGGTTAAACAAGGCTGATTTCTATGGAAGTATCTACAGGTAGACCTGAATGGTTTGAGAAGGCAATCGCAACGCCATCGGAAGACCGCTTCGTAGACGTTGATGGCTGTTCCATTCATTATCAGCTTTGGGGTAATCCCGAAAACCCCTGCATAGTCTTTATTCACGGGTTTGCTGCCCATAGTCATTGGTGGGATTTTATTGCTCCATTGGTTACCGAGCAGGGCTATTGTGTTGCTGCGATGGATTTCAGTGGTGCCGGAGACA
>JQIA01001724.1_pt1 | contig 11730 bp, 8 predicted proteins | sample 811431 | NCBI WGS metagenome assembly JQIA01 (sample SAMN02998118, study PRJNA258478) | marine sediment metagenome | biome: marine; feature: seafloor; material: sediment; isolation source: oil-polluted sediment collected from 3 locations (0.5 km, 0.7 km and 0.9 km)... | place: USA: Gulf of Mexico ... | reverse complement strand
AGCAAGCAAAACCTAATGGGGACTTCCCTACTGTAGTGTCTCCAAATCCTGAGGAGCCAGAGGCTTTACAAATGGCAATTGATTTAGCTATTAAAGAAAATGCCGACATTGTTATTGGTACCGATCCCGATTGTGATCGTTTAGGAGTTGCTGTTAGAAACCCTGAAGGTGGTTTTACCATTTTAAATGGAAATCAGGCCATGGTTATAAAAACTCATTTCTTATTGGAACAATGGAGAAATCAAGGGAAAATTAACGGAAATCAGTTTGTAGCTTCCACTATTGTTTCAACTCCATTAATACGTAAAGTTGCTGCTGATTTTGATGTAGCTTATAAGGAAGGACTTACTGGTTTTAAATGGATTGCTAAAATGATCAAAGATTTTCCAGAGTTGGAACATATTGGTGGTGGAGAAGAAAGTTTTGGTTATTTAGTAGGAGATTTTGTTAGAGATAAAGATGCGGTTACCGCTACCCTATTGGTTTGTGAAATTGCTGCTCAAAGAAAACAAAACAATTCTAGCTTGTTTAAATATCTTCAAGACATTTATGCTACCTATGGTTATTATCAAGAACACCTAATATCGATAGTTAAAAAAGGTAAAAAGGGAGCGGAAGAGATTTCAGGAATGATGAAAAGTTTTAGGGAAAATCCTTTTACCGAAATTTCCGGCAGTAAAGTGATTAAAATGGAAGATTATCTAGTGGGTGAAGCAATCAATTTTGAAACAAACACTAAAGATAAAATTGATATTCCAAATTCTAATGTACTAATCTATTATACACAAGATGGTTCTAAAATTGCAATGCGTCCGAGTGGAACCGAGCCAAAAATAAAGTTTTATATTAGCGTATATACCGAATCTGAAAATGGAGCAAATGCAAAAGCATTACTTCAGAGAAAAATTGATTCGATTATTACCTTCTTAAATAATAAGTAATGGAGTACTTTAAAAAAATATTGCGTTTTGCATATCCTTATAAAAGGTATGCTTTTTTAAATATTCTTTGTAATATTTTTTACGCTCTCTTTAGTGCTTTATCTTTTATTGCATTAATCCCTATGCTTGATATTTTGTTTAAGCAAGACAAATTAAAAGTGATTAAAGAACCCGTTTATTCTGGAATTGCAAATGCAAAGGATTATTATCAAGAGTTATTGGCATTTAAAGTTCAGGAATTTGCTCAAAGTGATGCATCTAAAGCATTATTATTAGTAATAAGTCTAATTATAGTATTGTTTTTTCTAAAGAATATATTTAGATATTTAGCGATGTATTTTATAACATTTTTAAGAAATGGGGTCTTAAAAGACATTAGGAATGAACTTTATAAAAAAACAATTCACCTTCCACTCTCTTTTTTTTCTGAAAAACGAAAAGGTGATATTTTAGCTAGAACTGGAACTGATGTTTTAGAAATTCAGCATTCCTTTTTGTCGGTATTAGAATTGATATTTAGAGAGCCACTTACTATATTGTTTACCATTATAATGATGCTTCTAATAAGTGCAAAACTTACCTTATTTGTGTTTATTTTTATTCCTATCTCAGGGTTTATAATTTCCAGAATTGGAAAAACTTTAAAACAAAAATCAGATTTAGTTCAGAAAGAACAAGGTGTTTTTCTTTCTACTTTAGAAGAAACCCTTGGAGGATTAAAAATTATTAAAGGCTTTACAGCTGAGAAAATTTTTGGTAATAAGTTTATGGAATCTACCAATCGATTTTATAAATATTCAAACTCCTTATTAAATCGACAAAATTTAGCTTCCCCTACTAGTGAATTTTTAGGGATAACCGTAATTGCTATATTATTATGGTATGGTGGTAAAATGGTATTGATAGACGGAACACTAGATGGCAGTTCATTTATCGCTTATATGGGGCTTGCTTATAATATACTTACTCCAGCAAAAGCAATTAGTAAAGCAAGTTATTCTGTTAAAAAAGGAAATGCAGCTGCAGAACGAGTTTTAGAAATTCTTGAAACAGAATCTACCATTAAAGATGCTCCTAATGCAATAATAAAAAAGGACTTTACTACTTGTATCGAAATTAATAATATTTCATTTAAATATGAATCCGACTGGGTTTTAAACGATTTCTCATTAAAAGTTCCTAAAGGACATACAGTTGCTTTAGTAGGTCAAAGCGGTAGTGGTAAAAGTACCATAGCCAATTTAATCACTCGTTTTTATGATGTTAATAAAGGATCTATTAATATCGATTCTGAACCAATTAAAAACATTAGTAAAAATTCCCTTAGAAATTTATTAGGCTTGGTAACTCAAGATTCAATTCTTTTTAACGATTCCATAAAAGGAAATCTATTAATTGCTAAAGAAGATGCAAGTGATAAGGAAATTATCAAAGCATTAAAAATTGCAAATGCCTGGGAATTTATTGAGACATTACCAAACGGTATTGATACTAACATAGGAGATAGCGGAAATAAATTAAGTGGTGGACAAAAACAGCGATTGAGTATTGCTAGAGCAGTTCTTAAAAACCCACCGATAATGATTCTAGATGAAGCAACTTCAGCATTAGATACCGAAAGTGAGCGTCTAGTACAAAACGCTTTAGAAAACATGATGAAAAATCGAACTTCAATTGTTATTGCTCATCGACTTTCTACCATACAAAAAGCAGATAATATCATTGTACTTTCTAAAGGCAAAATAGTAGAACAAGGAAAGCACCAAGAGTTATTAGAAACGAAAGGGGTATATTATAATTTAGTGAAAATGCAATCTTTGGTATAACAAACTAATTATAAAATCATTAGTGACAAGTTAAATATTCATTTCTGAACTTGTTTGTTTAGATTGGATGTTTTACGCTTAAATTTATTCCATAAAAAAAGAGCGCTTGGGGCTGCGCTCTTTTAGATTTATACTCTCATTATATTTAGGGCTCATAATGAGTGTACTACTTTAATTATAGTTCAAATATATACCGGAAATATCAATAAAACAAATAAAACGTGCTTTTTATCGTATTTTATATGTCTTTTGTCGATGTTTTTATTTTAATTTTAATTTTTTCCTACATTTTAACATATCTGAATTAATTAAATAAAAAAACGGACCTGCCCCCGCGGCGGTCCGTTTTATAAGGCATTTATCACAGTTGGGGCTGATAATAAAAAACCTATTCCTAACAATTTGAAGTAAAAGTAATACATTTTTTCCTACAAAAAAATTAATTTACACTTTAATCGTATTTTTTATACCTTTTGTCGGTTTTAATTAATTTTCATGCTTTCAATCTGTTAAATATTGAATCCAGTTAAACTTTCAAGATCATTTAATGTCCTATATTTAAACAAACAAATTAAGTGGTTGAAGAGAAAGAATTAATATCAGCATTACAATCGGTTGTACAAAAAGAAGATGCCTTTAGGACGCTTGTATCTAAATATAAAGAAAGATTGTATTGGCATATCCGCAAGATAGTAATTGATCATGATGATACAGATGACGTATTACAAAATACATTCATCAAGATATTCAAAAATATCGATCGGTTTAAAGGAGATAGTAAATTATTTACATGGATGTATCGTATTGCTACAAATGAGGCCATTACTTTTATTAACAAAAAAGCAAAACAAAACAATATAACTATTGAAGCTGTGAAAAATCAAATAATATCTAGATTAGAAAGTGATGTTTATTTTGAAGGTGATGAAATTCAATTACAACTACAGAAGGCGATTGCCACCCTACCTCAAAAACAACAATTAGTATTTAATATGAAATATTTTGAAAATCATACTTATGAAAATTTATCAGAAATATTGGATACATCGGTAGGTGGTTTAAAGAGTAATTATCATTTAGCTGTAAAAAAAATTACAGCTTTTCTTAAAACAAATGAAACCTTTTAAAATAATTGTGGTCAAAGAATTAAATGAAGAATAAAAAACATAACAACGGATTCAATACACCAAAAAACTATTTTGAGGATTTTGAAGTTCGATTATTTCATAAGATGAGTGAAGATATTATTCCCAAAGAATCAGGCTTCTCTACTCCTAAAGGATATTTTGATCAATTGGATTCAAGTATTTTACAAAAAACCAATACCACTGTTCCTCCTTCCAAAGTAATTCAACTGTTTTCAAAAAAGACAATAGCCTATGCCATTACAATTGCTGCTTGTGCAATGCTGATTTTCTCTATAAGAAATCCTAATCAAACTTTAACTACTATAGAAACTATAGATTTTTCAAGTATAAAAATTTACTTGGAAGAAGGAAATATTGAGCTAACTAATTACGACCTCATATCATTATTAACCGAAGAAGATTTAAACTCATTATTAGTTGACGAAATTTTAATCCCTGAAGAAACAATCGAAGAATATCTCATAGAAAACATAAACGATACATCAATCTTAATAGAATAATAAATACAAATCAATATGAAAAAAATAGTTTTAATAATGCTCCTTATTAGCACTGGGTTAATTGCTCAAAGGCCTAATGGAAATGAACAAGGTATTAATTACGAAAGGATGAAAACTTTAAAAATAGCTCATATTACAGAAGTCTTAGATTTAACTTCTAGTGAGGCTGAAAAGTTCTGGCCAATTTTTAATGAGTTTGAAAATGCTATGATGAGAATTAGAAAAGAACAAAGAGGTGATTTTAAAGGAAAATTACATAAGACGGAAATTGAATCTCTTACAGATGAAGAAGCAAATATCTTAATCGATAAAATGTTAGAAATGAAAACTACGGAACTATCCTATAGAAAAGAATTAGTATCAAACTTAAGAAGAGTTATACCTCCTATAAAAATTATTAAGCTTCAGCAAGCAGAGCGTAGTTTTAAAGAAAAGCTATTAAAACAACTTAAAGAAAGAAAACAAAAAAGAAAATAAATTAGTATTCTTCCTTTTGAAATCTTATTTAATGTATATAAATCTTAGCTTTATCCTATTCTTTAAACACCAATCTAGAAATTTTGTTTCTTCCAGATGCAAAAGCTAGAGTGTCATTTACAAACTCTATTGCATAAAACCCTTCATTAGAAAGTTGTACCCAAGAATCGCCTGCATTATTACTATATGATATTCCGGGAGACCCTACTGCAACAATTCCTTTCCCTTCACTCCCAGGAGTAAAACGCACAGAAGATCTGTATCCTGGCCCCTTACCATTACTTACTAGGTTCCAAGTTTTTCCACCATCATGGCTGATTGCTTTATTGCCTTCATTAAAATCTTTTTGCTCCCAATCGCCGCCAAAAATAACACCTGTTTTTTCATCTAAAAAATCAATACTATATATTCCTGTCATTGCTTTTCCTTGAACTATGGGGGTTTCGTATACTTCCCAAGACTTCCCCCTATCCGCTGAATGAAATACTCTTGCTTTATTACCACCAGAAACAATCCATACATGATTTTCATACAAAGAAATATTAGAGTTACTCGCCGCAAATGCCGCTTCTCCTTTTTCTACTGCTGGAAGTATATCACAAGAAAGCTTTTTCCAATTATTTCCACCATCTCTAGTAATCAAAATAGATAGACATTCATTAGTTGGATCTCCCATTGCAATTCCTTCTGTATCGTCCCAAAAAGATATCGCATCGTAAAAGACCTTTTCTCCTTTTTCTACATAAACCTCTTCAATATTGGTAGCTTCATTTTTATTAAAACCAATTTTATATAATACTCCTGGACTCTCAATGCTTAACACAAATACAGATTCTTTTGTAGATGCTATCGCTCTAAAATTGAGCAATGAATCTTCATATTTAATAGAAGCTAACTTGGGCGTCCCATTATCTATTAAACCAACCTTTCCATTATTAGCAGCAAACCAAACTTTTGTTGCATCTATTGGTGCAATAGCTCGTATACTTAAACTATCGGTAAACACCCTTTCAATACTTACTGAAGTAAAGTTTTTCGCTGGATTATTAGTACAAGAAACTATAATAATTGTTCCTAAGAAAATGAGGAGATAACGCATATATTATTTTTTTTCAAAAGTAAACAAATCGATACACCATATTATAATATCTTTGCAAACAATTTTATAACTATGAAACTTCACCGAAATCTAGTATTTGCAACTATAGATTCTCTTCAACTTATTTTTAACGAAAAGAAACAAGCAGATAAAGTATTAAGAAACACTCTAAAAAGAGATAAACGCTGGGGAGCTAGAGATCGTGGATTTATAGCTGAAACCACCTATGACATTGTACGTTGGAAACGTCTTTATTCTAAAATTGCTGAAGTAAAAGAACCTTTTGATAGAACCAACTTGTTTCGTCTTTTCACAGTTTGGGCAACATTAAAGGGAATTCAAATTCCAGAATGGCCTCAATTTGAAAATACCCCTACCCGAAAAATAAAAGGCCGTTTTGATGAATTATCAAAAATTAGAAAATATAAAGAGTCTATTCCAGATTGGATGGATGAATTAGGAGTTAAAGAACTAGGGAAAAATTGGGATAAAGAAATTCATTCTTTAAATCAAGTTGCTGATGTAGTTTTAAGAGTAAATACTTTAAAAACAACCAAAGAAAAACTTCAAAATACATTACAAGATTTAGAAATTGAAACAGAAATATTAAAAGGATATCCTCAAGCTTTAAAATTAAAAGAACGTAAAAATGTATTTGTAACCGATGCCTTCAAAAATGGTTGGTTTGAAGTTCAAGATGCTTCTTCTCAAAAAGTTGCTAAGTTTTTAAATCCCAAACCGGGATCTAAAGTTGTAGATACTTGTGCTGGAGCTGGTGGTAAAAGTTTGCATTTGGCTGCATTAATGGAAAACAAAGGACAAGTTATTGCATTAGACATTTATGATAACAAGTTAAAAGAACTTAAAAGAAGAGCAAAAAGAAACGGTGCACATAACATAGAAACTCGTGTTATAGATTCTACAAAAGTGGTTAAAAAGCTAATAGGAAAAGCGGATAAAATATTAATTGATGCACCATGCTCAGGATTAGGAGTTCTTAAAAGAAATCCAGATGCAAAATGGAAATTACAACCTGAATTTTTAGAGAATATAAGGGAGACTCAAAAAGAGATCATAGATTCTTATTCAAGAATGGTGAAGCCTGGTGGGCAAATGGTCTATGCAACATGTTCTATTTTACCTTCAGAAAACGAAAATCAAGTTAAAGCATTTTTAAAACGTGAGGAAGGTAAAGATTTTAAATTTATAAAGGATGAAAAAGTACTGCCTAGTAAATCTGGTTTTGATGGATTTTATATGGCATTACTACAAAAGGATAACTAAATATTATAATATTTATCAAGAAATAAAATTATGTAAAATATAAAAAGCGCCCAAATGGGCGCTTTTTTATAATATAAGAATTACAATTAATTACTTCACTATAACTCTTTCTGTTTTAAAAGAAGATCCATCTTGACTTCCAACTTTTACAATATAAACACCACTCTCAGCATTTGATAAATTAAGTTCCATTTTGTAAGAATTACCTATTTTATTTATGTTTTTAAAACCTAATTGCTGTCCTAATAAATTATATACTGCTACGTACACATTCCCATCATAATTAGATTGTAATGAAATAGAAAAGTTTTTATTATCTGTAGAGTAAACAACCAATTCTGAGTTATTGAATTCTAGATCATGAACTCCTAAAACACCCATATTAGCTGAATAGTCTTCTGTTTCTCCATATTGAGTTTCCTCACAAGCATCATCAGGTACTGGAGCTTGCCAGTTAGATTTTACACGCATTCTGTGTTGAATTCCAGTAGTTTCTCCTCCAGGAATTGTTAAATCAACCGTTTCTGTAAAAGTTCCAGCAGCTTGTCCAGCAGCTATTACAAAATTAGAAATAACAGTTTCATCATTTGAAAAAGTTCCATCATCGTTAAAGTCAATCCAAACTCTTACATTTTGATCACCATATCCTGTCGTTACAGTTAGATCATATGTAGAACCTGGTTCTAAAGTAGCCGCTAGATCTGTAAAATCTGCATAGCCTTCACAACCTGAGTCATTATCAATTTCTTCAACAGTAACATTTGTAAATCCATCTCCAAAGGAACAATCTGAATCAGGGTTACAATACACTGTTCCACTAGTAACCACTTTACAGGTCTCATCATTGCTAGGATTAGTATCTCCTCCTAAATTTGTTTGAGCGCAAATAGTATAATCCCCGGGTGCAGATAAATCTGCTTGTGTTGAGAATGTATAGGATTCAGTTGCTCCTGCAGCAATGGTTCCAGCATAGTTTTCAACTACAGCAGTACCACCGTTTACAGTATATTGTACTTCAGGATTTGAAATGTCGTTAATACCAAAATTTCTAACACTTATAGTTACATCCTCATTCGCAGTTAATACACCATCTATTGGAGTTGTTATAGCTGTAATACCAATATCATCTGTTGTAGTATTAGCCGATAATTCAAAATGTCCAACGACATCACGTCTAGACGTATTAAAATATTCAGCAATGTGCCAAAAAGAATTGTCATCTGCAGGATCTACAGACAATTGAGTGTAATCTGCATAACGCAAATTAGTATTATTAGCAGTACTTTGGGCTATTAAATCTTCAGTAACTGTCATCGTATTTAGTGGATCTGCTGCTAATCTCCCTGTATATTGAATAGCAATCATATCTGTATCACTTACTGTTGAATATCCAAGTCCAATATCCCCATTACCATTCATAGCGATACTTCCAGCAAATGCATGCTTCCCGTCTGGTGAAGTATAGGTTCCTTCTTGAAATATAGCCCAAGGATCACCATCTGCTGCTTGTCTAAGCTCGTACCAACGAACTCCTGCCAATTCTCCTCCTCCAGCATCTGTATCCACAACAAAATTCATTACTGCAGAATTATAGCCTCCAAATCTTCTATATTGTACTTGGTTCATCATAGTTGCCTGAAGACAGTCAATGTCTGGTCCTCCTGGCTGAGAAAGGTTACTAAAAGAACCTCCGTCAAATACACTTATAAAGTCTGTAGTCGTTATTTGTTGGGCAGCAGACATAGAAGAATTACCTATTGTTACCCAGTCTATGTCAGCACTCCACACTTTTAAATGGTCATCTGCTACGCCTCCCCAGGCATCGTCTTGTAAATAAACAATGGGCACAGGTGTACCTGCAGGTGCAGCAGCATCATCGGTTGTATGGAAAGCATGAGGACTATAAAAACCGCTTGTAGCTATTCCAGGTAATGGCAAAGCAACAAATTGTGCTGCATCACCATTAAGCATTTCGTTTCTTTCTACAGCAAAAACTCTATTGGAAGCTCCAATATTAGCAGTTACCATATAGACATCTCCAAAAGAAGCAAACTTAGTATAATCTGGAAATGATCCTGTTCCAAATCCAGCTGTATAAATATGCCATCCATCATTTACAGGATCTGGTCCTTGGCAAACCGCTACATTAAAACCATTAGGACTAGCATCAAATTCTGTGATTACAAATCGATCTGCTACTGCATCATAAAATACGATAGGGTCTCCAATAGTGTTTCCTGGAAAAAGAGTTCCAAGTGACAATTCTGCTGTTAGTGGATTTCCAGATTTATCAAAAATTCTAAATGCTACATTCCAAGCTCCCACATAATGATTGGGTCCTGCTGCTCCTGTAGGATCTGAAGGTGTTGCTTGAGAAATATCAGCGTCAAATACTAAAATTGGTGTTCTAGATTGCCATGTAGTTGCATTGTTTTGAATCTCTACCAAAGCATCGGTTCCTGTTTTAGGAAAACCCTTTCCAGGCACTACATTATTTCCTCTTCTCATTTTTGGATGTCCAAGCATTGGGCTATTATCTGCGTATTGAATTGTGCCATTTCTAATTTGTTCTGCAATACTTGGCACATAAATTGGCCCCTCTAGCATCCCAGTGGATGTAGGTCCGTAAGATTCTTGAGCATACGTAGTAAATGTAAACACTACTAATATCACCAAGAAAAAATAATTTTTTAGTTTCATCAGTTTAAGTTTTAGAGTTAATTGTTTTAAATATACAAAAAAAAAATCCACTCCCTTATAAAACAGTGACTTATAATACAAACCGTTTGTTTTGTTAGATAAAAAGGCACAATAGTTGTAATTTTATAATCTATTCTTAATTCTAATTTTTACTTATGAAATTTTTAAACATTTCAATACTACTATTTTCAGTACTATTATTTTCTTGTAATTCTACAAACAAATCAGTTTCAAGCACTTCTGAAAACACAACACAAATGGAAGCAAAAAAAATGATTGAAGATGGCTTTACAAAAGGGCTCATTGTCACTTCAAAAGTAGAAGGAGATTGTCCTATCACCATTCAAGTGGACGGAAAAGATGGCCCATATTATTTTGATCCAATTAATTTAGAGGATTCTTATAAAAATGAGGGAGAAAAGATCTGGTTTAAATTTGGAGGTTTACGAATGATGAATCGCTGTATAAAAGCAAACCCGGTTAGCATTATAGAAATACAAAAAAGAGTGGAATAAATCCACCCTTTTTTAAAGTTATCTTTTTATTTCAACCACTTTTTATAGGAAATGGTATCTTCTAATTTTTCTGAAATTTCAGAAATTTTAATTCGTTCCTGCTCCATAGTATCTCGATGTCTAATGGTCACTGTATGGTCTTCTTTTGTTTGATGATCTACAGTAATACAAAATGGAGTTCCTGCTGCATCTTGCCGTCTATAACGTTTCCCTACTGCATCTTTTTCATCGTAAATAACATTATAATTCCATTTTAGATCGTTTACAATATCTTGAGCAATATCAGGTAACCCATCTTTTTTAACCAATGGAAAAACAGCCGCTTTTGTAGGTGCAAGAATCGCTGGTAATTTTAAAACTACTCGAGAGCTTCCATCTTCTAATTCTTCCGTTTTAAGAGAATTACTAAAAATTGCTAAAAACATTCTATCTAATCCAATAGAGGTTTCTACTACATAAGGTGTATAATTCTTGTTTAATTCTGGATCGAAAAATTGAAGTTTTTTACCCGAATGTTTTTCATGTGCTTTTAAATCGAAGTCTGTACGAGAATGAATTCCTTCTAATTCTTTAAACCCAAATGGGAAATTAAATTCTATATCGGTAGCAGCGTTAGCATAATGTGCCATTTTTTCATGGTCATGAAAACGATAGTTTTCCTCTCCCAGTCCTAAAGAATGATGCCATTTAAGTCTGGTTTCTTTCCAATACTCATACCATTTCATCTCTTCCCCAGGACGAACAAAAAATTGCATTTCCATTTGTTCAAACTCACGCATTCTAAAAATAAACTGTCTAGCAACAATTTCATTTCTAAAGGCTTTTCCGGTTTGTGCGATTCCAAATGGAATTTTCATTCTACCTGTTTTCTGCACGTTTAAAAAGTTGACGAATATCCCTTGTGCTGTTTCTGGGCGAAGGTATAAATCCATCGCGCTTTCTGCAGAAGCACCCAATTTTGTCCCAAACATTAGGTTAAATTGTTTTACATCGGTCCAGTTTTTAGATCCTGTAAGTGGGTCTGCAATCCCTAGTTCTTCAATAAGTAATTTAACATCGGCTAGATCTTCTCTTTCCAAAGAACTTGCCATACGCTCCATAATTTCCTTTTGCTGTTTGATATAACCTACAACTCTTGGATTGGTAGTTATAAACTCTTCTTCGTTAAAACTTTCGCCAAAACGTTTCTTAGCTTTTGCAATCTCTTTTTGTGCTTTCTTATTTATTTTTTCGCAATAAT
>JQIA01001723.1_pt1 | contig 11731 bp, 8 predicted proteins | sample 811431 | NCBI WGS metagenome assembly JQIA01 (sample SAMN02998118, study PRJNA258478) | marine sediment metagenome | biome: marine; feature: seafloor; material: sediment; isolation source: oil-polluted sediment collected from 3 locations (0.5 km, 0.7 km and 0.9 km)... | place: USA: Gulf of Mexico ... | reverse complement strand
CCCATGTCAGCTGATGTCGTATAAAGAGCAATCGCCTTCGTTGCATTTTTAGATACGCCGTAACCTTCCTCATACATACGAGCAAGTTCAAAAAAGGCTTTAGGGTGCCCCGCTTCTTTTGCGGCCTCAAGATACGTACGACCAATTGTTTGAAATTTAGAATTTCCGTGGCGAAGAAACTCACTGCCGATAATACTTTTTACTTGTAAAATAGGGCGTGCAAGTGAGTTTTCGTTTTCGGCAATGGCTTTGTTTAAAAGTGCCAGAGACATATCAAGGTCTCGTTCAACCCCAGTGCCTTTCGCATAAACTTTTGCAAGTTCAAGATGCGCCTTTGGTATACCAAACTCAGAGAGGGCTTCCCACTGTGCAATGGCAATGGCGTAATCCCCATTTTTATAGGCTTGTTTTGCAAGTTTAAGGTCGGGACCGCATGCAGATAGCATAATCAGACATACGCTGAGTATAATATAAAAAGAGCGCTTCCTCACTTGATAAATCCTTCGAAGTAATGGTTAAACTATGCAACTGCTTGATGTGTATCATCAATTCTGATTATATCAAGAGACCCATCTTTTACACCATATTGCACCTCAATCATATACAAATCTTCTGAACCGTTGTTGATGATCAAATGGGGTGTACGGCTTTCAATAAGAAAATTTTCTTGAGGGCCAAGCTTGTGAACTTCATCTCCAATCTTGATGAGCGCTGTTCCAGAGATAACGGTACAAAGCTTTGATGAGCTTCCATGCATGTGATAGCACTGGTTCTGGCCAAGTTTAACAATAGTCTCAAATGTTTGGCAACCAAATGACTTGGAAATTATTTTTTTACTCCCCCATCTATAATCAATCTTATAGTGCGAGTGAACAACATCTGGGCGGTTATCTTTAAGCCCTTGAACCAAGACTTTTAAATCATCACTTCTATGTTTGTCTGCAATTAATATGGCATCTGCGGTTTCAATGATTGTAAGGTCTTTGACGCCAACGCATGTTACAAGGCGATCTTCCGCCTGTACGATACAATTCTCAGCTTTATAGCAAGCAACATTTCCACTTGTTACATTCCCATGAGGATCTTTTTCACTGATTTCCCAAAGACTGTTGAATGTCCCGAGATCAGACCATCCAATATCACATGGAACAACAGCAACATGTTGCGTTTTTTCAAGGATCGCTGTTTCAAATGACTCAGATTTAATCTGACCGTAGATCTCTTTAGACGGCGTGTGTTTTGAATGATTGCCTGACATAGAGGTCTCAACAAGGCGAATGCTCTCTTTTGCGTAGTTGTGAAAACATTTGAGCGCTTTCTTAACCTTGAAAAGATGCATGCCACTGCTCCACAAATACTGGCCAGATTCAAAATATTCTTCTGCAATATTTAAAGGAGGCTTTTCAACAAATTTTTCGACAGAGTAAACACTAGAGCTTTCAAAAGACGTAGACTTTTTAATATAACCGAAACCAGTTTCAGGACGTGTCGGTTCAATACCAAATGTTACGATATAGTCTTGCTCAGCAATACCATATGCACTCTCTACTGCCGTTTTTAATGCTACTTCATCGCCAATATAGTGATCAGATAAAAGGATCCATGCATATGCATCTTCTCCAAATGTTTCCCATACATAATGCGTTGCATAGGCAACTGCCGCAGCCGTGTTACGTGCAATTGGTTCTGTTAAAATATGGTTAGTAAGCCCAGGGTTTATCTCGTTTAACTGTTGCTCAGTTTGTGCCTTCATGTCGGCGATTGTAATTGTAACCACATTTTCTGGTGCACATCCTAAAACATTAAGTGCACGTATGGCTGTCGCCTGTAGAAGGCTGTTATCGTCAAGTAGTTTCAGGAACTGTTTAGGCATTTCAGCACGGCTCTTAGGCCAGAGACGTGTTCCAGATCCACCGCACAATATTATGGGCACAATTTTTTTCAAAATTAAATTCCTGTTCTTATTTTTTATGAAGTTAAGTTAGGGTTAGTAAACAAAAAATTCGGCGTATACTGGACGGCCAACAAGGTCCATTTCCAGTGGTTCAAGAGGCTGTACTTTCACGATAGAAAGTGGAGAGTCGTTTCCTTTAGTATCCATATTAATAACGAGACCTTCAATAACAAGGGCATCCCCACCAATATGTAGTTTAACATCGTCGTGAATATTTACGCGGTACGCATCTTTAGGTGGCAGGTTCACGGTAATCCATGGTTCTGCATCAATAGGCACAAGTTTAAACACAGGTTCTCCTGCAGATCTGTATTCCCCTGTTTGCGCATGTTGGTAAACGATATAGCAATCACAAGGGCTTTTGATCGTCTCAACACGAGAAATAAATTGATCTTCTGCTTTTTTGCTTTTTACAGCATAAGGAAGAAGTGTACGGGAATGTAGCTCTGCAATTGGATCACCAAGTGAAACGCTCTTTGTTTCTTCTGAGACAAGGGGCTTAAAGAGACCATTTATTTGTGCTCTTACGATAATATTTTCTGTTTGAACTGTTCCATTATATGACTTAACAACGGAAACACGCTCAAAAATATTTCCAACCAAGAAAAAAATGGCGAGCAATCCGAGCAATGAAACGGCCGCCATTGGTATTGCACGCTTTATAATATCTGCTCTAGAAAGATTAACTTCCCCAGCCTTATTTTTTCGGATCGAAACGAAATTGTTTCTTGAAACAATATTTATGACATCAACTTCTGAGACAATTTTCCCTGAGATATAAGATTTCATTACGTTATTGAGGATAGATATTTGTTCATCTGAAAGGTCTGTAAACTTACATCCGAGTAAGTTTTTAGCAGTGTCAAAATGTTCAACCTCTGCTTCTATATCAACAACCAGAGAAAATTTTTCAAAAGGAAGGTTCAAGCCAAGCTCTATGCGATCACCAATTTTGTAGTCATCTCTAACATCAATAAGACGCACACCACCATTGGATAAATCTTTTACCGAATAACGATGTCCATTCAATATTGCAAATGCAGTAATTTGAACGCGAACATGCTGTCTCTGAGCTTCTGATTCATGAACAATCTGTGATGTATTTGCACTCATTGTATAACCTTTTAATATGCGGATGTTTTCTGGTGTATCTCTTAACATTAATGGTCGGAAAAAGACAAGGTAAAACTAAAAAATATAACTAAATTATGAAAATAGTATGCCTGTGAATATATGAGGGAATTCTAAGATTCCACTTGCTAGTCCAATCAGGCTTATAAAGCAGAGAATACTGATGATATGCACGAGGAGGGTGCTCGTCCGTCGCCACACGGCCTCCCAGTCGGAAATATCATGTTTTAGTTTTGTCTTTTGCCGTGTCCACTTTTGACGATCAAGCCGGAACATCACATATGTTTTTATGATGGATCCATATATTTGCCCGAAATATAGAAGGAAGGGGTAGGTCCAACTTGTTTCTTTTCGTGCACTTAATAGGATCAATGTCATCACCCACCGTACAAAAATTACCCATACAAAATATAAACCAATCATTGATGGTCCGTATTCCATTGTGAGAAAGAGTGCAAATGTTGGTCCAGCAAGGGTTGTCCACATTGATACACGCTGATCAAGAAACGCCCACCACGCAAAGAAAGGCATTTTAAGTGGTCCAAGTTTTAAAACTCGTGCGTTTGTACGAAGCATGTTTCCATACCATCTGATCATAAGTTGCGTTGATGTTGAAAGAAAGTTTTGTGACGGCGCATCCTCAATGGTTAAAACTTTAACATCTGGAAGGTATATTTGTTCATACCCATTTTTGAGCACCCAAAAAAGGCTAGATTTGTCATCTCCTGTTAAAAACTTAAAACGCCCTAAACGCCAGTGCTCAAGGTGATCATTCAATGTGTGGTCAATAAAATCTGGATTTGTGACAATGTCCGTACGATACATAGACATACGACCTGTGAGGGTCATTACTCGTCGAGATAAAGATATCGAACTCATAAGCAGGTGGCGTTGTGCAAAACGTAAATTGTGCCATAGCTGCATAAATTTTGTGCCATGAACTTCTGATATTTCGTCAGTTGTAAGAGCCCCAAGCTTTGGATGCGTTTTGAAGAAGGGGGCACATTTCTTGAGTGTCCCTTTCAAGATTACGGTATCTCCATCAATAACCGCCATCACGGAATCTGCGGGAGGGCAATCACGTGAAATGCTTCTAAATCCGTGGGCGAGGGCATCGCGTTTCCCTGTTCCTGCAATACGCACGATCCTAAGCTCAATATGCTTTGGTGGATTTAGGGATGTAAAGATGTCTTTATATAAAAATTCATCTCCAAGCTCGACAATGGAAGCCACAATTGTTGTTGGTACATTACAATCAATGGCTTCTTTAACTGCAGCATGAACAACCCGCGCGGTTGTCTCTGCATCTATACGGAAGCTTGTAATAAGAAGATATATCTTGGACGGCATCAGCGCATCAGTATTAAGGTCAACAACCCGTCGCCAATTCGGAAAAACAATACTCCTATAAATAACAGATCGAATGAAGTTGATCAGGCCCCAGCCATAACGCCATGTAGCCAGCAAACTAAAAGATACAATGAAGTGCTTTGTTCCTGGCGTAATCGTCAGTGGTGGTAAGCTCGCAATAACCAAAAAGAGAACAAGTGTAAATGCAAGTAACCCTTTCCACCCTCTTGGTGGTTGGTAGTTGAATATGCTTTTAAATTGATCCATGCCGTTCAGTTACCAGCAAATACCACTATAGTTTTCACGTTCTTCCATAGATGATCCTAGGCGAACGAGGTCTATAATAGATTTTTTGCTATCTGCTTGTTCAATAATAGACGAGAATTCTTTCGTTCCATTTCCAATTACAAAAAGCTCTGAGCTATCGACAACGTCTTGTGCATTTTCTTTCATACACGCATAGATTTGAGGAAGGCCTTTTGTGATGTAGTCTTTGTTCGCACCGTCCATTTGGCTGGCTTTATAAACACATGGGTCATAGATAGAAAGCTCAAAATCATCCATGAGAAGAAGGTTCGCAAGTTCAACAAGCGGGCTTTCTCTAAGATCATCTGTACCAGCTTTAAAGCTCAGACCAAAAAGTCCGATTTTTGTTTTTCCTGTTTCCTTAATCATGTCAAATCCGCGTTGGATTTGTGCTTTGTTCGCACTAAGAAGAGAATCAAGCAATGGTGTGTTTAGCCCTTTGTCATTTGCACTTGCACGAATAGCGCGCACGTCTTTTGGAAGGCATGATCCACCAAACGCAAATCCTGGTGTAAGGAAGTACTTAGAGAGGTTCATTTTTGTGTCTTTAAAGAAAATATCCATGACCTTGTGGCTATCAACATCATGCTCTTTCAAAATGTTGCCCATTTCATTTGCAAAACCGACTTTGGCGGCACGCCACGCGTTACTTACATACTTCACGCCTTCAGCAACTTGAACATCACACACAACGCGTGGTGCTTCTATACCTTCATAAAGTCCCATGATCATCTCGGCTGTTTTGTCATCCAATGCACCAACAACAATTTCAGTTGGGTCATAATAATCAGCGATCGCGGTGCTTTCTCTCAAAAACTCAGGGTTATTTCCTAATCCAAAATCAACACCAGCTTTTTTGCCTGATGCTTTTTCCAAACAAGGCAGGACAATATTCATGAGTGTACCGGGAACTACCGTGCTTCTAATGACAACGGTGTGGAATGTGTCTTTCGTTTTTAAGACTTCACCGATTTGTTCACAAATGTCCGTAATAAAATTAAGCCCAAGTGATCCGTCTGGGGCGCTTGGTGTTCCGACACAAACAAGCGATACGTCACTGTTGTTAATTGCATCAACGTAATCTGTTGTCGCGCGTAGTCTTCCTGACTTTACTCCTTTGGCAATAAGGTCATCCAAGCCATTTTCTACAATTGGGGAGCGCCCTTCATTGATGCACTGCACTTTTACATCGAATGTATCAACCGCAATGATGCTGTGTCCTGAGTCTGAAAGACACGCAGATGTGACTGCACCGACATACCCAATTCCAAAAACACTTACATCCATTACACACTCCTCTATTTTCAGTTATTTTGATCATTTTTGATCTTATATTTATATCTTGGGTTCTAATTAACGACTCTCGTTCCAAAAAGGAAGGAAAAATATTGCAAATACTCGTTTATCTGGTAGGTTCTGCGAAATTACCAATAATACAGTGTATAAAAAGAGTTTAGGGAACGATATAGGGTGATGTTGAGTAGCTCAAAAAACATATATACAGGATGCTTTATGTGCCTGTTTTTGCTCATATCCTTTGTCCTATCAGGGAAAGCCATCTTGAAAAACGATGAGGTGGCAAGTGGCTCTAAAATAAATGGACACTGGGCATCTAATTATGAAGATATTTTCAATGAAAACCTATCCGTTTATGAAATAAGTAAGTCTCTATGGAGTTACGCCAATTACCAAATCTATGGAATAGGTAAATCTGGGGTGGTTGTTGGCGATGATGGGTGGTTGTTTACAGATGAAGAATTTATAAAACACCCAAGTCATAATAAAAACCTTGAAGATAATATGGCGTACGTTGAAAATGTGGCGCATTATTTAACTGATGTGGATGTTGCTCTTATTGTAACAGTCATTCCCGCAAAAGCCCGCATCTATGAAGGGCACTTGGGACGTTACACATATCCATCGTACAATAGAGATACATATCATGGCTTTAGAAGGTTTCTAAAAGACAACAATATTCTAGTGACGGATGTTGAGTGGATTATGAAGAAAAAAAGCAGTGAATATGACGTTTTCTTAAAGACAGATACACATTGGACACCAGCTGGCGCAAAGATGGCAGCAAGAAGTGTATATAGTGTTTATGAGAAAAATTTGAAAGACACATTAAAGATAGCGTACGAAGATATTGTTTCTAAAAGCGTTAAATCTCAAGATCATCACGGTGACTTACTGGAGTTTATTCCAGCAGGTCAGTTTTTGGATAAGACAAGTCTAGAAGTGGACCGTTTAAATCTGTATGAAACGGAAACACGTCAAGAGAATGAAGAAGAGGTCATGTCTCTGGACTCTCTGTTTGGGGATAAGGAAATTCCAATTACTCTTGTCGGCACAAGTTATAGTGCAAACACATTGTGGAACTTTGAAGGGTTTTTGAAGGAGAGTTTTAAAAGCGATGTCCTAAATGCCGCCGATGATGGTATGGGCCCGTTTACAACGATGGAGAAGTATTTGTTGGACGATGCTTTTACATCAAACCGTCCTAAATTAGTAATTTGGGAGATTCCTGAGCGCTATTTGGCTGTTGAATATAATGTGAAGTCCCCTAAGTAAGCTTAGGTATAAAAAAGAAAGACTGAAATGTTAAAAAATACGATGAAAAAAACTACACAGATCGCACTTACGCTGGCGATGCTTTATACTGTTATGACACCTGCAAATGTCATGGCAAATAGTGATGTTGATAAAGCATTCTGTGATGCAATCCGTGATGAAAAAACCTATGATAGGAAGAACTACAAATCATATAAAATGTTGGTTCAGGGCGATGATGGATGGATATTCAGGACATTTAGTGATTTCAGAACGGACTTTTCTGTAACGGACACAACAATCAGAAACATGAAGAACCTGACGAAGGCATTCAAGAGTCAGGGGGTTGAGTTTGTAGTGTTAGTTCCGCCAACACGGGGTCTTTTGCACTCTGACAAAGTCCGTGCTTCAGAGGCACAGAAATATAAGTTCACCGATCCTGAGCGTGTACAAAAAAACTATGCTGAATTTCTTAAAACGTTAGGGAGACAAAAAATTAATATACTAGGTCTTCCTAAGCAAGAAATAGGACAGCCCTTCTTCTATATGAGGGATCATCATTGGTCGCCTACTGGAGCGCGCATCACGGCAGAAGAATTAGCAAATTTTATTAAGGGCTTGGGTGTATATAAGACATTAGATAAGACAAAATATAAGACCGTATCAAAAGGTGTCATAAAGTTTAGTGGAACGGGAGATAAGGTTTTTAAAAGTTTATGCGGAACAATATTACCTACGGAAGATGTAGAAGTGTTCGGAACGGAACCGTTGAACGCTGCATCTGGAGATGACCTCTTTGGAGATGTTGTTGAACCTCAAACGGTGCTCGTTGGAACGAGTAATAGTACAGCCACACCATCTAGGTCTAACTTTGAAGGGTTTCTAAAAGATGCTCTGTCATTGGATATACTCAATAAATCTATCTCAGGGGGGAGTATCGACTCTGCACTCGTGTCGTATTTGAACACAGATCATTATAAACAACGCAAAGCAAAGCTTGTGATCTGGGAAGTGCCTGGTTACTACAACCTTAATCGTTGGGAGGGGCGTGTATTTAGGCAAGTGACACCAGCCATTTACGGCGATTGTGAGGGTGATTCTATAATGGAAACGAAGGGCTATAAAATAAAGTCAGGAACTTCTCTTTTATTTAAGGGCTTAGATAAGAAGAAAATTGAAGGTTCAGATTACTATGTTTCTATGAAGTTCTCTAAAACGATTAAAGACAAATTTACGATCAACTTTAGCTATGTGAACAAAAAGAAATCTAAGCTAGGCATATATCGCTCAAAACGTTTTCCGCATGATGGACAGTTTTTTGTTGCGTTGAAAGATATTAACTATGGCCCGCTTGCAAAGATTGTTTTGGATATTCCTAAGAAAATGGACGGGCTTACATTGGATGCGCGTATCTGCAAAATCCCATGATTGGACAATAATTTAAAAAGACAAGAGAGTAACAACATGAAACTTTTTACACTAATACAAATCGCTTTCGTTGCATTGTTCGCACAAGGCGCGCTTGCTAATCCTGACTCAGGACTATATGACCCACTTCCACCAGAAGGGGCCGCGTTTGTACGTTTTATAAACTTGAATGGACATGAAAAGGGGTCAAGACAAAGTAAGGCAAATGGAAAGTCTTATATGTATCTAGAAGACAAAGAAATCTCTCCGTATTTTGTGACAAAAGAGGGGGCTGTAAAGGCTGCGTTTGGCGACGCAACACACGAGTTTGATGTTGAAGAGCAAAAATTCTACACAATTATCTTAAAACAAGATGATGAAACATTGCTTGTGATTGAAGATGAAGCCAACACAAACCAAGCAAAATCTCAGATTAACTTTTACAATCTTTCATCAACACCAAGCCTTTCTCTTAAGGCAAAAGGCGGAAAAATTGGTGTTATAGAAGATGTAGAACAAGGCAAAGCTGGCTTTCGTCAGATCAATCCTGTGAAGATTGACTTGTCTGTCGCAAACGGTGATGAAGTTCTCTTTGATGCAGGAGACAAAACATTAGAGCGTAGTGAAACATACAGTTTGTTTTTTGTCGGAAAAGACAATGTTGTTTGGGTTAAAAGCTCAACAAATACAACAAAATAATCAGTAACTACGTCGGTGTAATAAAACAAGATGGTATTTTCTTCTAATATTTTTCTATTCCTATTTTTACCTCTATTTTTAGGGGCGTATTATCTTACGCCTACGCGCTGGAAATCTCTTACAATTTTAGTCGGAAGCTATGCTTTCTATGCGTGGTGGCGTGTTGATTTTCTTCTGTTATTTGCTGCGGTCACAATTTGGAATCATGTGATTGCAAAACGTATTGTTAGAAATGAAGGTACACCGCTAGCTAAGCGCTGGATGTTACTTGGTGTTGTTGGAAACTTACTAACTTTGGGTGTGTTCAAATACTTTAACTTCGGGGTTGAAAGTCTAAATGCGGTCTTAACTTCCTCTGGTATGAACAGCTTTGAAGCCATGAAGTTTATTCTACCTATCGGAATATCGTTCTATATTTTCCAGTCCATTAGTTTTCTTATTGATGTATATCGTAAAGATGCTCCACCAGCTAAAAGCTTTCTAGATTTTGCCGCGTTTATCTCTTTATTCCCTCAGCTTATCGCAGGACCCGTTCTTCGCTATAAGGACTTGGCACATCAATTTGAACATAGAACGCATTCTTTTGATTTGTTCTCACAAGGTGCTCATCGCTTTATGATTGGCTTTATCAATAAGGTGTTGATTGCAGATACTGTCGCGATTCTTGTCGATGCAAGCTATGCGTTGGAAAATCCAACAATGGCAGACGCTTGGCTTGGAGCATTGGCTTATACAGTACAGCTTTACTTTGACTTTTCAGGGTATAGCCACATGGCAATTGGTATAGGCTTGATGATGGGCTTTAGGTTCATGGAGAACTTTAATGCACCATATATAAGTCGCTCGATCACAGAATTTTGGAAGCGCTGGCACATAAGCCTTTCCTCGTGGTTAAAAGACTATCTATACATCCCTCTTGGTGGAAATCGTAAGGGAAAAGTAAGAACCTATATCAATCTTCTTCTCACTATGGTCTTGGGTGGGTTATGGCATGGAGCTAACTGGACTTTTGTCCTTTGGGGCGCATGGCATGGAGCTATCCTTGCGATTGAACGTGCTCTCGGTGTGAAGGGAAGCCTTACTGCACCTTCACCATTATTAAGCCGTGCAGTGACCACATCTATGACCTTTTTCTTTGTGATTATTGGGTGGGTTATGTTCCGTGCAGAAAATGTAGGACAAGCTTTCACACTTTATGAAGCAATGTTCAATTTCAGTGATGGATTTGGTCTAAGTGAAGCTCTTGCATGGCAGGTGAACGGACAATTAATGACCGCATTACTCGGTGGGCTAGCTCTTGTGTTTGTCGGGCCTTATGTCGCGATGAAGTTCCAAGCGAGCACGCTATCACAAACAGCAATAATGAGTGCAGTAACAGGTATAGGGGTTATTGGTTTGTTCATAATGGCTGTAATGAAGTTATCCGCAGATAGCTTCTCGCCATTCTTATACTTTCAATTTTAGATATAAGGGTTTCTCCATTGCTTTTTCATCGGAATATGTCTAAGACAATTAAGTGTATCTAAGCTGAAAATAGAGTGTAAAAAATAGGAAGTGTGTAACATGATTCTTGAACAAAAATATATCCGTCTAATGGCGGACTATGGTGCAACAGGCGACTTGGCCTTCTCTGAAGTAGAAGACCGCCTTAATTACCACATATCAAAAATTCAAAAAGAAAAATGGGAAGAAGGAGTCTTCTTTGACTACCACCTAAGTGCAACACCTGTACGTCCCTTGAACAGCACTGAAAATGCCTTTATTACGGCACAGCTTGCAATCAATACCCCACTAGGAAAAGACTATATTATTTATAATAATGTAGCCCCTCGTAAAGATAACTTGGAAGCACGCACAAAGAATGCGGGAGAGCCATTCATTTATCTTCGCTTAAAAAATGGTGCGCAAGTGATCACTGTGAATAGTGGTTACTCTGCAACCTTACTAAAACCATTCGCTGAAGAAATTAAGATGGTGAAGGTTGATAATGACAAAACACAATTCAGATCTCGTGATAACTATCCTCGTGTACTTGGGGCACTTTTAAGAGGCGATGACAGTATCTTTGGTGATGATGCCTTCGATCTTGTCCCTGATGACTTTCCAAAAAATATTATTGTTTACAATGATGGGTATGGGAATCTGAAAACTTCAATTGATCCTAAAGATCTAGAGGTATTAAAGGGACAAAGCACAACTGTTGAAATTAACGGACGTCTTCAATATGTAACAATTGGCGAAGGTATCTTTAGTGTTCGTGATGGAGAGTTCTGCTTGGCAAAAGGATCATCAGGTTGGGAGTTACTCGATGGTACACGCCGTGAATTTGTGGAA
>JQIA01001721.1_pt1 | contig 11733 bp, 11 predicted proteins | sample 811431 | NCBI WGS metagenome assembly JQIA01 (sample SAMN02998118, study PRJNA258478) | marine sediment metagenome | biome: marine; feature: seafloor; material: sediment; isolation source: oil-polluted sediment collected from 3 locations (0.5 km, 0.7 km and 0.9 km)... | place: USA: Gulf of Mexico ... | reverse complement strand
GCGGCTCGGGTGGGCACCAAGATCTCCCTTTCTGTCACTGGCATTGCCGGACCGGGTGGCGGTACAAAAGAAAAGCCGGTGGGCACGGTGTATATTGGCCTCTTCTATAAAAATAAGGTTAAGGATACCCTGCATCATTTCTCCGGCGGGCGAAAAGAGATTCAAGAGATGACCGCTCAGACTGCCTTGGATATGGTACGGCGGGTTTTATTAGCGGATAAGGTGTAAAAACCTGGGGCCGAAGTCCTCCTCTCTAGAGAAGAGTTTCTTTACAATGAGGGAGAACGGCCTCTAGGGGACTGGAACAGAGGAACTCGACGGCGAGATTTTACGTTTCGACGAATTATCAAGGAGAATATTTCATGGCAGCAGCACAGGATAAACAGGCGGAAGGAAGGTTGAAGAGCGTTGATAATGCCATCAGCCAGATAGAGCGGCAATTTGGCAAAGGGGCCATTATGCGCCTCGGTGAGCATGAACGGGAAAACATCCCGGCTATTTCCACCGGCACCTTGGGGATTGACATCGCCCTTGGTGTGGGCGGTTTGCCCAGAGGCCGGATGACCGAAATCTACGGACCGGAATCTTCGGGTAAGACGACCCTGGCTCTGCATGTTATTGCTGAAGCCCAGCGGGCGGGCGGCAATGCAGCCTTTATTGATGCGGAGCATGCTCTGGACGTCGACTATGCGGAACGACTGGGCGTGGATGTGGAAAACCTGTTGGTCTCCCAGCCGGATTTCGGCGAGCAGGCCCTGGAAATCTGCGAGGTATTGATGCGCAGTGGCGGGCTGGATGTCATCGTTATCGACTCCGTGGCTGCCCTGGTCCCGAGGGCGGAGATTGACGGCAATGTGGGCGATCACCATGTGGGGCTCCAGGCTCGACTTATGTCCCATGCCATGCGTAAGTTCACCAGTGTGCTGCAAAAGACCAATACGGTGCTGATTTTTATCAACCAGATCAGGATGAAGATCGGAGTTATGTTCGGTAACCCGGAAACCACCCCCGGCGGTAATGCCCTTAAGTTTTATAGCTCCATCCGCATCGATATCCGCCGTATGACCCAGATCAAGGACGGACAGGAAGTCATCGGGAATCGCACCAAGGTCAAAGTAGTGAAGAACAAGGTGGCTCCTCCCTTTAGGATTGCCGAGTTTGACATGATCTACGGCGAAGGAATCTCCAAGACCGGAGATTTACTGGATCTCGGGGTGGAACAGGAGATCATCGATAAGAGCGGGGCTTGGTATTCCTATAATGATGAGCGTATCGGGCAAGGCCGTGAGAATGCCAAGACCTTTCTCAAGGAGCACCCTGATATGCTGGCGGAGATTGACCATAAGGTCCGGTTGGGATTCGGCCTGCCGGTGGCCGGAGAGGTTCCGTTACCAGTGGAAGCTCAGGAGCCGCTGGAGAAGGATAAGAAAGCGGCAAAATAAACTATGGAGATTATCCTTATCGCTGCTATGGCGGCCAATCGGGTCATCGGTCGGGGCCAGACCATCCCCTGGGATATTCCGGGGGAGCAAGCCCGGTTCAAGGGTGTCACCATGGGTCATAGCCTGATCATGGGGCGCAAGACCTGGGAATCCATTGGGCAACCCTTACCCGGACGACGGAATATCGTTGTGACGAGAAATCCTGATTTTCAGGCTCCGGGCGCAGAGGTTGTTCATTCGCTGGAGCAGGGATTTGTTCTGGCTGAGGATGCAAAAAAGGTATTTGTTATTGGCGGAGGTCAGCTGTATCAGCTTGCTTTGGAACGGGCTGATACGCTGATCCTGACCGAACTTGAGCAGGAGGTTGCAGGCGATGCCTTTTTCCCGGCATTCTCCTGTCCGCCCTTTACACTGGTGCGGACAGAAGAAGTGGGAGAGCCGATTCGCTATAGTATCCGAACCTATCAACGAAGGAAGGGTGCAGGAAAGGGACAGGCAGGGTGAGAACGTTTTGTAGGGACACGGCATGCCGTGTCCCTGCATGAGATTCGATTCAGCGAGTCTCCCGGACCACCCGAAAGCCGAGGGAATCGCTGCGATGGCTAGGAACATTCAGCCCACGAAAGGCGGAACGGAGGTTCATTGCTGAGCCGTACCAGCTTCCTCCGCGAAAACAACGTACCTCCCCTTTTTTAGGTCCGGTCGGGTCCACCTCGGGGCTGTTCTGGTAATAGGTTGCGCTGTATCGGTCATTGACCCATTCCCACACATTCCCGGCCATGTCGTACAATCCCCAGGCATTGGGTTTTTTCAGGCCCACCGGATGAGAAAAATTTTCTTTTTTATCGAAATCACCTTCTGGAAACCAGATAAGTAAATCTGCATGTTCCATGTTGAACCAGGTGTATTCAGAAGCTTTCTCCAGATTATCACCCCAGAAATAAATGCTTTTGCTGCCAGCACGGGCTGCATATTCCCATTCTGCCTCTGTGGGAAGCCGATATTTTTGCTCGCCTTCTTTTTGGTTAAGCCACTTTATAAACGCTTGCGTATCTTCCCAGGAAACTGCTGCTATTGCTGCTTCGTCACCGTGCGCATTGGCTTTCTGAAATTCTTTTGTCTCTATTTTGTTTCGTTCCTGCTTGTTGAGAGACGCCAGGAAAAGCTTAAACTGGCCCAGGGTGACTTCATGTACGCCTATTTGGAACCCTTTGCTGATTTGTACTTCATGTTGCGGAGCTTCTTCCTCAAACGCATTTTCATCCTCCGGGACTTGAGCCGGGCATGTTGGCCCTTGAGGGGGTAATCCTTGTTGTTCCAGGTCATTATCTCGCTCTTTGTCGGCTCTGCTGTACATACAGCTTCCCATAAAAAACGTGCCCGGTGCAATGCTTTGAAACTCCATACCGATGGAGTTTGTATAATCTGCTGCTTGGACCGCTGGCACAAGAAAAAACGCCGAGAGGAAGAGAGCTCCCGGAAGAATACATTTGGTTTTCACTGTTGACTCCTGGGTTTTTTATCTCCTGAATGAAACGCCTTTCCTGCAATGCAGAAATAATACTGTTGATCCAAACAAGTTTACTTGTCTTTTTTTTCTTGTCAATCAAATTTGCAGTTGCTTCCATCTTGGCTCAGGATACAATGATAGGCCTTGTAGAGCATATTATCTGAGATTGTTCTCAGCAAGCAGCTTCGTTTTCCTGACGCCGATTGTTTTCCTCTTAACTTTTTGGGTCGTCAAGCAGCGGAGTAATGAATCTCTTAAAATCCAATGAGTCATGAAAATAACAATTATCGGTGCCGGTGCCATGGGCTGTCTGTTCGGAGGGTTTCTCAGTGAACAGGGAATGGATGTTCGTCTGATTGATGTGCGGGAAGAGCACGTTGCTGCCCTGAATGATCGCGGGCTGACAATTCTTCATCAGGGCGTGGAAAGGGTTGTCAGAGTACGGGCTGTGACGGAACCGGCTGCAATCCCCAGAACAGATTTGGCTGTTATTTTTGTTAAACATGCCCAAACCGAGGCTGCTGCCCGGACGGCTGCCCGCCTACTGGGACGTAATGGTTATAATAGTTATAATGGTTATGCCCTGACGCTACAAAACGGCATGGGCAACGCCGAGATTATTGCTGATGTCCTTGGAGAAGAGAGAGTGCTTTGCGGTACCACTGCGCAGGGTGCTATGGTCCTTGGTTCAGGGAAGATTCAACACTCAGGAGTGGGGGAGACAGTTATCGGCATGTGGCGGCAAGGAGGAGAGGCGATTGTAGAACAGTTAGCTGAAGTTTTTACGACAGCAGGTCTCAGCTGTCGGGCAGTCGATGATATTGAACCGATTCTGTGGAAAAAGCTCTTTGTCAATGTGGGGATAAATGCCATTACCGCTCTGACCGGTCTTCGTAATGGGCAACTTCTTGATCTGGAGAGCACCAGACAGTTGATGCAGGATGTGGTTTCTGAGGCAAAGGCTGTTGCCGAGGCGCATTCGATTGAGGTCCCTGCTGATATACTGGAGCATGTTGAGCAGGTGGCCCAGGCCACGGCGTCAAATCGTTCCTCTATGGGACAGGATGTTGACGGTCAGCGTCTCACGGAAATTGATGCTATTAACGGCTATATTGTCCGTAAAGCCGAGGAGGTCGGGCTTGCGGTTCCAATGAATCAAACCCTGTTGCGATTGGTGCAAACTGTACAGGGGCAGTACCCTGTTTCTTGATTCTCCTTTGTTTTAGGCGGAAAGATCAACAGCCTTGAGCACTGCCTCGGTGAGTCTACTTAGATCCTCGCTGCTGATAGTATAAGGCGGCATCAGGTAGATGAGTTTGTTAAAAGGGCGAATCCAGACACCCTGATCAAGAAAAAATTGTTGTAAGGTCGCCATGTCAACCGGGTCGTGCATTTCCAAGACGCCGATGGCACCGAGGACTCGGACATCGGCAACTGACTTCACGTTTTTTGCCGGTTCGAGTTCACGCCGCAGTTGCTGCTCAATATCCTCTATTTTTTTCTGCCAATTATTTTGTACAAGGAGCTTAATTGAGGCCACCGCAACTGCACAGGCCAAGGGATTGCCCATAAAGGTGGGACCGTGCATGAATAGGCCCGGAGGAGCCTGGGAAATTATTTGGGCAACCTGATCTGAACAGAGGGTCGCGGCCAAGGTCATATAACCGCCAGTGAGAGCCTTGCCGAGGCAACATATATCAGGGCTGACATCGGCGTGTTCCGCAGCAAAGAGCTTGCCTGTTCGTCCAAATCCGGTGGCGATTTCATCAAAGATCAGAAGGAGATCATAACGGTCACAGAGCACACGGAGCTCTCGGAGATATTGCGGGTGGTAGAACCACATTCCGCCCGCCCCTTGGACTATCGGTTCCAGGATGATCGCAGCGATTTCTGCATGATGCTCTGCCAAAAGGTTACTTATGGACGTAATATCATGTTGTTGCCAGTCCGTGTCGAGCTTGCTGAATCGGCATTGCGGGCGAGGAGCAAAGAACTGTTCAGGCAAGGCTCCTGAAAAAACAGTATGCATCCCGGTGATGGGATCGCAGACCGACATGGCATGAAGGGTGTCTCCGTGATATCCACCGCGTACAGTCAAAAAGCGTTTTTTTTCTTTCAACCCTCTGGCTTGTTGGTACTGGAGGGCCATTTTTAACGCCACTTCAACAGATACTGAACCGGAGTCACAGAGAAATACCTTGTCCAGTCCGGTTGGTGTTAATTCGACCAACAAGCGGCATAGCTCTACTGCCGGCTCATGAGTAAGCCCTCCGAACATGACATGAGCAACCTTGCTTGCCTGTTCATGGAGTGCAGCATTGAGGACCGGGTGGTTGTATCCATGGATAGCTGCCCACCAGGAGGACATACCATCAATGAGTTCTCGTCCATCCTGTAATGTGATACGAACACCTGCTGCCGACTTGACCGGGTAGACCGGCAACGGGTTCTGCATGGAGGTGTAGGGATGCCAGATATGTTGTTGGTCAAAGGTGAGCTGCCTATTTACATTGATTTTTTCTTCAGGAAACATTTTTCAAGAGGCTCTTCGTCGAGGGAGGGAGGAGGGCAGAACATCAGCAGGAAATGCATGAAAAAAGACGAAGGCAGAGACCTTTAGCAGGTTTACCTTCGTCTCGATTTGAGGAGCTCTATGCGCTCTACGGGAGAGCCCGTCCAGGCCCCAACTATTTTTTTTCTGACGCGTTTTTGTCAGCAGACTTTTGGGATGATGAATTGCCTGCATCCTGTTTGCGAGAGCTGGAATGGATTTCGCCTTCGAGGGAGGCACCAGACTCGACAGTGAGGTTTTGTGATTTCAGAATACCGTGTATTTGAGAAGTTGCGTGAGCTGTCACGACCTCTGCCATAACATTCCCTTCAACTTTTCCGTGGCAGACCAATGTAGTTACGGTGACATTACCCGTCACCTGAGCGGTATCGCTGAGGATAAGATATTCTCCGCTAATGTCCCCCTGTACGGTACCGTCAAAGCGAGCTTTTCCTTTAAAACTGATCTCGCCTGTAATAACCATTTCCTTGGCAAGAACACTCGCTATAGGGTCTTTCTCGTTTTTCACTGATCGTCTCTCCTGAGGTGCGCTTATTTCTTTTTTGGTCGGCTCGATTTTTTCTTCTTTCTTAAATAAGGCCATCGGTGCAACGTCTCCTCATCGCCTGTTATTCAGGTACGGTAAATGATAGTTTGGCTACAGATAGGTATTTTTTTGGATTGATAGGTTTTCCTTTATAACGAACCTCATAATGCAGATGAGGACCTGTGGAGCGCCCTGTATTTCCCATTAAACCTATCAGTTGTCCGCGTTGGACTCTTTCGCCCTGCTTGACCAGCCTTTTGCTCATATGTCCAAACACGGTTTCATAACCGTTGCCATGACGCAGGATCACAAAATTACCAAAACCATTTTTGTCATAGGAAGATATTCTCGCTATTCCATCTGCGGTTGCCTTAATTTTTCGTCCTATTTGTCCCTTAATATCAATACCAGCGTGAAATGCCGGACGACTATTGAAGGGGTCGGAGCGACGACCAAATTCACTGGTTAATCTGCCCTGCATGGGATATCCAAGAGGCATCCTTCTGATAGTTTTTATATATTTATCACTTCGTGTCAATAAACTTTCGCTATATTTCTCATCAATAGCGATGAAGGGGCCACCGCTGTTTGCTGCTCTTTTCTTGCCGACTTTTACATCCACTCCAATTCGGCTCATAACCGACTCAATCATTCGGCTACGTTCATCAAGGCGTACAGCTGTTTTCTCAAGAAGCTCTTGTTTTTCGTGTTTTTCTTGCTCAAGCTCTGCTAGTAATCCAGAAATTTTTATAACGGTCGATATATCGGCAGAGGCAATTTCCTCTTCATAGCGACAGATGATGCCCTCTTTTTCTTCCTTAAGATTTTGGATCTGCGCGTGATATCCATCCTCCTTGGCTTGCCACGCATTTTTTTGCGTTGCAAGTTGCTTTTTCAGATTTTGTTCAAAATTGTCTGATAATTCTCTGAGTGCATCAGCCTGAAGTGTCGTTTTGAGGGCAAGAGAATTTCTTTCCTGAAAGAACCCGATCCCTAGCCAAGTACCGACAGCCAAGGCTGTCAGAGTGGAGAGCGTAACAGCGAGGATTACAGCGACATGATCCCGGCGGACAACAAAAGATAAACCGCCTCCCACTTCACCGGTGATGACAAGATGAAGCTGCTTGGGGATCATTGAATATGCGATCTTTTTCATGAGATGCGTGGATTTGATTTTGATGACAAAGTATCTTAGTGAAAGACGGCTTGTACTACCCTGTAGTCTATACGAAGAGTCTGTCCGGAGGCAACTCAAAAAAGAAAAAACAAAAGAAAATACTATGGGGGGCAACGAAATTACTTTGTGCCCTCTGCTCAAGAGATGAATTGCGCATAAGGTTTACAGGTCAAGGACCCATTCCGGTATTCGGTGCAAAATATAGTTTGTTACCTCTTCTTTTCCCTGCTCACCCTTTGTCGGCTTTGCGTCCTGCACAACCTCGTCGAAATCAAACCAGCACAACTCCCTGTCATTCTTGGAGTATACCGTGAAGATTCGATGGGTTGCATCATCAAGATCCTCTTCCTCCTGAATAGCTCCCACGACATTTACAGCTTCTTCAAAAGGAAGAAAACGAACTTCATCGTTGCTCACAAGACTCTCCTGTCGGGTATATAAGAAAATAAGACAATACCTGAGGTACTGATAAATATAAAAATAACTCTTTCAGCCTGTTCCTTCAGCTTTTAAGAAAGGAAAGAAGAATGGGGAGGCTGTATTTTTTATAACAAAAAAAGGGCGGAAGAATTTTTTTCTTCTCGCCCTAGAAAATGATCGGTAAGCGGTTCAGGCTGGCTTGGCAATCGCCCCGGAGCGAATGCAGCGAGTGCATACAAGCAAGCGAGCTGTTTGGCCTCCATCGGTTACAGTTCTGACCTTTTGCAGGTTCGGCAGCCAACGTCGTTTGGTTTTGTTATGGGCATGGCTGACATTATTGCCAGTTACCGGCCCTTTTCCACAGATTTCACATTTACGTGCCATGATATATATACTCCTTACAACGGGTTATTTGTTAAGAGCATTATTATACATGCCGGCTCAAAAAAGGCAATGTTTTTTCTAAATTTCATCCTATTTCTCAATCCGGCCGGATCTCCTTCTGTTTACGAGGAAAATACGCTGAAATAGGCCGGAAAGATCGCTGATATTTTCAACGGGCTGGCTGAAGGGATGATTTGTCAGGGTATTACCTTCCAAATAACAGGCTTATAATATATAATATGGATGATATATGTTATTTTTCTGAAGTTCGGGAACAATTGACGAAGAAGCGACGGGGAAGCTGTATGGCGGATACGGTTAATATACTTATTGTCGATGATAAAATAAATAATCTCATAGCACTGGAGGAATCATTCCCGAGTATTGATGCAATCTTTATCAAGGCGACCAGCGGTAACGATGCTCTTCGAGAGGTTTTAAAACATGATTTCGCTTTGGCTATTCTCGATGTGCAGATGCCGGAAATGGATGGATATGAACTGGCGCAACTGATCAGAAACAGAAAACAGACCTCGAAGCTTCCTATTATTTTCCTCTCTGCTATTTATTCGGACGATTTTCATATTTTTAAAGGGTACGATTTCGGGGCAGTGGATTTTATCACCAAACCCTTTTCCCCGGAAATTCTTGCGGGAAAAATTCTTTTTTTTATAGAAATATTTCTTCAAAAAATCAAACTGAAAGAGACTATTCAGGAGCTTCAAAAGACGAAACAGCTGGTTCTGGAACAGAACAAACAGTTGCAACGGCTCTCCACGCATGATGATCTTACAGGGCTTTATAACCGGCGCCATCTTGTTGCCTCCTTAGAGCAGGAGTTCCGTCGTTGTCGCCAGCATAAAACAGCATTTTCGCTTGTCATGCTTGATCTTGACCACTTTAAAAGTATTAACGATAAATTCGGGCATGAGTTCGGTGATTATGTCCTGAAAGAATTCTCTGCACTTTTGCAGGCAACTGTTTGCACCTCCGACCTTGTCTTTCGTTTCGGCGGTGAGGAGTTTATTGTTCTTCTGCCCCGGACAGCTAAGGATAGTGCTGCAGAGACGGCGGAAACAATACGTCAAAAATGTGCGGAAAGATTAATTGATGACGGAAAGTATGCTGTGAAAATTACCGTCAGCATCGGCGTGACATCCTATAATAAGGAACTCCATAAAAACGCAGGCTGTATGATTTCCTTTGCGGATGAGGCGCTGTATAAGGCGAAGGAAGGCGGAAGAAATCGAGTTGTTGTTTATCAAGGAAAAGGAAACCGGCAGGATATAGGCACCCCTTTAGGAGAAAAGGTATGAGATTCAATTTGAGCACCAAGTTGATTTTTTCTCATCTCGGTATGGGAGTACTTCCCTTGTTGTTTATCAGTGCGGTGATTTGGCTGACTGTTACCGGCAGCTTTGAGACAATCGGCGACAAAGGCGTTGCTGCTGTGGAGCATGCCGCCCATGAGCAGCTCACCACCATGTGCAATATAAAAGAGAAGCAGATAGCCTATTTTTTCAGGGTTATGGAAGGGCAGATGTATATGTTGCGGGATAATGCCTGGCTTCAGGAAACATTCAGATCCTTTGATCGGGAGTTCAGGCTTGCTGGTGATTCCGTGGATACGGATGAATGGAACGCCTTGGCCTTGTCGAATGATGTGCTTTTTCAGTACCTCTGTGTTCATTTTGATTGGAATAACGTTTACCTGGTTAATCGGGCCGGAAAAATAATTTATTCTATGCAAAAGATCCTCCGATCTCGGCATGTCATTGGACATGAATCCTTTAAAGAACACTTCTCTTGGTCAGGCGTACTCCCAGGTGCGTACAGAACGTGACCGAGATGTTGCCTTTGGCGACTATGCTCCTTACCCACCGCTGGATAATCTTCCTTCAGCTTTTTTAGTCACTCCGCTACACGATAGCTCCGGGGAAATAAAAGAAGCGATCGGGTACCTGGCTGTCCAGACGTCCACTGAAGCGTTGAGAAATATGATCAAAATGGCTTCGAAGAAGGAAGCGTCGCTAGAAGCCTACCTGGTCGGTGCGGATGGGTATATGCGTTCAGATTCCGTGCTTGATCCGGAAAATTACAGCCGAGTCGAGTCGTTCAGGCAGGGGAATAAAGTCAATACGGTGGCCAGTAAAAAAGCGCTGGAGGGAGAAAAGGGGAGCGGTGTTATTTTAGATTATCGAGGGAATAAAGTACTCTCCTCCTGGACTCCTGTTGACGTTCTTGATACCCGTTGGGCACTCATCTGCGAGGTCTCCGAGGCTGAGGCAATGCGATCTCGAACCGTCATGAATGACATCCGTCTTGATGTAGAAAACAAAGTGAAGAGAAGGGTGCTCACCGGTCTCTTGCTGACCTTTTGTATTGTCGGGATTATTGCCTGGATTATTGTTCGTTCGATCAGCCGACCCATTATTCAGGCCGCAGGAATAGCAGACAGCATTGCAGACGGTGACTTCCATCGCCGTCTTGATATGCAACGTGCTGATGAAATCGGCCAGATGGCAAATGCCTTGGATCGCATGGTGGAAAAGGTGGCGCAAAACTTCCATGAAAGAACCACAATGGCTGAACTTTCTGATCAGATGCGGGGCGAGCAGGATATTTCGACCTTGGCTATGCATATCATTACTCATTTGGCCAAGTTCCTTAATGCTCGGATGGCCTCCCTCTATCTTGTTGATCGCAGCGGGGATACTATGACCTTGACAGGCAGCTATGCCTTCCATAAACGCAAGGGATTGAACAGCAGTATAAGAATTGGCGAAGGAATTGCCGGGCAGGCCGCCCTTGAAAAAAATATGATTTCAATTACGGACCTCCCGGAAGATTATGTCCGAATCAGCTCCTCATTAGGAGATTCAGCTCCCTGTAATCTTCTTGCTGTTCCTTTTCTTCATGAAGAAGCATTGCTCGGGGTGCTTGAATTCGCTTCTTTTGCTGATTTTTCCGATGAGCAGATGGAGTTTCTCGATAATGTAACCGAGCATATCGCTATTGCCTTTCGTGCGGCACAGAATAAACAGGACGTGCAGGAACTCCTTGAAGAGACTCGTGAACAGGCTGAGGAGCTGAAGCAGCAGAGTGAAGAACTGATGGCGACCAACGAAGAACTGGAGTCGCAGACAGCCGCCCTGAAAAAATTTCAGCAGGAATTGGAACGTCAACAGGAAGAACTCAAAGAGACCAATGCCGCCCTTGAAGAGAAATCAGAAGCTCTTATGGTGGAAAGGAAAAAGATAACGAATCGTAATGAAAAACTTATTGCGGCACAAGATAAGATCGAAGAGCGCTCAAAGGATCTTGCTTTAGCCTCAAAATATAAATCCGAATTTTTGGCTAATATGAGCCATGAGCTGCGTACCCCTTTGAATAGTTTACTGTTGCTGGCTCAATCGCTAAAAGAGAATAGAGAAGGTAATTTAACGGCAAAACAAGGGAAGGCAGCAGGTATTATTTTTGAATCAGGCAATGATCTTTTAGATCTTATTAACGAGATTCTCGACCTGTCCAAAATTGAAGCGGGACAGATTGTCAAAGATGTGGAGGATGTATTACTGGCCGACCTTGCCGAGAATGCTCAAACGCTGTTCAGCCATATGGCGGAGAATAAGGGGATAGTTTTCTCTGTCACTCTTGCAGGTGACATACCGCAGTTAATACGTACAGATCGTAAGCGCGTCG
>JQIA01001720.1_pt1 | contig 11735 bp, 10 predicted proteins | sample 811431 | NCBI WGS metagenome assembly JQIA01 (sample SAMN02998118, study PRJNA258478) | marine sediment metagenome | biome: marine; feature: seafloor; material: sediment; isolation source: oil-polluted sediment collected from 3 locations (0.5 km, 0.7 km and 0.9 km)... | place: USA: Gulf of Mexico ... | reverse complement strand
TCCGATCTTTCTGCTCCTGCTCATCAATCACACAAACGAACAACGCCTTATTATGTTTCAACGCATATTCATACTCAAGATGGGTATAACTCTTTCCAGAATCAGGCTCAATGCTACCATACCTAATTCCCAAAATAAGCAAATACACATCCGAATCATCGATCCATTTCTCAATAACTTTCATCTGCAACTTATCCCCAGCCGCAAACAACTCCATCCCAGCCGGAATATGGCCAGCAGCCAAAATAGCTTCCACTGCTGCTTGCCGTTCATGTTCTAAGTCAGTAAAAGTAGAAGAGACAAATACTTGTAGTTTTTTAGTTGTAGGCATATTTCTAAGTAAGATGGGTAATCATAGTTGCTCACCACCAAGATATTGAAATATTTAATGTTAGTTTATGAAAATGGTGGGCTTACTCACCCTACATATAAATATCATTAACTGATGTTACGCAGCTTTTATATTCCACCGATTTCATCGGTGGCTATTCACATTCAATCCTTTCAGGATTAAAATAACCCCAACGGGGTTAAACTTGAATAGCCATAGTGAAACCTATGGAATGATAATTGATTAAATAGCTTTCTGCGTAACATCAGTCATTAAGTTAAGAAAAGTTATTGTCATTCCCGTGAAAACGGGAATCTAGAAACTCTGGATTACTTAGACACTTCTAACATCCGTTCTAAAGCTAATTTAGCTTGTTCGGCATCATTAGGATCAACTTTGATTTGATTAACAACAGCACCTGCAATCAAGTTTTCCAAAACCCATAATAAATGTTGTGGATCAATGCGATACATAGTTGAACACATGCAAACTACAGGAGCCATATAATGCACAAATTTTCCTTCAGCTTTACTTTGCTTGGCTAGTCTATCCACTAAATTAACTTCTGTACCAATTAACCAACGACTACCAACAGGAGATTCTTTTACAGTTTTAATGATAAATTCTGTTGAACCAACCGCATCTGATTTTTGACAAACTTCAAAAGGAGCTTCTGGATGAGAAATCACTTTTCCTTCTGGATAAGTAGCACGATATTGGTCAATATGCTCTGGTTGAAACTGTTGATGAACTGAACAAAAACCATCCCATAAAATAATTTTAGCATCTTTAATCTGCTGTTCGGTTAAGCCGCCATTAGGCTGATCAAAATCCCATATTACCATTTCTTCCAGTGGAATTCCCATCGCATAACCAGTATTGCGTCCTAAATGTTGATCTGGGAAAAATAGAACTTTTTCTCGTTGACTGAAAGACCAGTCTAAAATTTTTCTAGCATTAGAAGAAGTGCAAACAATACCTCCATGCCGTCCACAGAAAGCTTTTAAATTAGCAGCAGAATTGATATAGGTAACTGGGGTAACTGATTCGTCTGGGTTTAACATCGCTGATAATTCTTGCCAAGCTTGTTCAACTTTATCTAGGCTAGCCATATCTGCCATTGAACAACCAGCTGATAAATCTGGTAAAATTGCAACTTGCTCTGGAGCTGATAATATATCAGCAACCTCAGCCATAAAATGCACTCCACAGAATATGATATATTCTGCTCCAGATTGACTGGCTTGACGGGATAATTTTAAAGAATCTCCTACATAATCAGCATGTTTAAATACTTCTTCACGCTGATAATGATGCCCTAAAATCACTAAACGTTTACCTAATTTTTGTTTTGCAATAATTATACGTTCTTCACATTGGGCATCAGATAATTCTTGAGAAATAGACATAATGATATTAATTTGACTTAAACTATTTAAAGAGATGAATAATGATTATATATTATTACCCATAAGGATTTTTTTGGATATATTCGTCTAATTTTTCAATAATAAAACGGCTAATTTTTCTATCTATTTGACGACTTGATTCCGCAAATTTAGGCATTGCTTCACTATATGCAAATCGCCCATTTTGGATAAATACTGGACTCATGTTTTTATGTGGTGAACCTTCACCATCATCAACATGATAATGATTAAATCCTTTTTCATCATCCCAAGACATAACTCGTTCCCGTTTTAATCGATCATAACAAAGTTGGAAATTTATCATTTCACCATTGTTAATATTAAACCATATAAACAGGTCAAAATATTCATCTTGAAACCAACATTTTTTCTTATTTTTTTCGTTTTGACTTATGTTGAATTCTACTAGCATAGTTCATATAAAAATAGTATGTTAATTTTATTATAAACAATCCATCATTAGCTTAACTGGTATTAAGCAGGCTATATCTTATAATTTGTGTTGTGTACTAGCTATACTACATTTGTATATAATAAAAATTATAGGCTGGGTGAGAAATAACGAAATCAAATATTTTGCTGTGTTCTACCCAGCCTCAATGCCATAGCCATAGTTAAGGAAAATTTTTTATCATTCCCGTGAAAACGGGAATCTCTGGATACCCACTTTCGTGGGTATGACAGTTGGTCATAAATCTTTAACTTAATGGCATTAACCCATCCTACAATAGTGTCAATTCGTAATTAGCTGTAACCATTCATAATTAAATCTCTAAGATTTCCCACCAACTGTAACCGTTATCAACTTATCTACCTGCAATCGTCTCTGGAATGCATCCGTAATCATAGGTAAAGTAATGGCTTCGATATTTGCATTAAAATTATGCAGATAATCTAAAGGTAGGTTATAAAACCCAAGCATTGATAGATAACTTACTATATCCTTATTACTTTTAATTCGTAGTGGAAATCTGCCAGTAATTCCTTGTTTGGCTTCTTTTAATTCAGTTTCGGTAGGTCCATTAGTGATAAAATCACGCATAGTATTTTCGACTATTTCAATAGCTTGAGTAGCTTGATCATTACGAGTTCCCAAACCAGCTATAAAAGCTCCCAAAACTCGTTGCGGCATAAAATAACTATAAGCACTGTAAGCCAATCCACGTTTTTCTCGTACTTCTTCTGATAATCGTGATATCAAACCACCGCCACCTAAAATATAATTTCCCACATATAAAGCAAAATAATCCGCATCACCACGTTTTAAACCTGGTTGCCCAATTAAAACCTTAGTTTGAGTTGCTGGATGTTCAATATGTATAGTTTTAGCTTTTGTTAACAAAGCAACTTCTGGTATAGAAGCTGGAATGCTTCCATTTGGTAGTTTAGCAATTGTATTGGCTAAATTTTCAGCAGCTTTTCTATCCAAAGCACCAACTATTGAAATTAATGCATTATTAGCTACATAATATTGCTGGTGAAATTTCTGCAAATCTTCACGAGTTAGAACAGTTACACTATCAATATTACCACTTGGCAAATTAGCGTAAGGATGTTTCCCAAAAACTGCACTGTAAAATTCTTTTTCAGCAATATCACTTGGAGATTGTTGTTTATATTTAAGGGCTGTTAATATCTGTTGCCGAACCCGTTCCAATGATTTTGCTGCAAAATCTGGTTTTGTCAGTACTAAAGCCAACATTTCCAAAGTTGGTTGCAATAATTCTGGTTCTACAAGACTGCGAAGAGTAACTTTAGCCATATCCCGATTGACGGAATTAGCAAATTCAGCTCCTAAATTATCAAATTCTTCTGCAATTTGATCAGCCGAATAACCAGCAGCACCTTCATTTAATAAACCATTAGTCAACTTAGCTAATCCAGGTTTATCATTGTCTCTAGCACTCCCAGCATCAAATACTATTTCTATATTCACCATTGGTAAATCTGGAGCAGGTACAAAATAAACCTTGGTTCCATTAGAAGTTTGCCAATGTTGGATAGTCGGAATGGCAATGGCAAATTGAGTTATTAATAAACTAATAATTAGGATTATAGTTCTCATTTATCAGCTCCAATTGGTTCTAACACAGCAACGGTTAAATGGTCTTCTATTAAATATTTACGAGCCACAAGTTGAACTTGTTCGGCAGTAACTGATTTAATATTAGCTAAATAATCGTCAAATATTCGCCAATCTAAATTTATAGTTTCCAACAAACCAATTTTCATTCCTTGATAAAATAGTGAATCCAATTCATACACTTGGGAAGCACGTAATTTAGTTTTTACCATTTCTAGTTCTTTTTTATCCACCAAAGTATTTTTAAGCTGGTTAATTTGTTCATAAATAGCTGTTTCCAATTCATCTATTGTATGATTGTCAGTTGGTATACCTTCAATAATAAATAGACCTTCTAATCGACCAAAAAGATTATAATTGCTCCCTATACTACTGGCAATTTGTTGACCACGAACTAAATTTTTTGGTAAGCGAGTACTATCTCCACCATCTAATAAATAAGATAATACTTCTAAAGCGTAAACTTCCCATTGTTCTGATGTTGTAGTTGATAAAACAGGAGTTTTATAACCCATCATAAGGTTAGGTAATTTTGCTGGTCGTTTTATTTTAATACGTTTAATTCCAAACTGCTCTACTTCTGGTCTGGAATTAGGTAATTTTAGTTCACTTGGTTTTAAAGGACCAAAATACTGTTGAGCTAGTTTTAAAACTACCTGTGGTTCAACATCACCAATCACAACTACAGTAGCATTGTTAGGAGCATACCAACTTTGATACCAAGCTTGTAAATCAGGTAATTGTAAATTTCCAATATCACTCATCCAACCGATTATAGGATTTTGATAAGGACTAGTCTGATAAGCTGTAGCACGAAAATATTCATATAATAAACTAGTTGGTCGATCGTCAGTTCGAGTACGACGTTCTTCTTTAACAACTTCTCGCTCTTTGACAAATTCATCTTCAACTAGCACTAAATTCCGCATCCGATCAGCTTCCATTTCAAAACTAATTGATAAGCGGGTATTTTCCAAAGTTTGAAAATAGGCAGTATAATCTGTTCCAGTAAAAGCATTTTGACTAGCTCCATTAACTGCCATAATGCGATTAAATTCACCAAGAATATGTTTTTCAGTACCTTTAAACATCATATGTTCTAACATATGAGATAGGCCAGTTTTACCTTCTTGTTCATAGCTAGCACCAACTTTATACCAAACTTGGCTAACAGCAACTGGAGCTCGATGATCTTCTTTAACGATTAATTTTAATCCATTGTCCAGAGTAAATTCATGAACCTCTCCAGCTAATAAACTTGCCGAAAAAAAAGATAAAATAACGAATTGTAAGTATTTATAGAACATTTATAGTTATTAACCTTTAAATATCTAAAATTAGTATTTGAATCAGATTTTATAAATCATCAAATCGTAAGAACGTAAAGTATTAAAATAATTTACGTTCTTGCTGTGAGTTATAACTCTGTTAATTCCCAATGTTGGGTATCACCATCATGTGATTCCTGTTGGAGTATTTTAGTGGTTTTTTTCGATACCTCTAACATTAGACCATTTTGTTTGCATTGGATAGCAAAACTACTTTCTGAAATTGGAATTAACTTCCATTTTTGATTATCAGTACCATAACATTGATATTGATTTAATACACCTTCTTTGTCATCAGCAGATGATATGCCCAAACATTTTTTAGTTTTGACAGAAAATATATGATAGTACTCGCTGTCATCACCACCTAAAGGTTGAAAATACCATTGTTGGTTTTTACTACCATTCCATGTATCTTGTCCAATAGGAGTATTATTTTTTACCGAACCTTTTATAACATCCAAAGAGTTACCGTTACTTATTGATTTAACACTGTATGTTTTTTCAGGCTGGAACGGACTAGATTTTGATTTTTCAAATTGTTGTGACAATTCGCTCATCTTTTTCCTTGCATTTTCAAGCGAACTTTCCAATTTTTGACATTGTTGATGTTCATTATTCAATTGTTTTGAAAAAGATGCTAACTCTTGTTTAGATATTCCTAAAGAATCCTCAAGTTGTTGGCATTTTTGCTGGCCATTATTTACTTTTTCAACAACATTTGTTAATTCTTGTTTAGACTTTTCTAAGTCTTGTTCAAGTTGCTGTTGTTGTTGTTGTTCATCAATTAATTTTTTAGCAGTATCTGCTAATTCTTGTTTGGAAGATTCCAAAGATTGTTCAAGTTGTTGACGTTGCTCTAGTTCATCAGTCAATTTTTTAGAAGTATCTGCCAATTCTTGTTTAGAAGTTTCTAAAGTTTGTTCAAATTGTTGACGTTGCTCTTGTGCATCAGTCAGTGTCTTAGATGTATCTACCAACTCTTGTTTGGAAGTTTCTAAAGACTGTTCAAAAGATTGACATTGTTGTTGTACATCAGCCAATTTCTTAGATGTATCTGTCAACTCTTGTTTGGAAGTCTCTAAAGATTGTCCAAGTTGCTTACTTTCTTGTTGTGCATCAGTCAATTCTTGTTTAGAAGTTTCCAAAGATTTCTCAAGCTGTTGACATTGTTGCTGTGCATCAACCAATTCTTGTTTAGAAGTTTCTAAAGATTGTCCAAGTTGTTGATTTTGCTTCTGTTCATCAGTCAATTTCTTAGCCGTATCTACCAACTCTTGTTTAGAAGTTTCTAAAACCTGCTCAAATTGTTGACTTTTTTGTTGTTCATTAGTCAATTTTTCTGATATTTCAGTTAATTTCTGTTGGGAATCTGCCGATTTTTTCTCAAGCTGTTGACATTGCTGCTGCTCATTAGCAAGTTTTTCAGAAAGCTCCTTTAATTTAGGATTAAACTGATAAGCTAACACAAACCCAATGACACCAGCAATTATAGCTAATAAAAACTCCATCTATTTTGCTCCTAAATATATCCTAATAAGTTAATGTATAAATCTCGTATTAAATCGTGATTATATAGATGATATAATGGTTTTCATCTATTTTCAAATTTTAATCGTAGAATAACATGTAAAAAATGATTATTCAAATAGTTGGTACATTACCATTTATAATGGTTAAAACATTATATCAAATAATTTAAATACAGTTATACCTACAATAAATAACAATAATAAAACAGGTATTATATCTCCTAAAGTCAAAATTTTATAATTATTTAAGTCCTGCCAATGTTTTTCGCACCAAGCTCCAGTGACAGGTAATCTTGGATGAGCACATGTGTGTCCTGGTTCACCACATATTTCACATGTACCACAATATTCATTCTTTGCAAGTTCTGGATCAGATTCTTTACAATAACAATTCATATGTATTCATTTAGTATATCTTATGTAAAGTATAAATCATAACAGTTGCCAAATTATGTTTTAATATAAATTACTTGATTATGTAACAACAAGTTTAACTTTATTATACATTTAAATTTGCTTAACTTAAATAACATTAATACTACGTTGGTATAAATTCAATTTCAAAACTATGTGTGCAACTTCAGTTATAAACAATAGATTTTGGTAATTATTAATCAATTATTCTTAAACTTTACTCTTACTTAAAATTTAAGTTAACTTGATTATGTCACAAAATCAAAAGTCTAGTGTAGACATTTGGTTTCGCTTTGCTTAGTATATAATTTATAAAACTTAAGAATGAATTATGTTAATATAAGCCTTATATTTCTGTTTAGATACTAGATTTTCAATTAATTTAAGATAGGAAAAATTTCAGCCTATCTAAAATTGACAAATCGATCAGTTTACTTAATAAGTATTTACTTATATACTAATTTTTATCTGATAGTATTTTATACGCATTAAATGCTTACCAAATCATATATTTATTCTTAAAAATCGGCTTAAGAATGAATTTTTTAATCCTATCATAGGAGAACTAAATGCCTTCACGTAAACAACTAGCTAATGCAATTCGTGCTTTGAGTATGGACGCAGTCCAAAAAGCCAATTCTGGTCATCCCGGAGCTCCAATGGGTATGGCTGATATTGCAGAAGTATTATGGAACGATTATATGAACCATAATCCAGCTAATCCAAATTGGGCCAATCGCGACCGCTTTGTATTGTCCAATGGTCATGGCTCAATGTTGATTTATTCTTTAATTCATTTAACCGGTTATGAATTGTCGATTGAAGACTTGAAAAACTTTCGTCAATTAAATTCCAAAACTCCCGGCCATCCAGAATATGGTTATGCCCCGGGTGTAGAAACAACTACTGGCCCATTGGGTCAAGGTATCACTAATGCAGTTGGAATGGCGATTGCGGAAAAAACTTTAGCCGCTCAATTTAATCGTCCAGGCCACGACATCATTGACCATAATACTTATGTATTTCTTGGTGATGGTTGCATGATGGAAGGAATTTCCCATGAAGCTTGTTCCTTAGCTGGAACTTTGAAACTGGGCAAATTAGTAGCATTTTATGATGATAACGGTATCAGTATTGATGGTGAAGTTGAAGGTTGGTTCACTGATAATACTCCACAACGTTTTGCTGCTTACGGTTGGAACGTAGTTGAAAATGTTGATGGCCATGATGCTGCTGCAATTAAAAGTGCTATCGAACAAGCTCGTTCCCAATCTGATAAACCAACATTAGTTTGTTGTAAAACAACTATTGGTTTTGGTTCACCAAATAAAGGTGGCAAAGAAGATTGTCATGGAGCTCCATTGGGTGATGCTGAAATTGCTTTAGTCAGAAAAGAACTTGGTTGGACTGCTGCTCCATTTGAAATTCCTGCTGATATTGCTGCTGGTTGGGATGCTAAAGCTAAAGGTGCTAAATCTGAAAGTGATTGGAACAGTAAATTTGCTGCTTATGCTCAAGCTAATCCTGAGTTGGCCGCAGAATTAAAACGCCGTTTAAGTGGTGATTTACCAGCTAATTTTGTTAAAGATGCTGATGCTTTTATTGCTAGTGTTGATGCTAAAGCTGAGAAAATTGCTTCTCGGAAAGCTTCCCAAAATGCGTTAAATGGTTTAGGACCATTATTGCCTGAATTTTTAGGTGGTTCGGCTGATTTAGCTGGTTCTAATTTAACTATTTGGAGTGGTTGTAAGAGTATTCATCTTGATGCTGCTGGTAACTATGTTAATTACGGTGTGCGTGAGTTTGGTATGTCTGCCATTATGAATGGTGTGACTTTGCATGGCGGCTTCCTTCCTTACGGTGCAACTTTCTTGATGTTTTCTGAATATGCTCGGAATGCGTTGCGGATGGCAGCGTTGATGAAAATTCGGAGTTTATTTGTATATACCCACGATTCTATTGGTTTAGGTGAAGATGGTCCAACTCATCAACCAGTTGAGCAAACTGCTACTTTACGCATGATTCCAAATATGTCCGTATGGCGGCCTTGTGATGCAGTTGAATCTGCGGTGGCTTGGAAGATGTCTATTTTGCGTAAGGATGGCCCTAGTTGTTTAATCTTTTCTCGGCAGGGTTTAGCTCCACAAACTCGTACTGCGGAACAGATTGCTTTGGTCGAGAAAGGTGGTTATATCTTAGCTGATTGTAATGGTACACCGGATGCGATTATTATTGCGACTGGTTCTGAGGTTGAGTTGGCTGTAGATGCGGCTAAACAGCTTAGTGGTAAGAAGGTTCGGGTAGTTTCTATGCCTAATACTAATGTGTTTGATGCTCAGGATGCTGCTTATCGAGAAGCTGTATTACCAAGTTCTGTGACTGCTAGAGTTGCAGTTGAAGCAGGGGTTTCTGATGGTTGGTTTAAGTATGTTGGCTTTGGCGGTAAGGTTATTGGAGTTGATAAGTTTGGTGAATCTGCTCCGGCTGGTGAGTTGTTTAAGGAGTATGGCTTTACGGTGGATAATGTGGTTAAGGCAGTTGAAGGTGTGATGTAATAGTGTAGTGGTGGGTAATATTTTGCCCACCTCATTATATTTTTGATAGATTTTATTTAAATAGGAATATACTAATGTTTATTAATTTCAAATATTTCTTTAGGAGGAGGGTAAATTTTATTGGAATCATTATTTCAGTTTTTACTACTTCTCTCATAGTGTCAGAATTATACTATCCAATGTATAGATATAAAATATTATATTTTGTAAGTTTATCTTCCATTGTAATATTAATAATGATGGTTTATTCTACAAAACAGGATATTGAATCAGAAAAAACTAGGATAAAAAAGATAACCCAAACTCATATTTCTATAGAAAAATCACAGAAAAAAATAACGGAAAAACAGTCGGTTTTTAATAATGATGTATTTATTGTACATGGACATGATAGACGTAATTTACAATTACTTGACAACTTGCTTCGAGAACGTTGGAACTTAAAGCCAATAATGCTTTCAGAAACAGCAGGTAAAGGAAGAACAATAATTGAAAAATTTGAAGAAGAAGCAAAAAAAACTTCATTTGCATTTGTGCTAATGACTCCAGACGACCAAATAGAAAAAGATAACAATAAATATATGCAAGCTAGGCCAAACGTAATTTTTGAATTAGGATGGTTTTATGGTCGTCTTGGAAGAAATAAAGTTTGTATTCTATTCAAAAAAGGCACAAACATACATTCAGATTTAAATGGTATTAACAGAATAGATTTTGAACATTCAGTTGAAGAATCGATTGATGAAATTGAAAAAGAACTTAAAGCGGCTGGTTTATTGAGTATTTAACTATTCACTAGTGCCAAGGTTCTACCTTGGCACTCATTCCAAATGGCTCTGCCATTTAATCACAAAACCAGTGGCAGAGCCACCAAAAAAATAAGTACCAAGGCAGAGCCTTGGCACTAGGGTTTAATTTATTTTGGCATTAGGACTCCATTTATTTTGGCACTAGAATTATATGGGAAAAAGTCGCTATAAAATAGTAACAGAAGGAAAAGTGCCTTACTTCCTAACTTGTAGCATTGTTAATTGGTTGCCAGTATTCGGTAATCCTATAATAGCTAAAATTATTATTGATTCCTTGTATTTTATCCACACACAAGATCGCATGATATTACATGCTTACGTAATAATGGAGAATCATGTTCATCTTATTGCATCATCATCAGATTTATTGAATGAAATACGTAAGTTCAAATCATTTACTGCACGGGAATCTATAGATTGGTACAGGCAAAATAATAAAAAATGGATACTGAAGCAATTACGTTTCAATAAATCAGCACATAAAACTGATCAAGATTTTCAATTTTGGCAAGAAGGTTATCATCCTAAACTGCTGTATGATGATAAAATTTTGTTAAATAAATTAGAATATATTCATACCAGTACAACGTGGTTATGTTGACAAACTAGAAGATTGGCGTTATTCAAGTTATAGAAACTATATGAAACAAGAAAGTGTATTACCTGTTTAAATATTGGATTAATATCTAAGTGGCAGTTCCAGTTCATAGCTCGTAATATGAACTTAAATGATTTATCCGCCTTAAATATTTGTACAATAATTAGTTACTAGTGCCAAGGTTCTACCTTGGCATTCATTGTCCAATACAGAGATATGTTTTATTAATGGCTAACATTGCTCACAATTCTAGAATATATGTAAAAAGTAATTATCTATTAGCGAGTTTGCGAAAGAAATTTTCAACTCCTAAAGAAGTGTATGTTAAGTGGAATTTAATTAAAGAAGCTTTTAATGGTTCAGTATTTATTAAAGACACATATAACATAGATGTCATATTTGTTACCCATGATATAGATTTGCCAGACACTAATATGCTTTATACGACAATAGATATTGGAGATATGCTAATATCAATTTACGATGGGTATCATAAATACTTATGGTTAGATGAATTTTTACAAAAAGAAAGTAATGAGTTTGATAAAAAATATCCAAAATTAGAAGCCATCAACAATCAACAATCAACCACTATGGACTAAAAGTCCATAGTATGACTAGCGACTGAAAGTCGCATTTCGGCTAAAGCCGACTA
>JQIA01001719.1_pt1 | contig 11737 bp, 9 predicted proteins | sample 811431 | NCBI WGS metagenome assembly JQIA01 (sample SAMN02998118, study PRJNA258478) | marine sediment metagenome | biome: marine; feature: seafloor; material: sediment; isolation source: oil-polluted sediment collected from 3 locations (0.5 km, 0.7 km and 0.9 km)... | place: USA: Gulf of Mexico ... | reverse complement strand
ATACATTGTTGGCAACTAAAATAGATGTGATATCGTCTTGTGCAGCAGTTAACGCTGCATTTAATGCATCTATAGCAGTAGTAGTTGCAGCCAAATCATCGCCATCTACATAATTAGCAACAATATCATCTAATGCAGCCTGTAAAGAAGCAATATTAGCCAATGCATCAGCTAAGTCACCTTCTAAACCAGCTAAATCTAGTTGCGTAGTTGGAATATCACCCACTGTAGCTTGTAAATCCGTTACGGTAGTTTGTAATGAACCTACAGAAGATTGTAAGTTTGTTAATCCTGTTTGTAATGTAGAAAAACCAGCTACTTGAGCTTGAAGATCTGCAATTGTTTGGTTTAATGCTGCGAAGTCATCATCATAATCTTTACATGATGCAAGCGTAATAGCTACAGCAAAAATAGTTAATAAAACTTTTTTCATAATTCTTCGATTAAATAATTAAAATATTAATGTTATAATTTTTTATCAGACAAAAGTGTCAAGTGCAAATATAGTAATGTAAGATTAAATATGAAAAATAAATTTCTCTTTTTTTAAACTACCTACATAATTCAGCTGAGATTATACCTGATTATTCAGACCAAAAATAAATATTATTTTCATATAATCATACCTTTTATTGAATATTTTTAAATAAAAGTCTATATTTTATAAAAGAAACCTTAAAAAGCACCTAGAAACACAGTGGTAGTAGCTATTTATAGCTGTTATTAATTCTCTAAATTTTAGTTTTTATTAGAATATTTAAGCTGTGAGATATGTGGTTTTTAGCGTATTTGAGTTGGACACAACTGATTAAATGGTTGTTTTTAAGCTATAAATGGTGGTGTAACAGTTGAAATTGCTACAAATTTAGTGATAAATAGGTGATATATTTGGAGTGTTGCATTAATGCTAATTATTGTTTTGTACTGCTAAGTGATCAGATTGCCGCGCTGTGCCCGCAATGATAATTATGTTGTTATACTGAACGACTGAAAGAAGGTGAAGTATCTCTCTAATAATTTGTAGTAGCTTTTAGATTTGCAGTACTATTCTATTAATGAGATCCTTCGCTGTGCTCAGTATGGCAGTTGTTTTGTCATTCTGAATGGGGCAGAGCGTTCATAAAATGTACGGTGTACATTTTTAGCGATTGAGCCAGCTGGCGTGTTAGCAAAATGGTTAATATGGATTCCTGTTTTCACAGGAATGACACAGTGGAAAGGTATTGGGAAAGAGTGAGATTGCTTCACTGCGCTCGCAATCACAGTTTTAAATTCGATGACATGTACCATATTATAACAAACAAAAAGAGCACCAATTGGTACTCTTTTCTCTTTTTCAAAACAATTCTCCTGCTATTGTTTACTTCCTAGCATCAATAATTCATTTACTACTATCTCTGTGATATAGCGTTTGTTTCCTTCTTTATCATCATAACTTCTCGAAGTTAGTTTTCCTTCAATTGCAACTTCTTTTCCTTTTTCTAAATAGCGCTCCACTATTTCGGCTGTTTTGTTCCAGGCAATTACATTGTGCCATTGCGTTTCTGTAATTTTTTCCCCTTGTGCATTTTTATAGGTTTCATTAGTAGCAATTGAAAACTTTGCTAGTTTTTTCCCTGAATCTAGGGTGATAATTTCTGGGGCGTTACCTAAATTTCCAATTAACTGTACTTTGTTTCTTAACGTATTCATAAGATAAGGTCTTAAATTAAGTTGAATATCATTTGGTCAATTCAACAGTGCAAATATTGTGTAACTGCTAATCAGTATTCGGTTGTTAGTTAATTACTTTCGATAGTAAACGTTTGTAGTCGTTTACAAATGGTTATTTTTCAGTATATTTGTAGTACTACTACTAAAAATAACAACGCATGATAATTGATTTTAGAGATGAGCGGTGGTTACCCTATAGGCTAGAAAATTGGAGCGATGAAGATGAATATTTGATTTCTAACTATGGAAGGGTACAAAGAAAAAAAATAGAAGAATCGGTATGGAAGCTTTCTAAATCGGCATTTGTAAGTGGGTATGTTTCGTTTTGGATTCGAAAAAAAGGAAAGCAACGTACCTCATCGAGCTATGCGCATAGAGCGGTTGCTCATTTATTCGTTGAAAAACGTGAAGATCAGAAATTTGTAATTCATTTAGATTTTGATAAAACAAATAATGTGGCAGCAAATTTAAAATGGGCGAATAGAAAGGAATTAAATGAGCACAATAAAAAAAATCCGGTGCATAAAAAAAGGATAGGAAAAAGAACCTATTCAAAATTAACTGAAGGAAGGGTTAAATTAATTAAACGAAAAATAAACGATCCAAATAGAAAAACACGCATGAGAATAATTGCCAAACAGTTTGGTATTTCTGAAATGCAATTGTACAGAATTAAATCTGGCGAAAATTGGGGGAATGTGACCGTTGACAATGAATAAATTACAACATGAAATAACTAGCTTTTATTGTTGTAATCAATAATAAAAAGTGATAGTTAATCATTAATTGAAAAAGAGAAAAATTGCTATGAAAAAAGATTGCTTAGAATGTGGCGAACCATTTCAGGGTAGAATTGATAAAAAATTCTGCTCAGATTATTGTAGAAATACATACAATAATAAAATTAACAAAGACAGTAAAAATTTAATAAGAAATATTAATAACCGTCTTCGTAAAAACCACCATTTACTTTCCAAATTAAATAGTACAGGTAAAACAAAAGTTACTAGAACTAAATTGTTAGATGGTAATTTTGATTTTAATTTTTTTACTTCCATTTATACCACTAAAACGGGTAATACCTATTATTATATTTATGACCATGGGTATTTGGCTTTAGAAAACGATTATTATTTATTGATTAAAAGAAGTTAACAATAATTAGAGAAATGAAATTATTTAAAAAATTTTTAAAGATTGTATTTACACTTTTTGGAGCTTTATTAATAACCATATTGTTATTACTTGGGATAGATAAGCATAGAACGAGCTATTTAAAACTCAAAAATAATGAGTTTACAAAGAACGATACATATCTTATAAAGAAAGTGAATATTATCCCAATGAATATAGATACCATTTTAGTTGATAAAATGGTTTTCGTAAAGAAAGGTATAATCCAAAAGATTGCTGACAGTATTGATATTAAGGGAGTTGAAATTATTGAAGCAAAAGACAAATACCTAACACCAGGTCTTATTGATATGCATGTCCATATATGGGATAGGTATGAGCTTGGTTTATATCTATCCAACGGTATTACAGCAGTTAGAAATTTATGGGGTATGCCAATGCATTTAAGACTTAAAGAAGATGTTAATAATGACGAGATAATTTCCCCCATGTTTTTTACTACAGGGCCAAAGCTTACAGGTCCAGAATTTATTGGAGATGACAATTTACAATTAACAAATCCAAATGAAGCCAAAGAAAAAGTAAGATCATATAAGCATAGAGGGTACGATTTTATTAAAACCTACTATGGATTAACTGAAGATATATTTAATGCCGTTGTAGAACAAGCAATTATTTCTGATATAGATATTATTGCTCATCCTTCACAGAAAGTCCCTTATTCTTATCATTTCAATCCTCAAATAAAATCAATAGAACATGCTGAGGAAATTATTCAACAACCATTAAATTATAATTTATTAGATACATTAAAATTAAGGCAAGTAATTAATGAATTTAAAAATTCCAAACACAACTCTTTTACTCCTACCTTAACTGTTTATAATAACATTTACCAAATGCTTATTGATGATAAAATATTAGAGTCCGAGAAACTTCAATTTATGAATCCGCTTATTAAAAAGGTGGATAGTAAAGCTCAATTTGAAAGATGGTATAATACTAAATTAAGAGATTCTTCTATAGTTAAAACAATTAAGAGACAGCATGATTTTCATCTAAAAATTGTTAAACAACTTCATGAAACAGGTACTCGTATTATCTGTGGTACAGATGCGGGAATTGGCGTAACTATTCCGGGATTTTCAATTCACCAAGAACTTAAATTTTACAAAGAAGCTGGACTTTCCAATTATGAAGTCTTAAAAACAGCTACTGTGAATGCGTCAAAAACCCATTCGATTATGAGTAATCTAGGGACCATTGAAGTTGGCAAACTTGCAAACTTAATGCTATTAGACAATAATCCTTTATTAGACTTGTCGGCATTACAACACCCATCAATTGTTTTTATAAAAGGAAGAAAACTGAATAGGGGTTCTCTTGATAATTTTGAAAAGCAAGCAAGGAATAGAAAAAATTTAATAGCATCTGCAGTTAGATATTTAGAAAACTTGATTTTTGAAAAATAAACCATCGGTGACAATGGTAAAAGAAATGCTTCCTAATACCGATTTGAGAAATTAAAATAACTTTTGCTAGCCTCTAAAGCGTCAGGAGATATAAAAATTGAATTATGAAAAATAAAATTGAATATATAATATTAGATAATAAATCACTGATTATTGAATCGTATATTGGAAATTTTAAGGTAGATGAATTAATTGAATTTAAAGTAAAAGTGAGTAATGATAAAATTTACGATCCTAATTTTAATGTAATTCATGATTTCAGGAAATTAGAATTTCTATTTGGTATAGAAGAGATATCAAAGTATATCAACCTAATTTCGAAAAACAGCAAACTCTTAGGTAACCGAAAATCAGTAATGATAACAGAAACTCCAAACCAAGTTGTTACATCAATGGGATTTGATTTACTAAAAAACAATTTACCAATTCAAGTAAACGTCTGTAGCACTCTTGAAAATGCTTTCAATTTCATTAATCTTCCAAAAGAAGATTGGAAATTTATTGAATCCTTAGTAAATTCTTTAAAAGATTAGTTTGGAGCAGTAACTTAATTCTTTAAAATTAAACTCACTAAAACTTATTTTCTACTTCAGCTGCTTCAAGCATTAGGTAATGTAAATCGGTATTTTTTATAAAAGGAATTAATAACTCACTTCCAGGACCAAACATAGCAAGTTCAACATAATCTGCCGAATGTACCATACTATGCCAACCTACCGAATTATGTTGCCTTTGAATATCAGCGAGTACTTTATAAGGTAAATGTCTATAGTTGTACACCCCTTCTTCAGCTTTTAGATTTCGATAATAACTTAAAATTAAATCTGCTTCTTCATTGGAAGCAGCAAAATTATTAGCATATGCTAATCGTTCTTTTATTTGAGCGATCGTATTTTCTTTGCTAATACCATTTAAAATCCACTCATTGGTATGTTTGTAATGTTGGATTTTATCAAAATTTTCATTTGTTTGTTTCCCATATAAAATACCAGGATTTGAATTTCCATGATCGGTAGTGATAATAACTAATGTATCATTGTCTTTTTCCGCAAAATCAATCGCTACTTTAATAGCTTCATCATGTGAGGTTTGATCATAAATTAATCCAGCAATGTCATTTGCATGAGCAGCCCAATCTACTTTCCCTGCTTCTACCTGCAGTACAAATCCTTCTGGATTATCTTTCATACAGTCAATGGCTGTTTGTGTCATTTCAGCTAGCGTTGGTGTTTTTTCAGTAAGTGCTGTGCTATTATTTCTATCAATAGTATAAGGAAGAGCGTCATTTGAAAATACGCCTAAAATAGGGTTGTTGTTATTTGTACCCAGCATTTCAGTTCTTGTTTTTACAATTTGATAACCTTTGGTTTCAAATTCCTGATACATATCCCTTTTATCTTTACGGTATTTTGAAGAAAAATACTTATCTCCACCACCCATCAACACATCAAAATTTTGTGCTAAATAGCTTTCTGCTATTTTTTCTTGAGAATTCCGAGATTTGCTATTGATTAAAAAACCTGCTGGAGTAGCATGAGTAATTGGAACTGTTGTAACACAACCCGCCATTTTCCCTACTTTTTTAAACTTTTGCCAAATTGGTAAATGGTTTTCACCGTTTGGACCCATATTTAATGCGCCATTGTTAATTCTGAAACCACCACCCCAAGATGAGCTTGCAGCAGCCGAATCTGTTACAATGGAGTTTGCAGAAGCCATATCCATTAAACCACGTGTTATTTTATTGTCTTTATATAATTGAAGCCAATTACTTCCAGTACCCGTTTTTCTTGAAAGGTATAAGTCGGCCATATTTAGCGTACCAATACTCATTCCATCACTTACCACTACAATAATATTCTTTGCAATTTTATTGTTTTTTAACGTATCAAAATCTATCGGGTTTGCTCCAATGTCAAAAGGGTTTAACAAAGATGTTCCTATTGCTAAAAGAGAGCCGTTTTTAAAAAATTTTCTTCTATCCATGGTGAAATTTAAATAAAAATATTTTCAAATATAAATGATTTATGAAAATAAAAAAGCATGAAGTGCTGCTTAATGAAACATATTTTATAAAGTCGAATCTTTTTTTTAAAAGAATAAATAAAAATAAGTTAATTTTAAGCAATTCAATTCCTTAAAATATGCTTTCAAGAAAATACGCTCAAGTAATTTCTATACTTGTAATTATCGCCACTGTCTACTATAGTTTTTATTCTTTAACTCCCGCTGAAAAAGAGGAAGATGTTATTAATAAAACTGAGTTTTCAACTACAAATGCATTAGCGCATTTAAAGGAAATTACTAAAAAACCTCATTTTACAGGATCTCCTGAACATAAAATAGTACGAGATTATATCGTTTCAGCATTAGAAAAATTAGGTTTAGAAGTTGAGATTCAAGAACAAATTGCAGTGAATAATAAATGGAGGGCAGCAACCAATACCAAAAATATATTAGCTAGAATTAAAGGAAGTGAACATGGAAAAGCGTTGTTGTTACTTTCTCATTACGACTCTAATCCACATTCATCTTTGGGAGCGAGTGATGCGGGAAGTGGAGTTGTTGTTATTTTAGAAGGAATTAGAGCATTTTTAGCACAACATAAACAGCCAAAAAATGATATAATTATATGTATTTCAGATGCTGAAGAATTAGGATTGTTAGGTGCAAATGCATTTGTAAATCATCACAGATGGGCAAAAGATGTAGGCTTGGTTTTAAATTTTGAAGCACGAGGAAGTGGAGGGCCAAGTTATTTACTGTTAGAAACAAATGGGGGAAATAAAAAATTAATTGAAGCTTTTCAGCATGCAAACACACCATATCCTGTCGGGAATTCATTAATGTACAGTATTTATAAAATGCTACCGAATGATACTGATTTAACAGTTTTTAGAGAAGACGGAAATATTGAGGGCTATAATTTTGCATTTATTGGAGACCATTTTGATTATCATACAGCGCAAGATTCGTATGAGCGAATGGATATAAAATCCTTAAAACATCAAGCATCATATTTAGTTTCTGGGTTGAATTATTTTTCTATGAACAAATTAGATAATTTGAAGGCTGAGGATGATTATGTATATTTTAACTTCCCATATTTAGGATTGGTTTTTTATCCTTTTTCATGGGTAATACCACTATTTATTGTTTGTGCGTTACTATTTGTTGCATTGCTATTTGTTGGAATTTCAAAAAAGAAGTTAACAATTCAAGGCATATTTAAAGGGTTTGTTCCGTTGCTGCTTTCATTAGTGAGTACTTCATTAATTGCCGTTTTTGGTTGGAAATTATTATTAATAATTCATCCCCAATACCACGATATTTTACATGGTTTCACCTACAATGGTTATTATTATATTGCAACTTTTACAGCACTTACGTTGGCAATTTGTTTTTGGTTTTATAAAGGATTTTTCAACAAAAGAACAAGTCAGGACTTGCTAATTGCACCTTTATTCTTTTGGTTATTAATGAGTGGAGTAGTCGCCTTTTATTTGCAAGGAGCCGCTTTTTTTATATTGCCTGTAATAATTTTATTGACCATTCTTTCTGTATTAATATTTTCTTTTAATTCAACTAAAACGATGTTGTTTTTTACGTTGTTGTCAATTCCTGTTTTGTTAATTTTTGCACCTTTAGTAAAAATGTTTCCGGTAGGGTTAGGCTTAAAAATGTTGGTTATTAGCTCTGTTTTCACGGTGTTATTATTTGGGTTTTTAATTCCAGTATTTCAGCAATATAGTATTCATAAAAGAATAGCAAATGGGTTTCTAATAGTTGGAATTTTAATATTGGTAACTGCATTTATGTCCTCGGGTTATTCTGATACTAGAAAACAACCAAACAGTATTTTATATGTATTTGACACCACTAAAAATAAAGCTTATTGGGCAAGTTACAATCCAGAAATTGATGAATTTACCAAGCAATTTTTAGGAGAAAACCCAACTAAAGGAAATTTTGATAATAATACAACAGCTAGCAAGTATAAAACAGGTATTAAATTATATACAACCACTGAAATTATGAATTTTGAGAAGCCTATAATTGAGGTTGAGTTAGATACCATTATAAATAATAATAGAAAGATTAACTTACACATTGTATCTGTTCGAAATGCTAATAAAATTGAATTGATTTCTAAAAGGCCAATAAGTTTTAAATCTATGAAAGTGAATGGTGAAGTTGTTAAAAATAAATCGGAGAGCGATTACGTGCTTAGTATAAATCTAGGAGCCATAATGAGTTATTATATAACTGAGAAAAATGAAGCGGTAGATTTGGAATTTATTGTTGACGAGAATCAACAATTTGATCTTGATATTCTGGAATCCAAATACGATTTATTTACAAATCCACAATTCAAAATTACTCCTCGATCCAATATCATGATACCAATGCCATTTGTACTGAATGATGCAACTGTAATAAAAACTACTATTAAATTTTGAGTTAATTGAAACGAGCATGCTAAAATGTTGATCATTAAAGGAGAAAGATTAATAGTCAACAGTATGTGACCATTAAAAAACAAAAAATATAAACACATAAAAAAAATTGTTTTAATACTTACTGCACTGAGTTTTATAATTGCTTGTAAACAAGATTATAATTCAAAACAGCCTAAAAATTCAGAAATTACCTACTCAAAACCTCAGTTAAATATTAAAAGTGCCTTCTGAATTGCATCCAGCTTTTTATGGGTGTTTCGACTGGCATTCATCTGTTCACGGACATTGGACCTTATTAAATATTTTGAAAGAGTTTCCTGATTTTGAATACAAAGAGGCGATTTTCAAAAGATTCAAAACAATATTACCAAAGAAAACATTTTAAATGAGGTACGCTATTTTGATGATACTCATAATAAGAATTTTGAACGAACTTACGGTTGGGCGTGGTTATTAAAAGTGGCAGAAGTAACTGATAGATCAGATGGGAAATTGGCGCATTTGGATGGATTAAATTTTAGTAGAGCTTGGTGTTTGTATGAAATAGGAATTGCTTTAAATAATGAAAAAATGATACATCTTGCAAACAAACATTTTGAATATAGTTACCAAAAAATGGACTCTGTAGAATATACCGGAGCCCATTGGTTAGCGTCATTTGCGCTGTATGCGGTTTTAAAGTGATTAACTTTCTTTGTATTCAGTAATTCGTAATGTATTCGCCATACCCCTCAATTTAACAGGCATTGACGTTACATTAATGGCAAAATCGCCATCATTTAAAAACCCTCTGTTATGGGCTAAATTATTAATGTCTTCAATTGTTTGATCTGTACTTACAAATTTGTCATAGTAAATACCTTTTACACCCCACAGTAAATTTAACATGGCTAAAATTCTTCTGTGAGAAGAAAAAACTAAAATATTTGAAGTTGGTCTCCAAGATGAAATTTGAAAAGCAGTATATCCTGATGCTGTTAATGTAGTTATTACTTCGGCGTTTATTGTGGTAGCCATTAAAGCCGCTTGATGGCAAATAGCTTTTGAAATATAACGTTCATTCACACATTGAATTTGCTCTTCAGGAACAGATATTAGTGGAGAATTTTCAACACTCTCAATAATTCTTCGCATTTGCTCTATCACCTCTATAGGAAATTCACCAACCGATGTTTCTCCTGAAAGCATAACAGCATCAGCACCATCCATAATTGAATTTGCAACATCATTTACTTCAGCTCTTGTTGGTACCTGACTTGTAATCATGGTTTCCATCATTTGAGTTGCTATAATAATTGGAATGTGCGCTTTTTTTGCTTTTTGAACCAGTCTTTTTTGAATAAGTGGAACTTCTTCCATAGGAATTTCAACACCCAAATCACCACGAGCACACATGAGTGCATCACAATAAGCTGTTATTTTATCAATATTTTCAACAGCCTCTGGTTTTTCAATTTTAGCGACAATTGGTATTTTATAAGAAGAATTTTCTTTAATTAAATTTTGTAGTTTAATTAAATCTTCAGGTGTTCTTACAAAAGATAATGCAATCCAATCCACTTCCATTTTAATTGCAAATAAAGCGTCTTCAATATCTTTTTCAGTAAGAGCAGGAAGCGATATATTTGTGTTAGGTAGATTTACTCCTTTTTTAGATTTTAATTTTCCACCACGTAAAACTTTTGTTGTAACATTGGTTTTGCTATCGGTGGCTGTAACTTCAAATAATAATTTACCATCATCAACTAAAATGTGTTCACCAACTTTTACATCTTTTGGAAAATTTTGATAAGTCATGAAGGCCTTCTCTTTTGACCCTTCACATTTTTCAGTTGTAAAAGTAAAAGTATCATCTATTGCTAGTTTTACTTTTTTAGCCATTACGCCAACGCGTAATTTTGGACCTTGTAAATCGGCTAATATTGCAACATGATAATTATTTTCTTTATTGATTTCTCTAATTATTTTAATTTTTGATTCTACATCTTCGTATTCAGCATGTGAGAAATTAACTCTAAATACATTAACCCCAGCATCTATCATGTCTTTTATGATTTCTCTGGTATTGCACGCTGGTCCGAGCGTTGCAACAATTTTAGTTCGTTTTCTATTAGTTCCCATAGTTAAAATATTAGATTATTTTTTGATTTTAATGTGTTCGTATCAATAGCATATGAAGTTATTACTTGGTTTATTTTATTCAATTTGTTAACCAAACTTACCGTTAAATCTTGTTGGTTACACCCTTCTATTTTTAAAAAGAAATCAACGTTCTTTTTTTCAGGTATTAAATTTAAAATTGTACTGTAACTCCCTTCAAAGAGGCCTGTGTTATTCGTATTGTTTACAAGGGTCGAATACTTGTTGTTTATTAAATAATAATTTATAAAATTGCATTCATCTTTGTACTCAAATAAAGGAAATTCAGCAGCTGAATTTTTAAAATCTAAATGATGTTTATAACGGACTAATTTAGTTTTTAAATGTTTATTTAAAAGATAAGCCAACCTATAATCTTCTTCGGTTGAATGAATTCCGATTAATAAATAATCATCTTCTAAATCTAACGTTAATAGTTGCATATAAAGAATGAATATTGATTCAGCAAAAATACTATTGTTTCATTACAGAAACTAATAATTTCACGAAATCGTATTCGATTTGTACGTTATAGGTTTGAAATTTCATTCTGAAAAGCGAAATAAGCCCTTTTTGATGCAGTTTCTTCGGCCTTTTTCTTGGAGGTTGCTCTTCCTTTAGCTACAATTTTACCGTCTAAAAAAAGTTTAACACTAAAATGTTTAACAGGATCTTTCCCAGTATCTTCATACACTTCATACAAAAACATCTTTTTTTGTTTTTGACACCATTCAATAAATAAACTTTTATAACTGGTAATTTTACCTTCTAATTTTGGAACATCAACATAAGGTATAATCACTCTTTTATAAATAAATT
>JQIA01001718.1_pt1 | contig 11737 bp, 10 predicted proteins | sample 811431 | NCBI WGS metagenome assembly JQIA01 (sample SAMN02998118, study PRJNA258478) | marine sediment metagenome | biome: marine; feature: seafloor; material: sediment; isolation source: oil-polluted sediment collected from 3 locations (0.5 km, 0.7 km and 0.9 km)... | place: USA: Gulf of Mexico ... | reverse complement strand
CAGGTAGATTCCGGTATACAGGCAGTCAAACAATTAAAAAACCACGGTATTGATGCACAACTGCACATAGAGCCTGACGGAGACCATCACTGGTTTGTATATAAGCCAGATGTGTTACAACAAAGAATAGACGAACTTGTTCAGTTACTTGGTCAATAGCGCGGATATTAAGGTATAACCGCGCTGTATGAATTAGCTAGCCATTAAAGGCTCAAGGTATTCAGAAGGCTTAGGTCGTATAGTGAAATTAGTTGTCTGGTCACAATAAACAATAATACCGTTTTCATCGGTCACAATAACCGTTGGAAATACCGTATCTTCAGAATAACCTTGCATGGTCATACCTGCGGGTAATCCCTGCAGGTGCTCTATACCCAGTGTTTTAATTGCCTTGTTTCCTTTATCTACCAGAAACATAAAAGGAATATTAAATCTCAAAGCGAGTTTTTGTGTGATTTTCTCAGGTTGCGGTGAGATAAGGGCAAAGTTAACACCAGAGTTAACAAGCTCTCTATATTCACGAGCAACTTCCTGTATTTGTGCCATACAGAACGGGCACCAGTTGCCTCGGTAAAAGATAAGAATTGTGGGTTTGCCCAGAAAAGCATCTGAAGTAATTGTTCCATAAGCATCGTGAAGCTCAAAACCAGGTAAGGTTTTGCCTTTTTGAATAAGTTCTGAATGAACTCTATCAAGTTTTGTTGCCCACCCAAAGTAGGCGATATGTATGAGCCCGGCGAGTACAGCTAAAGCAAGTGCGAGTATAGAAGAGCTATCCTCGAATGAACCTTCTGATATGATACATTCGGTCGTGATTAATGTTCCTGTGAGTGAAATAAATACAGTCATCATGGCAAAATATGCACTGCGTGACATTCTTTTAAGAACAATTGTCCACAACATAAATATTAACCCGGGCATAGCCGAGATAATAAGACCACTCCAAAGTAAAACATTTCCGCCTTTCCATAATTGCCAACCGCCAAGGGCAGTCAGGATCATTAGCAACAGAGGCATAGTACCAAGTAACACAGATTTTAACTTAGGCATAAAACAAACTCAATTTGGGGTTAATCAGTAGACCTTATAAGTCTAGAAAATCTTTCATAAAATGTTAGTCTATATAAAGAAGCTTCCTACGAGACATAATTTCATGAGAAGTAAGATATTTTATATGATAGGAGAAAGAAGATGAAAACAAACGCTCTGATAATGCTTGTTGTTGTATTGACTATGCACACAGCCCACTCAAAAGAACACTTACAGGCACCGCCCTTATCAAATGAAAACGTAACCATAGATTGGTTGAATCCATCGAAATACAAGGACGTTGATAAAAACACACCGAAAAGAGAAAAAGAGCAGTTGAAGGTAATAGCGGGCTTAGGGGCACAATTACTGAAGGTTTCAAGTAAATATCTTCATTCAGGAATGACGCTGGAATTGAAGGTTACAGATGTAGATATTGCTGGGCAACTGGAGTATGTACAGGTGTCTGGACAAAGCAGATATATGCGTATCGTACGAGAAGGCTTTCCGGCAATTCTTGCTTTTGAATATCGGCTTCTAAGCGCACAAGGTGAAGTAGTCGACAGTGGTACAGAGAAACTGATTAAGCATGTTGGTCAGATAAATACGGAAATGGGTGCGAATAAGCTCATTTTGTCGGCATTTAAACTATGGATCAAAGCAAAAGTAAAAACACCATAAATCAACGGCCTCACCTACAGTATAAAAGGTGAGGTTGATTTTATCATCTGTGGTATTGTTTGTACTGATGATAAATAAACGTCCGTATTAAATTTAGGTTTACCATGAAAAGCATTCTAAAGCTCATCTTATTGTGTATGTTGGTTTTGACATCAGATGATGTAGTTTGTGCTTCTGAAGCCATTGATCTTTTAGAGCAAAAAATCGCGGCTTCTGAAAACACACAATCTGCATTACTTATATTGCAAGATGTAAAAGAAGAAGTGAAGGGGTGGGAAGATATTTCTATAGGGCGCTACTACATCTTATTGGCAGCCGCCTTAGAAAAAGAAAATAGCCTGAATGAGTCCTATACAGCATATTCAAGTGCTATTGAGATACTAAGCCAGCCAGCAGTTAGTGGATACCTTGTGACTGCTTATATTGAGCGTTCATATCTTCAATATATTAAAACCAATGATCCCAGTAAATATTGCGGCGACCGACACAAGGCTCTTGCTGCTGCTCGAAGCCTTGATGATGCAATTCACCTTGTTAAAGCACTGACGGCAGCTGCATTCTGCTATGAAAAGAGCAGCCGCTTCAGAGCGGGTCTGAACCTACTTGAAGAAGCATTAGATGTTTCTGAGAAAGCTTCTTTGACGGTTAACCGAAGGGCAATGATATATAACGCCACCGGAGTTCTTTATAGAAGCCGCCATTTTTATGAAAGAGCAGATGAGTATCTTGCTAAGGCCTATGATTTGTGGGCAGAAGTGGATGATAAGCAAGATATGTTTAATATGCTGCATGGAAGAGTGTCTATTAATATTAAGCTGGGGAGGTTTGAGCAGGCGAATACTCATGTTAATAAACTTTTTGAGTTAGCAGAAAGTTCACCAGGCTTTCTGGATTTCTATTTTTTCTCATATTTTAATGCAGGGCTTGTTGCATTTGAAGGAAAAAACTATGTAGAGGCGATAAAGAATTTCAACCTGGCAATTGAAAGAAAAGACGATACACAAGAACAATTTTTTATCCGTAAAGCGTATTATTTTTTAAGCTATGCGTACTTCAGAGAAAATCATTTTGAAAATTCTATTCAGGCAGCAAGAAATTTTCTGTTGCAGAACCCGAGTTATGATACAGAAAGAAAGCATGTTCTTTATGCAAAAGCGGTCATTGCCTTATCAGATGGTACAGAAAATTCGAGTGCGCAATTATTATTAGATTTATTTGAGAGAACAAAAGCGAGTCAAAAAGAGCAATTAAATAACTCCATTATTAGTCTGTCTTTAGAGCATGATTCTCATTTGTCAAAAATTGAAAATCAGTTAATTGAAAAGAAATTGGCTATTAATGAGTTAGAACTAGAGAAAGAGCGCGATAAGAAAAAACTATCAACTCAAACACTTGTTATCATAGGGCTGATTGGTGCAATGTTGACAGGACTTATTATTTTCTTATTTCAATCCAGGAAGTTTTTCAAACATCGCTCACAAACAGACTTCTTGACCGGAATTGCTAATAGAAGCTACGTTTTTGAGAAGGGAAATCGCTTGCTCAATATGAGTAAGGACAATAATCAGAAACTTTCTACTATCATTTTTGATTTGGATAAATTTAAGGATGTAAATGATAGCTATGGCCATGATATTGGTGATGAAGTAATTAAAGCGACAGCGCTTCAAGCATCTCACTTAATGCGCTCAGGTGATATTATCGGACGTATAGGAGGAGAGGAATTTCTTATTCTTCTTCCACATACGGATAGCTATAAAGCGATAGAAATTGCGGAAAGGATTCGGAAGGCAATAGCGAATAAGTCCTTTCGCTTTAAAGAAGTGAAGATATCGTTTTCAATAAGCCTGGGTGTTGCAACGCAGGATAATGGAACACAACATATTGATGAGCTTATCAAGCGAGCGGATGAAGCTTTATATGTTGCAAAAAATTCTGGAAGGAATAGAACACATTGTGCGGATTGACTGGCTTATGTTTAGAGCGAAGGTACATTTCCTAACAAATATAATAGAGCCCGCAAAATGTGCTTTACGGGCTATACCTGAGTTTACTATAAAACCTTAATCAGGAGCTTAATGACTCCAGAATGTCGTCATCAGAGCCTTCTTCTATACCATCAAAAAGCAATGTTGTGAGATAGCGCTCACCTGTGTCAGGAAGCATCGCTAGGATGGTAGATCCTACCGGTGCAGATTTTGCTACCTTTAAGGCTGTTGCAAAGGTGGCGCCAGAAGAAATCCCACAGAAAATACCTTCGTTTTGAGCAAGTAATCTTGCTGTTTGTATTGCAACATCATCATCAATAGGAATGATTTGATCAATGGTATCTCTATTGAGAACCTTAGGGATAAAGTCGGGGGTCCAGCCTTGTATTTTATGAGGGGCCCATTCTTTACCTGCCAATAGTGACGCACCTTCGGGCTCTGCGGCAATTATTTGAATATCTGGCCGTGCCGCCTTAAGGACTTCTCCCACTCCGGTGATTGTTCCTCCCGTACCATAACCACTGACAAAATAGTCCAGTGCTTCACCCGCAAAATCTTTTAATATTTCGGGGGCAGTGGTATTTCTGTGATACTCCGGGTTTGCCGGGTTTTCAAATTGACCCGCCAGAAACCAGCCGTTTTTCTCAGCCAATTGCTCTGCTATGCGAACCATGCCTGTACCACGCTCAGCTGCCGGTGTAAGAACAACTTTTGCCCCTAATGCCCGCATAACCTTACGTCGTTCGATAGAAAATGTTTCGGTCATAACAGCAACAAATGAATAGCCCTTCGCGGCACATACCATGGCTAATGCAATACCGGTATTGCCTGATGTTGCTTCAATAACCGTTTGCCCAGGCTTTAAAAGCCCTTTTTGTTCTGCATCATTAATGATAGCAAATGCCAGCCTGTCTTTTACAGAAGACAGGGGGTTAAAAAACTCTGCTTTAACATACATATTCACGTGATCAGGAGCCAGCTGATTTATTCTAATAATCGGTGTGTTACCAATGGTGCTTAAAATTGAGTTATGTATCATTTTATTTTTCCTAAGACGCTACAGAATAATATCAGTATAGCGCAATAGTTTTCGAGGTGGGATACAAAATGTGTAGCAAAAAATGTTTGTGCCAGCTTATTGAGAAGGCTCTGATTAGTGGGGATTTAATTGAGCGTAAAATAGATTGGTTTCCAACATATACGAAGGGGGCCTTAATAGCTGCTTATTGAGATGGTTTTTGGGCTAGATACTAAAAGGGAGTTAATGGTTGAGTAAGGAGAGATCATTGATTGTATCAATATCAAGGGCTGCTTCGTCGCATACACTACTCAGAACTAATGTTGTGTGTTTATATATGATGGACTTTGCACCCTTATCCTGTTGTTCTGCAGTGCATAATTCTTCATATATAGAAGGTGGAAATATTGCTGGGACTCCAAAGCTATTATTGTATTTGCTAGCAACAATGTTTTTGGGGTTCAGTTTAAAGGTATTGACCAGTGATGTGAAATGAGCGTTAGGTATTAAGGGCTGGTCTGACAAGCAGATCAGTATTCCGTCGGCATCTGTTTGAGCCTCTTTTGCGCCGATTGAAAGAGAGGATCCAATGCCTGCTTTCCAGTTCTTGTTAATAATTGGATTGCTTATTTTGATGGAACGCTGGATTGTTTGGTGGTGAGCTCCAAGAACTACAAAGACCTGGCTGCATAGGCTGTTGAGTTGATTTTGAGCATGAGTAAGAAGTGGTGTTTGCTGATGTAGGAGCAGTTGCTTTATTTTACCCAGCCTTTTAGATTCACCGGCGGCAAGTATTAAACCATTAATTTTCATGTGAAGTGTGCTTCTTATAAAAAAATTCCTGCAACTGGGCGACAATAGAAACAGCAATATTCTCAGGCATTCGGCCACCAATATTAAGCCCAACGGGAGCATGTAGCCTTAAATTTAAATCTTCAAGGTGTATGCCGGATTTTAGCAGAACCTTATCTCTCCTAGCCGGTGGCCCTAAAAGCCCTATAAATGGAGTTTTAGACTGTGCAAAATAGGCAAGATAAGCCGCATCCCGGTCAACATTGTGGCTCATGATAATCGCAGCATCAAAATCGTATGCGCTTAAGGTTTCTTGTATTTGGCTGGGAGTGCAATGGATATAATCCCAGCCGGGAGGAAAGTTTTCAGAATTTAATAACCCTATTCTGTGATCAAAGCTATAGCCATGCCAATACACGTTATGAATCATGTGGCAAAGAGGCCATGTGTCGCTTGCTGCACCTACAATAGCAATCTTAGGTGGTGTAGTCAGTTTGAATTTGTGGATTTTATTTTGTGATATTAAGGAATTTATTTTGGGGTTTGATGTGGTGGTTTTAGTACCATCTCGATAGAAAAAATCACCCGCTTTAAGGTCATCTTCAGCGCGGTGGTTTAAGTAGAGGTTGGCTGCGTTAGCCAGATGCTTTGTTGGGTTAAAGAGGCTGAAAGGTTGGTACTTACTATCTAATAGTTGCAATAAAACCTGAATTGAACCATCACAACCCATACCCAGTCCGAAAACAGAGTCATCACTCAAGTCGTAATCCAGCACTTTAGCTATGCCATTCTGAAAAATATCTTTGGCATGCTCTGCTATGTCGGCCTCCAGGCAGCCGCCGCTGAGAAGGCCATAGTAATGGCCATCTTCAGAAATAAGCATCATAGCTCCGCGTTTTTTATAACTTGATCCTATGGTTGAAACAATGGTCGATAAAACAATTTTTTTACCTTGTTCTTTCAGCTTAATAAAGCTGTGCCATAACGGGGTGATTTCTACTAGCATGAGCACATCATGATAACTTGCCATTTAATGGTAAAGAGCGAATACGTTTGCCTGTTGCATTGAAGACAGCATTGGCAACAGCGGCCATAATAGGTGGTGTTCCCGGCTCACCAGCACCACCTAGAGATTCTCCACTGTGAATAATATGCACTTCAATCTCAGGAGTTTCATCGATACGTAACATCGGATAATCGTGGAAATTGCTTTGTGTGACCTGGCCATCTTGAATGGTGATCTCTCCATACAAGGCTGCAGTTAACCCAAAAATAATGCCACTCTCCATTTGTGCTATAAGACCATCAGGATTGATAGCATAACCTGGGTCAACGGCACATATGACTTTTGTGACACGGATCTTTTCCTTATGGACTTCTACTTCAGCAACTTGAGCTACTATGGTGTTAAAGGATTGGTGAATGGCAACACCACGCCCGTGGCCGGCAACTGTAGGCTCATCCCAATCAGAAGCTTTTATGGCCGTATCAAGCACATGTTGAAAGCGTGGCGTGTGCTTAAGTAGATCACGTCTAAACAGATAGGGATCATTTTGTGATTTATGGGCAAGCTCATCTATGAAAGATTCGGTAAAGAAAGCATGCAAAGAATGATCAACACTACGCCATGGCCCAAAGGGAACATGTGTCGGGCTGTCAACATAATGAATATACTGATGCTCAATGTCGTAAGGAATATGTGGTGCTTCTTCAGGCTCATGTTTATCGACATATTGGTTGGTCCAGAATGTGGGTTTACCCTGTCCATCTAATCCTGCTTTAAAAGTACTGACGCCTGCTTGTCTATAACGGTCCTGGCGAATGTCTTCTTCCCGTGACCAGATGACTTTTACCGGCTTAGTCAGTTGTGCAGCAATGAGCGCCGCTTGTGTTGCGTAGTCTGCTAATGCTCTGCGGCCAAAACCTCCTCCCAGGTAGGAGTTATGTACTGTTACGTTCTCTATATCAAAGTCGAGTGCATCCGCTACCTCGGAGCGAAATCCAAGGGGGTTCTGGTTGCCAGTCCAAACATCGCATTTACCATTTTCAATCTTCACTGTACAGTTTAGCGGCTCCATTGGGGCATGTGCTAAATATGGTTGACTGTATTGTGCTTCTACTATCGTGCTTGATGCAGAATAGGCGCTGTCGACATCACCCTTTTTTACGTCCGTTTGTTCGTCACCATTTTTGGATGCATCCATCATGTCTTGTTTAAACTGAGAGAAAATAGAAGCAGTTGAGCGCTGATTGTTGGGTGTTTCTGTCCAGTTTATTTTCAAGGCATTCAAAGCTTGTAAGGCTGGCCAATAGCCAGTGGCAATTACAGCAACTGCATTGTCCAGTTGTATGATATTGAGCACACCTTTCATGGCGCGAGCTTTTGCACTATCGACACTCTGTAGTCTTGTACCAAACACAGGTGATGATTTAACGGTTGCATAGACCATATCCGGTATGACGGTGTCTATACCAAACATGGCGCTACCATCGACTTTTGCTGGAATATCCAAGCGTCCGGGAGAGGTGCCGACTATAGTGTACTGTTCGTTGCTTTTTAATTGAGGTGCAGAAGGAGGAACCTTTTCTGATGCGGCCTTAGCAAACTCTGCATAGGCGGATTTATTTTCTGTTGCTTCATGAATAAGGAAACTATTTTTTGTTTTAATTTCTGCCGTGGGAACATTCCATTTTTGTGCGGCGGCTTCAACTAGCATTTCACGTGCGGATGCGCCTGCCATGCGCATGGCATGTACTCCAGTTGTACGTATTGCCGTACTGCCTCCAGTGATCTGTAGCTTAATCATCTGGGTGATTTTCATAAATGACCCGTTGACAGTTGGTACCAGTGACTCAGGGATTTTTTTATCGCCTAATATAAATCCGCGCGCCAAAGCATAATTTGCATATTCCAGATCAGCAGGAGCTTCCATAACGTCAACCAACTTCCAGTCAACGTCCATTTCTTCTGCGAGCATCATCGGTAAACTTGTGTGCACACCCTGGCCCATTTCACAATGTGGAACAATGATTGTTACACGGTTGTCCGGATTTATTTTCACCCACGCATTGACGAGAGTATCACTGCCATCGCTGACTAAGCCTTTAAGCTTGGAAACCCTGTTTCCCGGACGTACTGAAACACCTACAATTAATGCACTGCTGCTAATGATTCCTGCCGTGATAAAACCTCTACGAGTCCACTTATTCATGCTGAGACTCCTCATTATCTTCTTGCCTAGCTTGAGCGGCTATTTTTATGGCCTTACGTATTCTGGGGTAAGTCCCGCAGCGGCATATGTTTCCTCGCATGGCATGATCAATTGCCTTGTCATCAGGGTTGGGATTATCTCTTAGTAATGCAACGGCAGACATGATTTGGCCAGATTGACAATAACCGCATTGTGGGGCCTGAGCGTCAACCCAAGCCTGTTGTATTACATGCAAACTTCCATTTTCATGACGAATCCCTTCAATGGTTGTTATTTTTTTGCCTTCAGCATTTGCCACAGTTGTGCTGCAGGAACGAATGGGCAGGCCATTCATATGTACGGTACATGCGCCACATTGGCCAATCCCACAGCCAAATTTCGTGCCGGTGAGATTGAGTTGTTCGCGAATGACCCACAAAAGAGGTGTTTCAGGATCAACATCTATATGATGCATTTGATCATTAACAGATAAGCTGATTTTCATTTTTTCCTCATTGATATATGCAAACGATACTAATGTTGTCGGTAAGTGAAGATTTTTCTTATAACAATAAAAACAACAAATAGCATCAAAACTAAAAATGCTGTGGCAACATACATTATCCATGTTGCGCTACGGTATAGACCGGTTAAAGTATAGCTGTCGTTGAGTATTAGGCGGCTTTCTGCGTAGTCAGGAAGGTCGGCTACACCATCACCGTTTAAATCAGGAAGTTTTTTTATGTGTAAAAAAAATGCCTGCCATTCTTTGAGACTCTGAATTTTCGGTGTATGTTCGTCGCTATCAAAAACCGCTTCACCTAATGAACTTATGGGCTGCCCATTCTCATTTTTAGGAATAATTTCAAATAAGCCGTAACTTAAATCATTGACCAGCCAAACCAGTGAGCCCACATAAGAGTTTATGGCTAGGCTGTATAAATGAGAATTATCAGATGAGCTGTCAATTTCTGTATAGCCATCTTTTGAATTACCAAGACGGATATGTGAGATTTGATCAAAAGGAATTCTGTGAGAATTATATTCAACCTTAAATCCGGAGAATCGAGGAAAATAGGATGAGCCTCTTTGCTGGTAGCCCAGCAGTAAAACCTCAATCATATTTTTGATTTCTTTAGCGGTAACCCAAACCTTTACCAAGTCATGGCCAGAAGTGCTGTCATTTACTCCAATACCTAATGGCACAACACGAAATAAATCAGAAACACGTTGGATACCATTTGACCCAAGGTAAACATCATCTCGAATAGATCCATTTGCGGTAAGAGCGATGTCAGACTGAGTTGCAAGTCGCATCGAGTCTGTCACGAGGTTGGATAGGACATTGTCATCATGCTTTCGGCTTAAATAGCTGTGGCTCTGCGCTATTATTTGATCAAATACATAAGGCGTGTGCTGTAAAAATTGTTTAGTCACCTGTTGCTGAAAACCTGCAACCATATTATCAATACGGCTATCGCCACTTATCTGGTCATTTATTGGGTGCAATTGATACGTCGCTTTCTGTTGGTTTGGGTGGAGGTTTAACTCACCCAGATACTGTACTTCTGAGCCTGCCTGTAAAATCATTCTACCATCTTGAACGATCGGCTGTTCCAATGGTGTGTGTGAATGACCTCCAATGATGATATCAATACCAGTGACCTCGGTAAGCAAGTCAACATCGTCACTGCGCCATTTTAGCTCGGCCGAGTCATCTTTAAGTATGCCTCCATGTGATAGGGCGATGACCAGGTCAACGTGTTCGCTTTCTCTTAACTTTTTAACGATATTGCGGGCCGTTTCTATTGGGTCGCTAAAGGTGAGCGGTGCAGCATTAGGAGCCACATCAGCCGCGTTAGACCCCATTAAGCCAATGATGCCGATTTTCTTTCCACCACGGTTTAGCGTGATATATGGCTTAATGATTCCTTGTTTCCACAGATCGTGCAATTGATCATCAGCTGCATCTTCTTCACTGAAGTTCATATTGCTTATGACGATAGGAGGCAAGCTTCCATAAAGGCGCAATGCCGATTGTATACTTTGGGCAAGTCCACTTGGCCGGTAATCAAACTCGTGATTCCCAAATGTAATTGCATCATATTTCAGAAAAGACATAAGTTGTAATTCTGACCCTGTTTCCCGGATGATTGTATGGAAGAGCGTTCCCATTGAATAATCACCACCATCAAGAAGCAGCACATTGTCATCACCTCGCTCTGTTCTTATTTGATTTATCAGGGAAGATAGGCGGCTTATTCCTCCACGAGTTGTATCATCATTGATAGATTGCGGTGTGAAGTCACTGTTCGGGCCAAAACCTAAAAGCCGGGATTGCCAGTCATTGGTATGAAGGATAGTAAGAGAGGTGTCGGCGGCATGGGCGAAGTTCACGAATAAAATCATGACAAATAAAGAAACAAAAACAGAGGGTTTTAGATGACTGCTTGCTTTGTGCATTGTTATAAAAACATTCTCATAAAAGCTTAAATCAATATCATCATAAAGAGCCTGAGGATATTTTCCAGTGTTTTTAAGAATTGATCGAAATTTTATGGATTTTGCCAAAAACAATTGTGTTAGCATTAATTTAGATGAAGTGAGATGAGAAATATGCAACCACATAAGAATGACTGGAATAATCTGAGAGAATATTTCGATATTTTCGAGTCTTTGAGCCTGCAATTTATGCAGCAATTAGATAAGACCAAAGCGGGTAAGTTAAACGTTCAGTTAATGGACCGTTCTTTACCGGACAATGGGCTGGATTTAGGTGATTGCGTTCAACAATTAAAAGAACAAATTATTCCGCAATTGTCTGCTGCGAGAGGTCCGCGATATTGGGGCTTTGTCACTGGAGGTGCTACACCTGTTGCGACTCTTGCTGACTGGCTAGTTGCTACCTTTGACCAGAATGTACATAAAGGTGGAGACTCTATAGCTACCGATGTTGAGCGTCAGGCTATACGGTGGTTTTGTGAGTTATTTGATTTGCCGGAGACCTTTAAAGGGATCATGACGACTGGTGCTACAGC
>JQIA01001717.1_pt1 | contig 11741 bp, 9 predicted proteins | sample 811431 | NCBI WGS metagenome assembly JQIA01 (sample SAMN02998118, study PRJNA258478) | marine sediment metagenome | biome: marine; feature: seafloor; material: sediment; isolation source: oil-polluted sediment collected from 3 locations (0.5 km, 0.7 km and 0.9 km)... | place: USA: Gulf of Mexico ... | reverse complement strand
AAACCAAAACCCTTTGAGTCGTTAAACCATTTTACGATGCCGTTTGCCATAATGTTTTTTCCTTACTTAATTAATATTATAGTTGCCACTTCGATATTGAAACTTTTTTTTAAAGGATTTTCCTTACAAACAGATCAAAAAAAACTTCAGATGAGCCGAAGCACACTTTTTTATTTTTAATTATCTTTTCAAGAATGTCAAATCTTTTTTTACTATAACAAGTTATATTCTAAGATGAATTAAACTGCCAATACAAAATTCCTGAGGGAGTATACATGAATATTTAATTTATAGTTGTGCAATTTCAGCTTTTTACATAGCAATTATATAAAAGGTGATATCGCGTTATGCGAAAACTGGGAAAAGAGATACAGGACATTAAAGTTATCGAGCTCATCATAAAAAAGGTCAGAGTATGCCGTCTGGCCATGCTTGACGACTATAGACTATATATATCGTACCGATAAAGTTCGGCTATCAGGATAACTATCTCTATAGCGTAGAGATAAAGCACTGGTATTTAAGGCTTAAATTAATGAAGAGCCGGGTAAAAATCAAAAAAGATAAACAATTGATTTTTCATACTGTTCCTGATAAATTAAATAATACATTTTAAATCTGAAATATCTTAAAGCTTAATAGATAAAGTCCGTTCTTCGTTTTACACCAGAAATCGTTTAAAATGACAATTACCTGAGTATAACTAAACAAAGCAATTTTACGACATCTGTCTTCATGAATCAACATTCTGGTTTAGAACTTGATATTCATTATAAACAGAAAAAACAATTATGATAAAATCAATCCATATCCCCATAGTGTTGCTGATATATTTCTCTTTTGCTGTCGCTCATGCCGAGACCATCAGAATTGCGACAGATGACAACAAATGGTATCCATATTCGTATGAAGAGAACAGGGTTTCAATGGGGATGCACATCGATATTGTTTCTATTGCACTAAAGAATTTAGGATACAACACTACGCTGACCCCCCTTCCATGGAAGCGTTGTCTTTTTTCTGCACAAACAGGGAAATATGACGCAATTATATCTGCATCTTATCAACTGAAAAGAGCAGATTATCTTCACTATCCGCATGATGCAGCAACAACAGCAAAGTCGGAATTCAGAATTACTCAGGTCACCTATGTGATTGTAACAAACAGCAGCACCCCATATGAATATGATGGCAATGTAAAGTCTCTGCCAGGCCCGGTAATGGCACCATTCGGTTACTCTGTTGCAGATGATTTGAAAGCACAGGGTGTCATCGTTTTTGAAACGGCCGGAGATGTCAACAGCTTTAAAATATTGACATCACGAAACGGTTGTATCGTCACGCTGCCGGAGATTGCAGATATGATGATGCAAAAACCCGAATATAAAGGGAAATTAACAATATCAAAAAAACCGTTTAAATCTAAATCCTATTTTCTGGCATTTTCAAAAAAAACGACTCTATCAAAGAATGAAAGATCACAAATATGGAATGAAATAAAAACTATTCGAAAAAATGAAGATATTAGGATGGCGTTACTAAAAAAATACTGCCTTAAATAGTTCTATGAGAACAGAAAACCGGTTTAACTTTTTACCCGACCTGAATATATCAGGGTCGGGTTTTTAATTTTTTACAACTCAGGTGCACCTTTAGGTACCAGGCAGACAGCAACAAGTGTTTCGGTCCCTGTATTTTTCATCTGATGCTCAACATTGATGGCGTCGTAAAAAGTCCCATCTACGCTGCGAAGCAAGTGCCCTTGGGGTGCAAGCTTTAGTGATTTGCCAGACTTTTGACGTACAACATGTACTACTTCAAGCCTGGCAAATAACTAAATCTTGTACATGGGCCCTTTTCCTTAGCCATCTAAAGACTTCATTGCCGGGAATAAAGATTGCAGTTCCTGCTGACATCGGTTTCCAGTCATCGCCAAGCAAAACTTCACCACCCCCTGCATGAATAAAAAGTTCATGCTCCCAGTCGTGTGAATGATACGGTGTTTGACCGTTTTTAGATATTTCAAAAACCCTCATACAAAAATTTTCAGCCCCATCGTCTTTCCCAATGAGCACGCGGGCAGCAATTCCTTTTGCCACGTCATTATCAAATAGTGTTGGTTCAAGATCTTTATATTTTATTGCTTTCATAATTCCCCCCATAAACAGATAGTAAACAAAAATTCTTAACAAGAATATTTTCAACATCAAACTATTAAAATGTCAAGATATTGAATGTTTTATGGTATTTTTTATAGGGGGAAATAAACGAAGATATCAGAAAAAGAACAGGGTTTCAGCAGCACAGAAATCATGAATGATAACCACGCTGCTGCTTAAATCTATTTTACACCGTAATCGGCAAGAATTTTTTTATAGTCTCCGTTTTTTTTAATTTCAGCAAGACCTTTATTAAAACTCTCTATGATCTCTTTATGTCTTGGGTTGACAAGACCGCAGGTGACATGAAGAGCATTGCTGGAAAGGGCATTTTTCGTAAATCTTACTTTATTTACATACTCAGGGTTTTCCTTTGCCATTGTAACCCTTGCGACTATTTCATCTTCAAGTGTAAGGTCGACCCTTTTTTTAATCAGTTTTTTAATATTAGTCATCATATTGCCGGCTTCTTCTCTTTTAAAACCAGCAGCATTCATAAAGTCACTCCCATAGCCATAACTACGAACGATTCCAATTTTTTTTCCTTTAAGGCTTTCAATCCCTTTATATTCAAAGGGATCATCAATATTCTTGATAAATTTTATTCGATTCACAGCATACGATTCACTGTACATCAAATAACCTTTTCTTTTTTCAGTAACCCAGGTGTTTGCAAGAATGTCATATTTACCTTCTTTAACACCTTTTTCGGCACGGGCCCATGGAACATACTCCATTTTCAATGTATACCCCTGAGTTTTAAAAGCAGCACGAACCAACTCAAGACTCAGACCTTCTTTTGGATGTGAAGGATCAACAAAAGGAGGCCATGGGTCACCTGCAGCTACAATCGTTTTTTCTGCCCCCCAGCAGAGACTCCCAATCAATAGAAAACAAATAACCAAAACCAGTTTTTTCATAAAACACCTCCTATTTATTAATAATAGTGCATGATAATCAATGGCATCAGCTTTACATATAACAATAATGGATATTTCCGGGACTTCAGAATATATAAACTTAATGTATAAAACCTGAATTACAGTTGAAATGGATTACTTCATGTAATCAATAAGTACTTGAAAAGATAATAGTTTATTATACATAAAATGACCGATATGTCAATATGAAAACTTTAAGCCTTTTAACTCAAAGGCCCCCGTTTGTGAAAGACTGAACCGGGCTTCGCCCTTCCAGTCAATATATATTGGTCTCGGCCTGATCCTGTTAGGCATCATACCGGTGTGACGACATAAAAGCTGCGCAACCATAAGACTTTTAACATATTTATCAGCATCTCTTTCAAAATGGATTTGATTTTTTATCAAAATCTGATCAAGTATTGCTTCATCCATGGAATAAATAACAGAAACCGGCGTAGAATATTTTCCGGTTCTGTTTGTTTCAGGTCGTTCAAGTGATAGTACAGTTACTCCTCTTTGGTAATCTGAAAAATTTACAACGATTTTATCTCCTCTTACAAAAAGTGGGGGATTTTTCGTCAGTTCGTCTAAAGAAGGATAAAACTGAGGGACAGGAATAATCCGGGATAAATCATTAATAAAAGCAAGGTATGTGGCGCCATAATTACCGGCAGAATTCCACACCATCCAGTCAGACAGCCCAGCTCTGCGAACGGCATTCAACTGTTGTCTGATTTTATTCGGGGGATACCAGAAGCCCTGAATCCATGGCCGTATTTTTCGATCTGTCCTTTTTTTAAGAGCTGTAATACTCCTATACATAATTTTTCCGGGATGATCAGCCGGTTTGCTTAGTCCCATAAATCCTTCAGGAAAGTGAGACGGGTAAAACATAGGACAAATAATATCGACATGAGGTGCTATCTTTTCCACAATCTGGCCAACGCCAAAATCAGTCTTCTTCCAGGCTGTAAGCCCAAAGACATCTACAGAAATATCAACACCAATGGGCTTAAGCTCTTTATATGCTGTTGCCAGAAACCTGCCGATACTTTCAGCCATAGTGATGTCATCCGGCTTTACCGGAAATTCAAGTAAATGAAGCGGGCCATCCGAGGGGAATCTGATATAATCAAACTGAATCTCATCAAATCCGGCCATCGCAAGCTCCTTACAAAGGTCAATATTATACTCCCACACACATATATCATACGGATTGGTCCAGAATAATCCTGAATAATCTGCCCACAGTAAACCTGTCTCAGAATTCCTCAGACCGGAAGCTGTAACATTTTCAGCAAGCTTTTTATCAATAAAGACATCAACCTTTGCAATTGTCCGAATCTGATTTTTCTTTAAATAGTTTAGTGTTGCAGCCAGATTATGTTTTCCTGTAACAGCGCCAATATCAACCGCAATCCGGTTTTCTGATTGCCAGTATAATCGTCCCAACGGATCCTTCATATGGAGCACAACAGCATTCATCCCTGTATATTGGGCGTAATGAACAAATTTTTTCAAACTGCGGCTGCTGAATTGTGTTGGAGGAATATAGACCCCATTAACTCCCGAAGGTCGATCTGCAGTGGTTATACCTGGAATCAACGCAAGATAAAAGAGAGTCGTCAACCATACTACTGTTTTGCCAAAAGTATTCATATTAAATAAATCCCGTGGCTAAAAATCAGGGTTCAAATTGAGAGACTGATGTCTTATTATTTCAACGCGAATACATTAACAGGGCTTTTATGATAAAACAGATAGAATATTAAAAATAGAAACGTCAACCAGTCCATCTTTATTAAATATAACCGATTAAGCCTTTTTTGTTAAACAAATTCAAACTATTAGATATTATTTATTAATCCTGAGCTGAGCAAATGGGTCCTGTAGTTGACAGTGAGTACCGGTTTACCTTATAATTTGAGTTATACCTGCCATTAAAACAGCATTCGGCGTTATGAAATTTCACCCTCGATATGACCTCACAGGTTAACAACAATTCCGGAGGACACAATGAAGGAACTTCTGAAGACTTTAGGAATAAAAGCTGAAAATTACGGCGCAACAACCGGCACATCTGACGGCTGGCTTAAAACAAGTGGGGAAACGATAGTATCAATATCTCCCATTGACGGCCAGCCAATTGCTTCTGTCATTCAGGCAACAGAATCCGATTACCGGACAATCGTTTCAGAAGCAGAAACCGCATTTAATAAATGGCGTATGACGCCCGCCCCCCGTCGAGGACTTGTGATTAAAGAAATCGGTGATGCATTAAGAGTGTATAAAGAACCCCTTGGCAGACTTATTACTCTTGAAATGGGCAAAATTGTTCAGGAGGGTATGGGAGAAGTGCAGGAAGCAATCGATTGCTCAGATTTCGCCCTTGGTCTGTCCCGGCAGCTGTATGGCCAGACGATGCATAGTGAACGTAATAACCACAGAATGTATGAGCAGTGGCATCCTCTTGGAATCGTCGGTGTTATCACAGCCTTTAACTTTCCTGTTGCTGTCTGGGGATGGAATTTCCTGATATCATCCGTATGCGGAAACGCAACGATATGGAAACCGAGCTCAAAAACCCCGCTAACGGCTATTGCTGTTCAGAATATTCTGGCACCGATAGCTGATAAGCATCAGCTTCACGGGCTTTTTAACATGATAATCGGAAAGGGAAGAGATATTGGAAATGCAATGACAACAGACCGTCGCCTTCCATTGATCAGTGCGACAGGAAGTTGCGATATGGGGCGAAAAGTTGCTCAGACCGTTGGTGCCCGTTTAGGTCGGTCACTTCTGGAACTGGGTGGTAATAATGCGATAATCGTTGCCGAAGATGCCGATATGGACCTTGCTGTCAGGGCAATCCTCTTTGGTGCAGTTGGAACCAGCGGTCAGCGGTGTACAACAACACGGCGGATTATCGTACATCATTCTGTAAAAAAAGAACTGCTGTCATTATTGAAGAAGGCTTATGCCCAGGTAACCATAGGCAATCCGGAAGGCGCCTTAATACTTATGGGGCCACTGGTTGATGAAGACGCTTTCACAACAATGATGAAAACTCTTGAAACTGTTAAATCTCAGGGCGGCAACATCATTTATGGCGGAAAGCGGGTTGTCGTATCAGGATGTGAAGGGGGATTTTATGTTGAGCCAGTCATTATCGATGCACCACCGGAACTTGACGTCATGAAAGAAGAGACCTTTGCGCCAATTCTGTATGTTGTTGCCTACAAAACCTTTGAGGAGGCAATTTCAATTCAAAACAGCGTCGATCAGGGCCTTTCTTCTGCTGTTTTCACAGACTCAATATCTTATTCAGAAAAGTTTCTCTCCCATGCCGGATCAGATTGCGGACTCGCGAATGTAAATATCGGAACCAGTGGTGCTGAAATCGGTGGTTCATTTGGGGGAGAAAAAGATACAGGTGGCGGCAGAGAGAGCGGTTCCGAGTCCTGGAAGGCTTATATGCGCAGGCAAACCTGTACGATTAACTGGGGTGGTGAACTGCCGCTTGCACAGGGGATCAAGTTCGGCGTTGATTAAGCTGAGTCAAAAACTTCCGGATCTGACAGTTCAATAATTTCTATCATTTTTTCTCTTATTTTCGCCTTCGAATCCGGTGATACTGCATATTTCAGAGCATCATGGCTAAATATCCCGGATTTCTTCAGCCACGATGCCAGTACAGCAAGAGGCTTGTCATTCTTTGTAACAACTTGCCCGGTTTTCTTTAACTCAACTCTGATAACCGTAGCATCGGTTTCAATATCAGGCAGATCAGAAAAGAGAAAAATGGTTGAACCCGCACCCATTCTTTTAAATATCGGTGCTGCCTTTTTATGACCGTCAATGGACAGAATAAAAAGTAAATCAGGGATCCCACTCCCCGAATATTCTGATGGTTTTAATGAGAATTTCAATGTTGACATGGAGTAGCCGGATTTGATTGTAACCGGATAGTCATCCTTTTGAATAACGAATAGCCCGGATAGTATTGCTGAAACTGCAAACAGGGTTGCAGTTGACTGAATTTTCTGTCCGGCGGATCCGGAAACAGTAATTGTAAGATCTTCGTTCAGTCGGTTTTGAAATTCCGGATTAAGGAGCCTGGCGTTTTTACCGGCCTGTTCTGTATTTGTTGCGTTACAGTTGTATACAGACCGGTCATCTTTGACTTCAAGCATACGGGGCATGGTCGCTGAATCGAGAAGCTTTTCAATATCTTTTTTCCAGAAGTCGTTAAAAGGACTGAAATAGGCGGTACATAATTCCAGCACCTCAACAAATGCGAAACCTTTGTGAAGCAATGCCGTTTCGATAATATCCGTCAGATCCTTATCAAAAATTGACCGTCGCGCGGTAAAGGATGCATCATTTACCTGAAGTGTTTCGGCTATCCTTGCAGACGTCTCAACATTGCCGTTTCGTGATGAGGATGTTCGGGCACCGACTGGTGAGGTGATAGAGTGTTCGCCACCGGTCATTCCGAAATTAAAATTATTGAAAAGAATCACCGTCATGTTAATATTTCGCCGTGCTGCACTGACAAGGTGATGAAGGCCGACACCGGCACCACCGTCTCCCATTAAAACGATAACATGTGTATCCGGAGAGGCGAGACTTAATCCTTCACCATAAACCACACTTCTTCCATGAAGGCCATGAAATGCGCTGGTGATAAACCATTGATCCGAAAGGCCGGTGCAACCGATATCTGTCACTATGACAACGTCTGATGGTGAGGGCTGAAACCGAAGCAGTGCTTCATTGATTGCATCCAGAATCTTCCCGTGGGAACAACCGGGACAAAAAGGATAAGGGCCTCTTTCGTTATTGATATAGGTTTCTATTGTCATAGTACCCCACCTTGTTGAATAATAAATTCTGTTGAAAACAACTCTCCGTCAAGCTTGAGAACTGACTTCAGTTCCTGCCCGGGTTGGATCAGATGCCGTATCGATTCAGCATAAAGACCGGTATTCAACTCAGGAAGAATGATTTTCGTTGCCCCTTTCAGAGCTTCCAGAATCTCTTTTTCTGGAAGCGGGAAGAGTGTTTCAATAATCAGCAACGAACATTTTTTTCCCTTTGCCCTTATAGTTGCAAGAACATCTCTGCAGACAGGTGCATTGATGCCATAACAAAGAATCACTGTATCTGCTCCGTCCTCATGATCAGACTCTGTAAATACATAGTCACTCATTCCGGTCAGGATTTTCGATTGAAGATGACATATCTTCCGTTCTACCTGCGCAGGATCTTTTGTCAGATACCCTTTGCTGTCATGCATTGAAGTGGTGAACCGAACCGGTTGAGGGCCCCCGATCGGGAGGAAGTCAGGAACATCTGAAACCGAATTAAATGCATAAGGGATAAACTCACCGTCTCCGCTGAAATAATTCCGATCTGTAATCTCCGGCTCCGGCAATTGCTGCATATCAATTGTGTGACGGGAAAGCACCATATCTTTGGATGTTAATAAAAAGACCGGCGTTCTCAATTTTTCTGAAATATTGAAGGCTTCTATCGTCAGTCTGTATATTGATGCATTTGAAGAAGGGCAGAGAACCACCATGGGAAGCCCGCCGGATGTCACCCAGCGAACAAACTGAATATCCCCCTGTGCGCCGGTTGTTGCGCCACCGGTTGCCGGACCAAGCCTTTGTGCATTAACAATTACCAGAGGAACCTCGCCCATGACTGCAAGCCCGATACTCTCTGAATAGAGGCTGATGCCGGGACCACTTGTTGCCGTCATCGCCTTTTTGCCTGCCATGGAAGCAGCAATACACATGGATATAGAGGCAATTTCATCTTCACCCTGAATCGCAAATCGCCCGATTGCAGGCAATTCACGCATCATGTTCAAATGAATAGCCGTTGCCGGAGTAATAGGATATCCTGCAAAAAAATTGCATCCGGCTTGAATCGCTGCACGCGATATCAATTCTGCTCCGTTGATAAATTCATAGGGCATTTTAATTATCCTCATATTCATTTAAACGCCGATATCCCCGTAATATCATTCCCCAGTATCAGTGTATGAATATCATGGGTCCCTTCATAGGTTTTTACAGATTCAAGATTCGTCATATGACGAATAGGGCAGTAGTCTGTCGTTATTCCGTTTGCCCCCAGAATATCCCGGGCCGTTCTGGCAATATCCAGAGCATGAAAAATATTATTTCGTTTTACCAATGAAATGTGAGTATGTTTTGCCTTACCGGCCTCCATTAACCGCCCAACCTGAAGGGTCATAAACTGCATTTTGGTGATTTCCGTCAGCATATCAACCAGCTTTGCCTGGACCAGCTGGAATCCTGCAATAGGGCGATCAAACTGAACCCGTCCCTTTGCGTATTGAAGGGCTTCATCATAACAGGCCATCGCAGCTCCGATGCCACCCCATGCGATCCCTGAACGGGCCTGATTGAGGCACATCAGGGGCTGTTTGATACCAGTCGTACCTGGCAACACATTCGTTTCAGGAATCAGACAGTCATTGAGAACAAGCTCCGACGTTATACTTGCCCGCAGCGAGAGTTTATTTTTAATAACCGGAGCAGTAAATCCGGGAGTCCCTTTTTCAACTAAAAAAGCCCGAATGGCATCATTATCATCCTTTGCCCAGACAATTGCCACATCGGCAATAGACCCGTTGGTAATCCAGGTTTTTGCACCATTTAGCAGGTAACCTGCTTCTGTTTTCTTTGCACGGGTAACAAGGCCTGATGGGTTACTGCCAAAATTTGGTTCTGTCAGCCCGAAACAACCGATTTTATCTCCTTTTGCAAGGGCAGGTAGCCACCTCTGTTTCTGTTCCTCACTCCCCCACATGAAAATAGGATACATCACCAGTGATGACTGAACAGATGCAAAACTCCTGATGCCACTGTCACCACGTTCGAGCTCCTGCATTGCGATACCATATGTTGCATACCCGGCTCCGGCCCCACCATAGTCTTCAGGTATTGTCATACCCAAAAAACCTAAGGCCCCCATCTCTTTAACAAGATGAGCCGGAAATTCAGCATTCTGGTAATAATCACCAATAACAGGCACAACCTTCTCCTCTACCCACTCCCTGACTGTCTCCATCACCAGAACCTCTTCTTTGGTCAGAAGACTCCTGATCTGAAGGTAATCCAATGCTTTAAACTTCATGAGCTCTCCAATAATATTAACCGATAAGTGTCTGAATCGACTGTTCAATTATATCAATCCCTGCATCAATATCATCCTCTCCGATATTAAGGGGAGGCCGGAAGCGAAGAGACGATCTGCCACAGGGCAGAATAATCATATTGTTTGCGTAAATGGTCTGAATAAGCCTGCCACGAAATTCGGCATCAGGCAGATCAAAAGAGCACATCAGCCCCCGACCGCGAATGTTAGAGATCAGATCTTTATACCTGCCCCCCAAATCATACAGTTGCCGGATAAGATACGATCCGGTCTGGGCGGCTTTTGCAACAAGATTTTCCTGATCAATAATCTCAAGGAATTTCTGAGATCTTACCATATCGACGATATTACCGCCAAAAGTTGAGTTAATTCGGGAACTCTCTTTAAAAACATGGTTCTCTACATCATCAATTTTATCACTGACCATAATCCCGCAAATCTGTGTCTTTTTACCAAAAACAATAATATCCGGCTCAAAACCGTAATGTTGATAAGCCCACATTTTACCTGTAATACCGATTCCGGTCTGAATTTCATCAACAATCAGTAACAGGTCATGTGAATCACAGATATTTCGGAGTTTTTGAAAAAATTCAGGTCGAAAATGATTATCGCCGCCTTCACCCTGAATAGGTTCGATAACGATAGCGCTAATATCATCACCATTTTCTGCAATTGCCGCTTCAATTTCCTGAACAGCCTTTATCTCAAGCTGAACTGCTTTCTGAATATTCTCTTCATTTAGCGGAAATGTAAGTTTGGGATTTGTAATACGGGGCCAGTCGAACTTGGGGAAATATTTTGTTTTTCGTTTATCATATGTGTTGGTTACAGATAGTGTATAACCTGATCTTCCATGAAAGGACTGCATAAAATGGATTATTTTATATCCTTTTTCACCTTCTATCCCCTTTGCTTTATTTTTTCTTACCTTCCAGTCCATTGCTGTCTTAAATGCATTCTCCACAGCAAGGGCACCGCCTGAAATAAAGAACAGATACTTCATCGAATCCGGTTTCGCAATTTTCGCAAACGCCTGTACAAATTCTGCCATTTCAATCGTATAAATATCTGAATTAGACGGTTTGTTGACAGCGACTTCGCCTATTTTTCTCACAAAATCAGGGTTAGCCATTTCAGGGTGGTTAAAACCAACAGGCGATGAAGCAAAAAATGAAAAAAAATCGAGAAACCATGCCTCTCTTTTCGAATCATACATTCTGCACCCCTGGCTTTTGCGAAGGTCAAGAACCAGGTCAAATCCGTCAGCAAGAATATAATCGCCGAGGACTTTGTGTACATTTTCAGGCGTAATAACCGTCATAGGAGGACTCCTTTATTTAAGGTTGATGGCGTCGTAAAAAGCCCCATCTACTGCGCTTTAGTGCCTGGCCAGACTTTTGACGTACCATATGTACTACTTCAAGCCTGGCCAGACACTAAATCTTGTATATGGGCCCTTTTC
>JQIA01001716.1_pt1 | contig 11749 bp, 9 predicted proteins | sample 811431 | NCBI WGS metagenome assembly JQIA01 (sample SAMN02998118, study PRJNA258478) | marine sediment metagenome | biome: marine; feature: seafloor; material: sediment; isolation source: oil-polluted sediment collected from 3 locations (0.5 km, 0.7 km and 0.9 km)... | place: USA: Gulf of Mexico ... | reverse complement strand
AAGCTTGCGCTGGGGCCATCGGTTGTTACCTCTTGTTCAAAAAGACTATCAAGCCAGAAAGGGGAAAAAGGGCGCATGGCTGGAATCATTATTACTCATTTCTGCATGGCAGTTATTTATCAATGGTCATGCAGAACACGCTGTAGTTAACGAATCGGTTAAAGCAGCAACAAAACTCAACGCGTCATGGGCCAAGGGCCTAATAAATGCCGTGTTACGTAAATGGCTAAGAGAAAATCCGCTAGAAGCTGAAGGGCTAAGCCCGCAAAAACAGGCGGTAAGAGAATGGAGCCACCCTAATTGGATGATCCTCCGTTTAAAAAATGACTGGCCGGATTCATGGCAGGAAATTTTACAGGCCGGTAATAATAAAGCTCCTATGTGGCTGCGCTGCAACTTAAGCGAGCAACGAGAATTTCTACAACGAAGTGAATATCAGCAATTACTAAAAAAGAATGAAGTCGCATCTCACATAATTGAGAAAAGCCCTCAGTCGGCAATATTATTAGATAAGCCCGTGTCTGTTGATGATTTACCTGGGTTTAATAAAGGACAGGTATCCGTTCAGGATGCAGCAGCCCAGTGGGTTGCCGAAGTACTGCCTTTTGGTGGTAATAAAACACTCGATGCATGTTCTTCCCCGGGAGGAAAAGCTGCGCATTATTTAGAAAAGTATCCAGACCAGCAGCTCATGGCATTAGAAGTGGATGAGAAACGTGTTGAGTTGATACGTTCAACACGAGCCCGTCTTGGATTGAAAATTAATATCTGGCAGGCAGATGCCAGTGCTCCTGACTCCTGGTGGGATGGCCAGCATTTTGATCAAATTCTCGTCGATGCTCCGTGCTCAGGAAGTGGTGTTATTCGCAGACACCCAGATATTAAATTTTTACGAAGAGAGTCCGACATACAAAACCTCGTCGACCTGCAAAAATCTATTCTTGACGCCACCTGGACTACACTAAAGCCAGGAGGGCATTTGCTTTATACAACCTGTTCGGTTTATAAAGATGAAAACCATCACCAGATAGAAAAGTTCTTAGCACGTACAGACGATGCCCAGTGCATTGAAGTTGAAGGCCCTCCTGGCATCCAGTCTCCTTTTGGAATGCAGCTTATACCAGGCACAAATGATATGGATGGCTTCTTTTATGCTTTACTAAAAAAGCGCCTATAAATTTATGAATAGTTACTCACTACAATTGAGATATAAATTTAGCACCCTGATAATCATGGTGCTATTACTGGGCGCCTGTACCAAGCAAAACAAATTTGCTATTTCTCAACTTGAAGTAAAAAGTGAACACATCATATTAGCTGCCGAGTTGCCCTTATCTGAACCCGTCATTACCGCATTAAAAAACGGCGTGGGTATTCCTATTGGCCGAACGCTTGAAGTCAAATCCCATAAAGTATTTTCCAGTTGGGAAGTACTGGAAATGGAAGTATTTGAAGTTAGATACCACCCTCTAACTCGCCAGCATGTTGTCAAAAATTTACGCACAAGTGAATCCCGGTCATTTCCTGAGTTGAGAGGAACATTAGATTACCTGTCTGAACCAGACCCCATAAAACTACCAACCTTATGTGAACAGGAGTGTCTTATACGTGTACGTATTAAAATTGACATAATGACATTGCCTGCACCACTAAAAATACCCGCTTTAATTGAACCTCAATGGCAACTAGACAGTGGCTGGAAACAAATAGATTACGTAAAGAGCCATGAGCCTTAAGTCATTTATTCGTTCATCCTGGCGCTATTGGATCTATGTCACTATTGCAGCTCTATTATTGAGCTCGCTTTATTCTGTAGGAATGGCAACCAGTAGCTCAACACAGTTCGGCCGCTATTACTTATGGGTTTTAGGCTTAAATATTGGAGCGCTGGTCGTTCTTGTTATTGTCATTTTTATGCGGCTTATTCGACTAAGAAAACAGTTGCAAGAAAATCAACCAGGTTCTTTACTCACCCGAAGGCTACTGCTGGTTATGGTAAGTTTGACCATGCCACCGTTAATGGTTCTTTACGTATTTGCTGCAGATTTTCTTCAGGAGGGCATTGATAGCTGGTTTGATGTTCGGATGGAGCAGGCCTTAGACGACGCACTGGCATTAGGACAGCTATATCTCGATGTCCGGAGTATCGAGGTTTTAGAACAAACTTCTGTTGTAGCCGACCAACTGCGTAAAATAGATGACATTAATGCCACCAAAATTCTCTCTCAGGGTATTGACCAAACCAGTGCAAGTGAGCTGAGCCTTTTAACAGCTGCTGGAAAAATCATTACCTCGTCTTTATTAGACCCGCGCTTGTTACCTGATCTACCAGAGTCACATGTTCTTATGGGGGCTATGTTCAGCGGACAGTATCTTAGTGTTGAGCCCACTGTTGATGAAGGACTCAAAATTAGAGTTGCCATCCGCCTTGAAAACCCGTCACTTTCAAGCGATGGAAGAATTTTACAGGCGATCTATCCCTTACCGGACAGATTTGCAACTCTGGCTGTACGAATTGAGAATGAATACCACAGCTATCAAAACCTGGCCTATTTAAGACAATCCCTTAAGCTAAGTTTTGTACTGGTATTGTCCATGGTTTTATTACTGGCATTATTATTAGCCGTTTTGGCCGCATTTTCTGCATCTAGACGGCTGGCTCGGCCTATTGGTGAACTTGCCGTTGCTGCTAAACGTATTGGCGAACGTGAATATCAGGTTGAATTACCTCAAACATCGGCAGATGAGATTGGCTCGTTAATTAAAGCATTCCAAGAGATGGCAACACAACTGGAAAGCTCTGACCGTCAAACAGAACAAGCAAAAGCCCAGCTAGAAAATGAAAGAACATATCTGGAAACAGTTCTGGGCCGCCTTTCATCGGGTGTTGTCACCTTAGACCATAATAATAGTTTTCAAACAGCCAATGAATCTGCCTGTGAAATGTTGGGACTAAACTGGCCTAACGAAAAAAGCTGTAAGCTGGAAACCTTTATTTCAACAAGCCCGGCAATTTCTGCACTTCTTTATGCGATACAACAGCATAAGGATAAAGCGGTGTGGCGTTTTGATGTAACCGTGAATGATGATGCCGGCGAAAGAATCTGGGCATTGCGGGCAGCTCAATTATATCAAGACGGCAGCCTGGTTGTTGTACTTGATGAGTTAACAGACTTAATTAAAGCACAACGTGATGCCGCATGGGGTGAGGTTGCTCAAAGGCTGGCTCACGAGGTGAAAAACCCATTAACACCTATTCGCCTTGCAGCGGAAAGACTAAGACATAAATACTTAAAAACAATGCCGGAAGACCAGGCCCAAGTATTGGACAGATCAACAAAAACAATTGTGGCGCAGGTAGATGCACTGAAAGATATGGTTGACGCATTCAGTGAGTTTTCCAGGAACCCGAAACTCAAGCCTAAAGTTATTGAAATAAACAACCTGATGCAGAGTATTTATGAGCTTTATTGTCTTGAAGATGGCCATAGTTTTAAAATAGACCTTGATGGTAATCCTTTTATAAAAATTGACCCGGGTAGAATACGACAAGTCATCCACAATCTTGTTAAAAATGCTATTGAAGCAACACCCGATGATGGTGAAATCACTCTGAGGTCACGGATTTTAAAGCAGCACAATAAAACCACTCTTGAAATTTCAGTTGCCGATAATGGCATCGGTTTACCGGAATCAATAAAAGATAAGTTGTTTGAACCATATGCCAGCACTAAACCCAAAGGTACAGGGCTAGGTCTTGCCATTGTTAAGCAAATTGCTGAAGAACATCATGGCAGTTGTTTTGCTAACAACAAAGGTAATGGAGCGGAAGTTGGTATACGTATTCCTCTGGAACTGTAATCTACATGCATAAGCAATCGTTTAGTAAAGTATGGGCTGGGCCTTTTGGTGCGCTGCTTAAATGGGGCGACCTTGATAAGCTATGGAGTCAAATCACTCATCAGGGTGACTGGTATTATTATCCAACAGATAACAAACCGCCGAGGCATATAATATCAACAGAAGAACTGCAGCAGCACATTCAGCTAATTGATCAGATTATACGGCCTAAATATCATGGAGAGTCTGAAGATTACTGTGGACTAGCCTATGTGGATAACCGTGAAGACGCGTCTATGTTAAAGATATTTAACCCGAAACTATTAGGTTGTGGTGGTGGAAGCTGTGAAAGCAGCCCGCTTCCTCACTGGGTTTTCAGCCGAATGCTTCCCGATGACCTACAAACGACAAAAACAATCCCCCCTTCTTTTTGGAAAAGGTTATTCTCTTGAGAGCAGATTTACACAGCCACTCTTTAGCCTCAGACGGTTCATTAACACCAACAGAACTAGTCGCTCGAGCCGTTGAGAAAAATGTTGAGATGTTCGCCTTAACAGACCACGATACTGTGGATGGAATAGAAGAAGCAAGTGATGCTGCCCAGCACCTGCCGATTACATTCATCCCTGGAATTGAAATATCTGTTACCTGGGAAAAAAGAACCCTGCACATCGTTGGTTTAAACATTAACCCTAAAAGTAAAGACTTGTTACAAGGAGTTTCTCAGCTCGCAAAACAAAGAGAGTTTCGCTCCGAAAAAATACTGCATAAATTAAAAAAGTTAGGTTTTGATGATGTAGTAGATCATGCTCTTAAAGATATGCAGCTCAGTAAGTTAACCAGAACGCATTTTGCACGGTCATTAGTCGAATGTGAAAAAGTAGATAATATGGGTGATGCTTTTAGCCGCTATCTTGGGCATGGAAAAAAAGCTTACGTACGTGGTGAGTGGGCAAGTCTTAACGATGCATGTGGTTGGATTAAATCGAGTGGTGGTATTGCAGTTATCGCTCACCCGCATAGCTATAAAATGACACGCTCATGGACACGAAGAATGCTAAAAGATTTTGTTGCGGCAGGAGGCGAAGCCATTGAAGTTGTATGTGGTAGCAGTACCGATGATAGAGTAAGACATTGGTCTCGTCAGGCAAAAGATTTTAACCTGTCAGCATCTATGGGCTCTGACTTCCATTCTCCCAAGAATAGATGGGTAGAACTTGGTAGATTAAAAAAAATGCCTTATAACTGCACCCCAGTATGGGAATTGTGGGATAAAACAGCCGAGTTAAGCTAAATTTTTACGCTTAACCATGGTGTTTATGGTTTAATAGAGAAAATAGGGTTTTGGGGGTAAGCATGGCACGTCTAATAACAGAAGAAGAAATTGTCAGAGAATTAGCAGAACTAAGAAAAGAACATAGAAGGCTTGATGACGAAATTATAGAGTTGCAGGAAGATTCTTCTGCTGATCAATTATTAGTAAGACGTCTGAAAAAACGTAAGCTGCTTTTAAAAGACATGCTAACAAAGTTAAAAAGTATGCTTATTCCTGACTTAGATGCATAAAGATTTATAAACTACCCCACCATTCATTAGTACAGCTTAATGCCGTTCACATTATTTGACACCCACATTCACCTTGATGACCCGCGATATCTAGACTTGCAAGGTCAGTTGATCGCCGAAGCTCAACAAAAGGGTATCTCACATTTTTTGATTCCGGGAACAACCCGCCAACGCCTGGAAACTCAATTAAGCCTTTTAGATAATTATTCATGCTGTTATGGCGCTATTGGCCTACATCCTTGGTTTAATCATGCCGACTCAGACCTTCATTCACTTAAAAGTTCTCTCCCACACCCAAAAATCATAGCCATTGGTGAGATCGGCCTTGATTTTATGTTGGCTAAAGATTCGTTCGACCATCAAGAAAAGTTATTTTCAAAGCAACTGGAGTGGGCCGTTGAAAGCAACTTGCCAGTCATTCTTCATGTAAGAAAAGCACATCAGCGCGTTTTGCATATTTTAAAGCAATTTAAATTCAAAAATGGTGGTATCGTGCATGCATATTCAGGAAGCTTTGAACAATCAAGAGAATACATCCACCTTGGGTTTAAACTAGGGATAGGTGGCGTCATAACACATGAACATGCCACCCGCCGAAGAAGCTTCTGTCAACAGTTATCCGATCAGGACTATGTTCTGGAGACCGATGGTCCGGACATGTTGGTTGCGAACAAAGAAAAGGGCAGTATAAATAAGCCTGTATACCTAATGGAAATTGCTCAAAGCCTAGCGGAGCTAAGAAACCAGAGCATAGAAAATATTGCAGCGATAAACAACGATAATGCTAATCAGGTGTTGCGCCTATCAACATAAAGCCTCTAGTGACAAGTACGGAGTTCTTAAGATAACTCTGATCAATATGTTATTTACTGGCCGCATCAATATTGGCCTCTCTTTAGCTCAAAGACCACCTCAATAGCCCGCCATTAGCACTCTCTAATGCCTAAAGCTCTTGTTCATCAGCGCTTCCTTAAAGGCGAACCTGTCCTTCACCCATAACGATAAACTTTTGCGTGGTAAGTGATTCAATGCCCATAGGGCCATAAGCATGGAGTTTACTCGTCGAAATACCAATTTCAGCCCCCAAACCCAATTGGCCACCATCAGAAAAACGTGAAGATGCATTAACCATGACAACAGAAGAATTAACTTCACGTAAAAAATTCTGCGCTGTCTGATAATGTTCTGTAACAATCACCTCAGTATGGTTAGAGCCGTATTCTTGTATGTGGTTCAAGGCCTGTTGATAGTCATCAACTATTTTTACCGTTATAATAAGCGCCAGATATTCCGCATGATAATCTTCTTTACTTGCAGGTTTTATTTTAGTTACCAGCGATTGTGACTTTTCACATCCTCTTATTTCAACACCTTTTTCAAACAAAGCTTGGGCCATCTGTGGCAACAACTCATCAGCAATATCTTTATGAATCAGCAGGGTCTCAAGTGAATTACACACGCCCGGGCGCGAAACTTTACCATTAATTGCCAGTTTGATAGCTGTTGTACAATTCGCCATTTTGTCCGCATACAAGTGACAGACTCCCTTATAGTGCTGAATAACCGGTATACGGCTATTTTCACTCACATAACGGATCAGACCTTCTCCACCTCTCGGGATAATCAAGTCTATCTGCTCGGACAGTGTTAACATTTCACTTACCAGAGCTCTGTCTGTGCCAGGCACCAGTGTCACTGCAGAAGTTGGTAATCCTGCATCTTCAAGACCAATGGCAATGCATTGTGAAATAGCCAGGTTTGAATGAAAAGCCTCAGAACCTCCACGTAAAAAAGTAGCATTGCCAGCTTTTAAACAAAGAACTGCCGCATCCACCGTAACATTGGGGCGTGATTCATAAATAATACCAATCACGCCTAGAGGAATCCGCATGCGCCCAACTTTAATCCCACTAGGGCGCTTAATGATTTTTTCGATCTCACCCACTGGGTCTGATAGCGCAATAATCTCCTGAATGCCCTGGATCATGCTATCAATACTTATGTCATCCACTTTCAACCGATCCAGCATGGCATCACTTAGCCCGTTTTTCTTCCCAGCGGCTAAATCTTTTGCATTACCAGCAAGGATTAGAGCTCTTTTTCGATTAAGCGCATCGGCTATAGCTACCAACGCAGCATTTTTTGTTGCAGTGTCTGCTCTTGCCATTTCAACGGAAGCTTTTTGGCATAAAATGGCTAGTTCTTTTAGGTTTGTCATAAGTTGCGTTACTGCTTAGTCTGATTTTTATGCCTTATTTATAATATAACAAGGTCGTTTCTGTGAATTGCCACATTGGTATATATAAAACCCAAAGTGCTTTTAATATCTTGGCTCTGGCCACCTTTGATCAAATTTATTTCTTTGCTGTTGTATTGCGTTATACCACGAGCTATGCATTTATTTTTATACAGAATATCAATTACATCACCCCGATGGAAATCACCAGCCACTTCAATAATTCCAGCAGGTAGTAAAGAAGCCCCCTGCTGGCTTAGAGCACTTTTGGCGCCATCATCAATTTCTATCTTGCCTATGCTATCGGCACTATGTAGCAGCCAATGTCTACGTGAATCTAATGGTTGGTTTTTGGCATGAAATAAAGAACCTACCTGCTGACAATTGCTGAGCATCTCCAACGTGGCTGACTTTGTACCATTTGCGATTAAACAGGGTATACCGCGAGAAGTTGCCACTTTTGCTGCAAGCAACTTGGTCACCATTCCACCTGTACCTGTCATTGACTGACTGTCTCCAGCCATCGCCATGACATCCTGATTAATATCTTCTATCTCTGCCAAAAGCCTGGCATCAGGGTTATTTGCAGGATGGCTATCATATAGACCATCTACATCACTTAAAATAATGAGTAAGTCTGCTTCACACATAACAGCAACATGCGCTGCTAATTGATCATTATCACCCAACTTTATTTCATCTACGGCAACCGTATCATTTTCATTAACAATGGGTAATGTACCTAACTCCAGCAAGCGGGTAAGTGTATTTCTAGCATTTAAATGGTTCCGCCTGATGCGTACATCATCTCTTGTCAGTAATATTTGCGCACAGGGAAAATCAAAAAGCTGTTGCCAAAAAGCAATCAGCTCACTTTGACCAATAGCCGCCAGAGCTTGTTTATCCGTTATAGAATCAGACCACTCAGGATGTATTGACTTCATACGATCCCGCCCCGCAGCAACACTTCCCGATGAAACAAGAACAACCTGTCGATTATTATCATGTGCCCATAATACAAATTGCGCGATGGCTAATAAATAACGCGTACTACAGCCTTTGCCATCCGGAGCAATAAGGCTGCTTCCTACTTTTAACACACATGTTTTCCACTCACTAAGAGTTTGCATCAAAGATCTCAGATATCTATTATTGTTGAGTCTATCTTATACCACTAATGATATTCTCGACCAATACTCCTTCTACTATATAGTTCATGCACATAAACAACTCAGGCTATAAAGAAACAATGGAGTGTCTATTTGTATATTTATTGCTAAAAAGTATACAAGTCATGTACTATGTTAACTAATGGACTGCTTTAGACGTGAATTAACTTTGATTATGATAGATAAAACTAAAATACCCATTTCTTTTACAAAGATAACTTTAATTGCGTTTTTGCTCTTTGCTGTTGTCTACAACGCCAGTGCAAATGAAGATACTTCCGTAAGTCCTTATTCAGCTAGTCCTTTGTCTGTCACAGTTGCCATACCAAAAGAATTTCCTCCTTACTATAGTTTAGATTCTAATGGCCAACCTATTGGCTTTGCTATTGAAACTTTCGCTCACATAGCTAAAAGAGCGAATCTTAAAGTCACGTATCAAATAAAAGACTCATGGGCCGATGTATATCGGTCTATATATGATTCTAATGCAGATATCATTCCTGATCTTGGCATAAGCCCTGAACGCCTGAAACACTTTGATTTTACCTCATCGATGGAAACGTCTTCTATTTCTATATTTGTTCGAAAGTCTTCACCGGAAATCAATTCTCTTAAGGACATTAAAGGAACACGTGTTGGTGTTGTTGAGGGTAATGCCATCGTTTCAGAGTTTCAAATGAATAAGAATATTGAAACCCTCGTTTTTAATGATGTAGAGAGTGCCATTTTTGCATTATTATCCGGTGAAATAGATAGTGCTATTTATCCCGAACATGTTTTACTCAATATAGCTCGCTCTGCTCAGGTTGACCATCTCATTAAAGTGAGCGGTGATCCTGTATTGGTCATAAAGCGTGCTGTTGCAGTATTAAAAGGCAGGCCCGAATTGTATAAAAGGCTTTCTGAAGCCGTTACATGGTTTGTTGGTACGCCTGAGTATAGACAAATATTTTCTAAATGGCACAAAGAAGAGAGCCGTTTTTTTACTCAAGAACGACTTAAGTCATCTATGTTTATTTTGGTGTTTATCATCATGGGCATGTTGGTGTGGAGGCATTTTAGTATTCTCAAATTCAATGCTAAATTGCTGACAAATATTGAAAAACGGAAAAAAGTCGAGGCGTTACTGAGCATTAATGACCAGCGCTTTAGGTTATTATTTGAAAATACAAATGGTATTTCAGTCCAGGGTTACAATAGTAAACGTGAGGTCATATATTGGAATCAGGCAAGTGAGACCCTCTATGGTTATTCTGCTAATGAGGCTATGGGTCAACAACTGGAAGACCTTATTATTCCTGACCAAATAGCCGGTAAAGTTATTGAAGGAATAAACACATGGATAGATGGTGGAGCTGCTATACCTTCATCTGAACTCACCTTAAGAAAATCTGATGGAACACCTATCACCGTTTTTTCTAACCACTTCCTTTTCCAGAACATGGGTAAAGAGCCTGAACTATATTGTGTTGATATCGACTTGTCCGAATTGAAACAGGCGGAAAATAAAGAAGAAAAATCAAATGTCATTTTAGAATCCGTCTTTAAAGCACTTCCTGATTTGTTTTTTCTTTTAGATTTTGATGGCACCATACAAGCGTTTCATGTTCACCATACTTCTGACTTATATGCACCACCAGACGCATTTCTTGGAAAGAAAATGCAGGAAATAATGCCAAAGTATATTGCCGATCAGTTTGATGAAAACCGGCTAAAGGTCAATAGAGATGGCGGAACCATCACATATACATATACCTTAGACTTACCGGGTAAAGGAACTGGATATTACGAAGCTCGAATATGTCAATTACCAGAAAGCACAGAAATTGTAGCCGTTGTGCGAAATATCACCGATAAAATTTTACTGGAAGAAAAAGAACAAAAACTTATAGAAGCTGCACAGTTTGCTGATGCCGCTAACAAAGCAAAATCTCAATTTCTTGCCAATATGAGCCATGAGCTTAGAACACCTATGCATGGAATTTTAAGTTATTCAAATATGGGTGTCAGCAGAATAGACACCGCAACAAAAGAACAAACCCTCAAGTATTTCTCTCGTATTAAAACAAGTGGAGACCGATTGTTAGCCCTTTTAAACGATCTGCTGGACTTATCTAAACTTGAAGCTGGAAAAATGCGGATGGAACATTCCGATAACATATTAAAAAGCGTCGTAAATAGTTGTGTGGATGAACAGTCTGCACGTATGGCTGATCAGAAAATTTCTGCTGTCTGGAATGAAAACACCATCACAGGAGAAGGTTGCTTTGATCCGGTTCGTATAGGTCAGGTTATAACTAACTTATTATCAAATGCCATTAAGTTTAGTTCGCCTGAACAAACCATTGAATTAAATATTCAAACGACACAGCTAGAACATGCGAAAGAAGAACCTTCCGAGGCCATTAAATTCACCATTCGTGACCATGGAGTCGGTATTCCGGAAGAAGATCTTATGTTTATATTCAATCAATTTGAACAAAGCACGATTAGTCCAGTTAGTGGGACAGGGCTAGGCTTGCCTATTAGTAAAGAGATCATAGCTCAGCATCATGGTGAAATCTGGGCTGAAAATCACATTGATGGTGGAGCAGTATTTACATTTACGATTCCCCGCAACAATAGTTAATCACGGTGGCAAACCACATAAATACCATGAAACCAAATAAAACCATTCCGTCAGAAAATGGTATCTATGAACTTTTTGAACACTATGTCGTTGTTCGCTTCAATGAGGGATGTCATGTTTCTTTGCGCCATGAAGGAAAGTTTATAAAGCAATTGTTTCATGATAACTTTACTGATAGGTTTGGCTGGATTTCTGATCGCGTACATAGCTATTCGTTTGATCCTGCTCTAATAGAGTATTTAGCAAATGCATCTAACAATCTTGTTTGTTTTGCTTCGGTTTCCTATAGTTCAACCGTCAAAAACACGC
>JQIA01001715.1_pt1 | contig 11754 bp, 10 predicted proteins | sample 811431 | NCBI WGS metagenome assembly JQIA01 (sample SAMN02998118, study PRJNA258478) | marine sediment metagenome | biome: marine; feature: seafloor; material: sediment; isolation source: oil-polluted sediment collected from 3 locations (0.5 km, 0.7 km and 0.9 km)... | place: USA: Gulf of Mexico ... | reverse complement strand
AGCCCATTTTTTAGACCATTTTTTTCGCATTTCAATATTAAAATCTGTGTAATATTTTTTTCCAAATGATATAAATTCTGCTTCAAAAGTTCTATTTTCATTGTTAAATTGAGCGTCTAAACCATACCAAGTAGAAAAATTTAAAGCTAGTTTCGAACCATATTTTCCACCCAAGGAGGTGCCTTTTTTAAGAAGGTAAAAAATATCTATTTGAGTTCCAATCTCTCCAGCTTTTCCAAATGGACTAAATGATAGACGTGATTGAGTTTGATAAACATAAATATTTGCTAATCCATAGTCATGCTGTTTTGTTAAGCTGGGTAAATAATTAACCAGTTGTTCATTGTCAATATTTCCATCAACTTCTCTATCAGAGTAGAATGACATGTTTTCTAATCGCCTAAAAGAGGTATTAATTCCAAATCCTTTTATAGAATAACTACTATTTAATAGGAATGCATTTCCTTTAGAAACTGCATCTGTGTTTAATGAGCCAAATTCAAACAAAGCATCGGCATCCTTTAAAACATACTCAATAGAAGAGAAAAAATTATTTTTGGAATAATTAATTCTACCTGAATATGCATACGTATTTTTATTAAAATTAGTTGGAGAATTTTCAATTTTTTGAGAACGATTTACAATGCTAAGACCTAAATTTAAAGTAGCCGATTTTATATTGAGAGCTTCTGTAATATTAAATTCAGTATTAACACCATAAATTTCACCGTTAGAAACGTCAAACCCTACACGATGTTTACCATATAATCCTGTAATTTTCAAGTATTGGTATGGGTTATATGCTATTTTTCCGCCACGAAGTGCATTGTTTAGACCCAGTTGTTGATCTTCCCAAGAGCGAAAAATTAGACCACTTCCAAACTGCTCATAAAAATAACCAGCTGTAATATCAAATTGTTCATTTTTATAATTGATAAAATAGGTGGCTACATCAATTTTCTTATTAAAGCTAGGTGAGAAACTTAACACTGGTTGGGGTGCATAACCTTCTATTTGTAATCCAAAAGTAAATTTATTAAAGTTAGCATCTAATTTCAAATAATTATTAGATCGAAATCTATCCTCTTCACTAAAGTCACCCGTTTTTTCATCGTCAACATAGTATTGTGAAAAGGAGGTAAAGTTTCCGCTCAGCCATTTTTCTTGCGAACTGGCCTTCAATGAAATCAATAAAATAAGTGAGAATAGTAAATTTTTCATGTTTGAATTTTAATGTGCGTATTCTTTTATTTTGTTGAATAGTTCAAATTCGTATCCGGGAGTATATCCAGCATGAGCGTATACAATTGTATTATTCTTCACAATTATTAAGTATGGAATAGTCGTTACATTAACGGCTCGTTTAAATTCTTGATTTATATCAAATAAAATTGGAAACTCCCATCCGAATCCATTTATTAAGGGTTTAACTCTAGACGATGTTCTAGTATCATCAATGGAAACGGCTATTATTTTAACATTTGTTTCCTTTTGCCAGTCATTATATTCGTCGTTGATAGCTTCAAGTTCATTAATACAAGGAACACACCAAGTAGCCCAAAAACTAAAAACAGTAACATTATTAGTATTGATTTTAGAGATATCAGTATAAGTGCCTTCTAAATTTTTTAAAATAATTCGAGGTAATTTATTTTGGGCAAATGCAGCGGTATTTATTAAAATAAGAAAATAAATAATAGTACTTTTCATTAGTAAAGTTTGAATTAATTTAGGTAAGCCTACTCCTTGAGGAGTAATTTAATTGGTCGTAATAATTTTGATTAATTACAATTTTAGCACACGGTTATATTTATAGAATTATGGTAAGAAGAATTTTCTATGACATTTAAATGTTGATATTAATAATTAATAATTATAGCTCTTGGTGATGCATCATCATTTAAATTGGAAAATGAAGTGTTCTTAGGGGCTCTTCCAATAGTTTTAAAATCTCTAATTCCCTTAAACCAATGTTCAATATAGCCAGCAGAATGAATGGCAATTCTGTCATAGGACTTAAATTTCAAAAAATGCTGTTCAGCGTTGTATAAATGAGATTCAAATGTGTTAAAACGAGTTAGATTATTTTCACTAGCTATTTCGTCATAATATGTTTCAGACTTAGCACTCTTCCATTCCCCTACAATGTTATCAGTTTCAACACCAATAGCAACAAATTTATCTGTACCTAGTTCTTGAGCCCACCTGAGTAGCGTTTCTCCCTGTTTAATAAACCGTTTACTATTGCTTGTATAATTCATTAAAGTTCCGTGTTTTGAAAATTTCATGTAGTGGTAAGCAACATAGTTTGTTGATCCGTTATAGGTAATTTTTGTTCTGGTAACCCAACTAGGTCTGAGTGCTGCTGAATGTACAAAAGGTCTGGCGTTTTTTTTAATTAATTTTTTGTTCCAATAGGCAACTCTTTTGGTTGCAGTTTTACAATAATCTAGATAATGTTTTAAATACTCAGTACTTCTTGGCTCTTGATCAAATTGAACTCCGTGAAACCCACTTTTAGGGTGCTTTAAATTGAATTTCCCTATAGCATCCATAATAGTTTTTGCAGCTTTCAGATGTTCTTTTTTAGAGGTTTTACCCATATAATCAAGTGAATATTTTTGTCGGCCAGAAGGTCTTAACTCAGGTTCACCATTTGGTTTGAATTTTGGCTTTAAAAAACTATAATACAAGGCCCAGACTTTTACACCTCGGCTATTTGCTTTTTTTATAAAGGAGGCAATTTTCTGTTGTTTTTCTTCTGAACCGATTTCACCATTTCTAAGGGTTTTACTTTGCCAAGTAGGGATACAAAACAAATAGATGTCTACAATTGATTTATTAGCACAAAAATCTAAATATGCATCTTGTTCTAGCTCACTTTTAAGAGCATAATTTTGCCAACTCCAATGCGCTCTTTTAACAGGTTTATCTACTAAGTCCCAACCATTATGAGCTGAGTTTTGAGCAGCTACTGTTGAAATTAAGCAACAGTATACAGAGAATATTAGAATAAAGTTTTTCATTAAAAGAGCTTTTGGATCAAAAGTATGGGTTTTGTTCCATTATAACGTTTTAAATTTAATCATGGTACTTTTGTTAAAGTAACCACTATAATTCAGCTGTTTAAAAATTGAAAATAGTATGATAATTGTTAGGAATTAAATCAATATTAAAAGGTAATTTTGTCTTTTATAAAAAATAACATATTATGAGCAATGATAGAGCGTGTTTGGTGTGTAAGAAAACATCAGTAGAAACACCAGTAACAAAATTTTATTACCAAGAAAGTGAATTTTATATTTGTCCGCAACACATACCAATTTTAATTCATAACCCACAAGAGTTAATAGGGTTATTACCTAATGCAGACAAACTAGAAAAAGGGTAATAGAATTCTTAAAATAGTTAAAATAAAAAACTCGCCAATTGGCGAGTTTTTTATTGATCTATATTCTAATTAAGTGTTTATTCCCCTAAGAAAGGGTATCTGTAATCTGTTGGAGTTACAAATGTTTCTTTAATAGTACGGTTACTTACCCAACGCAATAAGTTCCATACAGAACCAGCTTTATCATTGGTTCCTGAACCTCTTGCGCCTCCAAATGGTTGTTGTCCTACAACAGCACCCGTAGGTTTGTCGTTGATGTAGAAATTCCCGGCAGCATTTTCTAATTTATTTGTAGCAATATCAATTACATAACGGTCACCACTAAAAATAGCTCCAGTAAGTGCAAATTCACTTGTTTTATCAACAACATCTAACATTTCTTCCCATTGGTCATCTTCATACACATAAATGGTCATGATAGGGCCAAACAACTCGTTACACATTGTTTTGTATTGAGGATTTGTTGTTACAATTATAGTTGGTTCAATAAAGTAACCAACAGAATCATCATAACCACCACCAGCAATAATTTCAGCATCATCATCTTGTTTTGCTTCTTCAATATATCCAGACAATTTTTTGAATGCTCTATCGTCAATAACTGCATTTATAAAGTTAGAAGTATCTTCAGGAGTTCCCATTTTAAACGATTCAAGATCTTTTAAAACGGCTGTTTTAATAGCTCCCCACAAACTTTTTGGTAAATATGCACGAGATGCTGCTGAACACTTTTGACCTTGATATTCAAAAGCTCCTCTGGATATTGCCGTAGCAACTTCTTGAGCATTAGAAGAAGGGTGTGCCCAAATAAAATCTTTTCCACCAGTTTCACCAACAATTCTTGGGTATGTTTTATACGTATACATGTTTTTCCCAATTGTTTCCCAGAAACTATTAAACACGGGTGTTGAACCTGTAAAGTGAACACCTGAAAAATCTGGACTATTCAATAAAACATCAGTGATCATACTTGAATTCCCTGTTACCATATTGATAACACCATCAGGTAAACCAGCAGCTTTGAATAATTCCATAATTACTTGTGCAGAATATACTTGAGATCTTGCGGGTTTCCAAATAATTACATTACCCATCATAGCAGGTGCAGCAGGTAAATTACCCGCAATTGCTGTAAAGTTAAAAGGAGTAATAGCGTATACAAATCCTTCTAACGGACGGTATTCCATACGGTTCCAGATTCCTGGAGATGATTGTGGCTGATTGCTGTAAATTTCAGTCATAAATTCTACGTTAAAACGTAAAAAGTCAATCAATTCGCAAGCTGCATCAATTTCAGCTTGAAATACATTTTTAGACTGCGCAATCATAGTTGCAGCATTCATTTTATAACGGAATGGTCCCGCTAATAATTCTGCAGCTTTTAAGAAAATAGCAGCTCTGTGTTCCCAGCTTGTTGCTGCCCATTTTACTCTTGCTTCAGCAGCTTTTTCAACTGCTAATTCAATATGTTTTTTTTCTGCTAAGTGATATTTTCCAACACAGTGTTTGTGATCGTGTGGAGGGTTTATATCAACAGTATTTCCTGTTCTGTATTCTTTGCCACCAATATAAAAAGGGATGTCAACTTGTTCGCTGTACATTTTTTTATAGGTATTTATTAAATCTGTACGTTCTGGAGTTCCCGGAGCATATGTATTTATAGGCTCGTTAACTGCTTTTGGTACGTTATAAAATCCTGAAGCCATTATGTTAATTTTTAAAGTTTTAATGTTTAAATTTGTGCTGCAAAGTTACAAAATTGAATCGACTTTTTATTTAACAAACTAATACTCAATATTCAAATTTTAATAGTATGTGTACCGTTACTTTTTTACCTTTAAACAGTACTGATTTTATTCTAACATCGAACAGAGATGAGCAACGATTAAGGGAAACTTTACTACCTAAAAAGTATGAGGAAAATGGTGTTGAAATGTTGTTTCCTAAAGATAAAATGGCAGGTGGAACCTGGATTGGAACTAGTTCTAAAAATAGGCTGATTTGTGTTTTGAATGGTGCTTTTGTAAAACATATAAGGAAAGAGAGTTATCAAAAAAGCAGAGGTGTAATAGCCAAAGAAATGTTGCAAGTAAGTCAAATTGAATCCTATATTCAAAAGCTTGATTTACTGGAAGTAGAACCCTTTACTATGGTGATTGTTGATTGGAATAATACCTTATTGAATTTGTTTGAATTAATTTGGGATGGAAAAACAAAATACTTCTCAAAATTGAAGAATGAACCTAAAATTTGGTCATCTTCTACGTTATATAAAGATGATATGAAGGTTGTTCGAAAAAAATGGTTTCAACATTGGATAGCCAATAACAAATTTACTTCTAAGGCTATTTTAGATTTTCATCATTCTGAAATTGGAGATAAAGAACAATCAGTTTTAATGAAACGTTCATACGTAGAAACGGTAAGTATTACTTCAGTAAAAAAAGAAGTTGATTCAATTGAGATGTTGTACGAAGATATTGTGCACAATAAAAAGGCTACTACTATATTTTAACCAATCAGAAAAGACAACACGGAAACGATCAAAAAACCTACTACAGCTAGAAACATGTAATAACTATTTAACAGTAGATATTTCACAATTGTTTTAGCACGCCCTTGCTTGTAAAAATAGCGAAGTGCTTTGTATAAGTACAGCAAAAATAACATAATAAATACCCATGTGACCGACTCCATTTCAACAAAAAAGTTGAGTAAATAGAAAATAATAAATAGTAAAAAGAAGACGGTTTGTGTATGGAAAACAAACACCAGATGTTCCATATATGTAAATTTCCTTCTAATGTAAAGAAGCTTTAAGAACATCGTAAAAACAGGCAAAAATATAAACAAAGAAATTGAAATATAAGAGGTCAATGTTTTCATATAATTTTTCCCTCCATCAGATTCTATTTGTGCAATATTCTTGGTAACATTTATAACTTGCTGGTAATAAAAGGTATTCCAAAATGTTTTTTTGTAACCCAAACTATCAAGTGCTTGTTCATTCGTATACTTGGGATGTTTTTTGTAATAGTTTTTAAAATCTTCTACTCTATTAAAAACGCTTATTCTTTTAATTGTATCTCTATTAATATGGTACACATATGCCGAAGTATCCTTTTTTTTATTCTCAGTTTCAATAAGCTTAAACACACTTCCTAAATCTGTAATAACTTTTGTTTGTGTTGAATCGGCAGGAATATTTTTAAGAACTTCCTCTTTTACATTTGTAAGTACAGAATCTAATTGTTGTACTCCTTTTTGTGATAACGTATCTATGTTTTTGGTTGCAGTAATTAAATCAGTTACAGGGTTATTATTGCTGTCAATTCTATTGGTAATTCCCAATAATAAAAAGAAAATAATAGAGATATTCAGGTACAGTTGAAATGGATTTACAAACCGTATACGTTTCCCTTCAATATACTCTTTAGATACTTTTCCAGGTTTTATTAATAAAGGAATAAATGTTCTCCAAAAACGGGAATCATAAGAGAAAAAACCAGAAAATAAATTACTTATAAAGTTGTTGAAGCTTAATTGTTTTACCGTATTTTTTTGTCCGCAATAAGAACAGAAATTTTCATGCCCTTCTAAGGGTTGCATACAATTCAAGCATTCTAATCCTTTTGTCTGGATTTTTGCTAGTTTTTTTTTCGGTTTAAAGATGGTTAATTTCATCTATTTCTTAGTTGTGAATATTAGAGACCATAAGTTGAAATGCAGGAATATAAACTTTAAAAGTTTTAGTAGTTTCAAAATTCACCATATTATAAAACCCTTTCATAGCACCTATAGGAGAAGTTAATAAACAGTTCGATTTATACGTATGTATTTGTGCAGGTTTTAGAATGGGTTTTTCACCAATAACACCTGATCCTTCAACTACTTCAGTATTGTTTAGTGAGTCAAATATTTTCCAATGCCGTTCTAATAGTTGTACTGTTTCATTGCTTTGATTCTCAATAGTAACTTGATAACTAAAGGCATAGTATAACCTGTAATTTCGATAGCTTGTACCCTCGAAATTAGAAACTACTGAGATTTTAATACCATTTGTTACTTTTTGTACCATAGTAACTAACTGCTTGATTTTTCAATTTCAAAGGTACTAAAATTTTAAACCTAATATAAAAGGAGAATTAAATTGCCTTTAATAAGATTCAATTTTTTATTTATGCCTTTGTCAAAGTTTCAAAGAGTTAATTGTTGATTTTTTCAGAATTTCCATATCCAACACCAATAACTTTGGTATATCTGCTGCCAAATTTTTTGTAGTACACTAATACAGTATAGTCGTTCTCAGTTTGGTAGTATGAGCCATCAATTTCATGGTTGTTTAGTATACCATTTGAACTTTTGGTGACATACTGGTAATTGTAAAACCCTTGCTTAAATAGAAGTGTAGCTTCATACAGTCCAGAATCAATATTATAGTGTAATTTATTACCTTCATTTAACTGCCAATTGTTGAAATTTCCATGAATATAAATATCTTTTTCTTTATGATTTTCAAGAGTTTTTAAAGAGAAATGAACCCAGCTGTAATCTGCATCAATATTATTGTTTTCACCATCTAATGTTCTAATAATAAAGTTTCCATTTACATCAGGAAATAAAGTATAAGGCAAGTCCTTTCTTTCTTCGTTTAGATACAGATAAGTGTGATATAGGTCTGATCCTAATTCAACTGTTGCAATGTTAAGAGTTGAACTTCTAATGGTTTTAGAATCGAAATGTAAAAATTCATTTCCACCCCAAAAACTTGTTTCTTTGTTGTATTTGTATAACAGTTGGGTGCCTCTATAAAATTGTGGTTTTAGTCCAGTAATTGCCGTTTGCCAGTTATTGTTTTGAAGAATAACAGGATATATTTCTTTTCCAGGGTTGTTAATTCTATAGGTGGGGTAATTTATGATAAACTCAACCGATTGTGTGGTGTTAATTGTTGAAATATCTCTACTTTTATATACAGTAACCCCAACAGTAACTTCAGGTTCGTAAACTACAAACTTTCTTTTAAAAACAATCTCCGAATCTTCATTTAAAACAGACAACATATAATTTCCGGAGATTTTAATTCTTGTGTCTTCATTTGGAAGAATTAATTTATAGTTGGTGTAAGGCTGCAAAGTATTAAAAGAGTTTTCATAATCTCGAATTCTATCTTCAGCATAGCCATTTATAAATTCAGACTCAGATAAATTAGAGACCTCCCAATCTAGTGTGCAATGTTCAACTTTATAGGTGTAATCGTGCTCGTCAGCGTTTAAATCGTCAAAAGAAAGTGTTAATTTTTCTCCCAACTTAATAATTGGAGCGTACCTATTTGCAGAAATTGGTTTAAAAACAATGGTTTTAATATATGCTGGCTCTGTTAGGTTTGATTGGGAATAACCAAGTTGAACGAAATAAACACATAGGAAAAATAAAAAATACTTTTTCAAGGTAATTAAATTTAGAATGTTGTTGATTGAACAAATTTTATACCAAAAGGTAGTGGTAAAAGTAATAAAACTAATATAGATACCTTTAGTGAATAAATGTTACAGAAATAATTGTTAAATTCCTTAAAAACTAAGGTAGAAATTGTTATTTTTGCTCCGTTTTATAAGACAATTAAATAAACTCAATATATGTCACAGGACATTCGAATTAAAAAGGGGTTAGATATTAAGCTGAAGGGCCAAGCCGAGACAGTTACACAAGAAGCTATATCTAGCAATGTATTCACATTAAAACCTGAAGATTTCCACAGTATTATTCCAAAATTATCAATAAAAGTTGGCGCAAAGTTAAAAGCAGGAGATGCTGTTCTTTTTAACAAATCCAATGAAGATATGAAATTTGTTTCACCAGTTAGTGGTGAAGTAATTGATATTATACGTGGTGAAAAAAGAAAATTATTAGCAATAAAAATCCAAGCTGATAGTGAACAACAATTTGTTGATTTTGGAGCGAAAGACTCTAAATCTATGGAAGCAGATGATATTAAAAGTCATTTATTAGCTACAGGTTGTTGGCCATTTATTACGCAAAGACCTTATGCTGTAATTGCAGATCCGGCAAAAACACCTAAAGCAATTTTTATTTCTGGGTATGCAAGTGCTCCTCTAGCAGCTGATTACGATTATGTATTAGCAGGCAAAGAAAGCGAGTTGCAGGCAGCAATAACAGCTTTAAGTAAATTAACTTCTGGTGAAGTTCATGTTTCCGTAGGGAAAAAATCAAATTCACCACTTGCGGGTTTAAGCGACGTTACTTTGCATAAAGTTTCTGGTCCACATCCTTCTGGGAATGTTGGAACTCAAATTGCTCAAATAGATCCTGTAAATAAAGGAGAAGTTGTTTGGACAGTTACTCCACAAGATCTAGTAATTATTGGAGAGTTACTTTTAACAGGTAAATTTAATGCTGAGCGTATTGTAGCCTTGGCAGGTTCTTCTGTTGCAGCTCCTAAATATTATAAAACTAAAATTGGAGCAACAATAGCCTCCATAGTTGAAGGAAAATTAAACGACGGTGAACACAGAATTATTAGTGGGAACGTATTAACAGGTACCAACCAAGGTTTAAAAGGAACTTTAGGATATTATGATAATATGGTAACGGTAATTTCTGAAGGAAATGATTATGAATTTTTTGGATGGACAATGCCAGTTTTCAATAAGATTTCAACGACAAGAGCATTAACTTTTTCTTGGTTATTTCCAAATAAAAAGTTTGACTTAAACACAAATACAAATGGTGAACATAGAGCATTTGTGGTAACAGGTAATTATGAAGAGGTTTTCCCTTTAGATATTTTTCCAATGCAACTGTTAAAAGCTTGCATGTATAAAGATTTAGATGAAATGGAACAATTGGGAATGTACGAAGTTGCACCTGAAGATTTTGCGTTGACTGAATTTGTGTGTGTTTCTAAACAACCACATCAAGAGATCATAAGAAAAGGCTTAGACTTAATGTTAAAAGAAATAGGATAATTATGGGATTAAAAGAAAAATTACATAATATAAAAGAAAAAGGAAAAGGGAAAAAGTGGTTGTCTGCTTATTCAGCTTTCCATACTTTCATGTACACCCCAAATGAGACAACTCATTCAGGAAGCCATGTGAGAGGTGCTGATGATTTAAAGCGTACAATGACAAACGTTATTTTACCTTTAATTCCAGTACTAATATTTGCGATGTTTAATGTTGGATTTCAACAAAATGTAGCAATCAATGGTTTTCCAGAAGGAATGTCATTTTTTAGTGGCGATTTTTGGAATTTTGACAATTTCTCAATTGGTGCGCTAAAATTATTACCACTAATAATTGTTTCTTACGTTGTAGGATTAGGAATAGAAGTAATATTTGCTACTATTAATAATCATGAAGTAGAAGAAGGTTATTTTGTAACAGGAATGTTAGTTCCTTTAATTGTACCAATTGACACTCCACTTTGGATGCTATCTATTGCAGTTATTTTTGGTGTAGTAATAGGAAAAGAAGTTTTTGGAGGTACAGGAATGAATATTTTAAACCCAGCATTAACGATTAGAGCATTTTTATTCTTTGCCTATCCAACTTGGATGAGTGGAGATAAAGTTTGGGTTACAGGTGCCGTTGAAAGAGCGAATGAAATTGCTCAGGGAGCTAAGCTAGATGCTATCTCAGGTGAAACTATTTTGGGAAGTTTAGCCCAAGGTAAAGAGTTTGTATATTCAACGTGGGATATGTTCTTTGGTTTTGTCCCAGGTTCTGTTGGGGAAACATCAGCACTCTTAATTTTATTAGGAGGGTTGTATTTAATTTTCACCAAAGTAGGAAGTTGGAGAATTATGTTGTCGGCAGTTGTTGGTGCCTTAGTAATGGGGCTTATTTTTAACGCTGTAGTAGACGCGGGATGGATAAATGAAGGTAGTAAGTTCTATGGTTTAATGAGTACTGAATTTTGGCATCATTTATTAATTGGTGGTTTGGCATTTGGTATTGTGTTTATGGCAACCGATCCAGTAACGGGTTCACAAACAAATAAAGGAAAATGGATCTACGGATTTTTAATTGGATTTATTTCAATTTTAATACGTGTATTCAATCCTGCATATCCAGAAGGTGTAATGTTAGCAATTCTATTAATGAATGTATTTGCCCCAACTATTGACCATTATATAGTTCAAGGTAATATTAAAAGAAGGCTAAAACGTATAAAAGCAAAAACAGCATAAAAATGGCAAAAAATACAGAGAGTAACGTATATACAATACTATTTGCAACCGGAATGGTTGTTATAGTAGGAACAATACTGGCTTTTTTAGCATCGTCCTTAAAAGAAAGAATAACTGAAAATAAGCGTATAGAAAAGCAACAGAATAT
>JQIA01001714.1_pt1 | contig 11756 bp, 8 predicted proteins | sample 811431 | NCBI WGS metagenome assembly JQIA01 (sample SAMN02998118, study PRJNA258478) | marine sediment metagenome | biome: marine; feature: seafloor; material: sediment; isolation source: oil-polluted sediment collected from 3 locations (0.5 km, 0.7 km and 0.9 km)... | place: USA: Gulf of Mexico ... | reverse complement strand
GGAAGTTTTCCCTGAGCCTAGAGGGGAAGAAAGTGGTTTATTAGTGGGAACCAACCTGGAAGGACATAGCATCAATCATTTTTTCCCCTGGCAGTTAAATCAGGATGGTACCGAAGAAGAAACGCTCAACCATGTTGGGCGGCATGAGCTGCATGACTATTTTAACCGCAGTATTAATGATGATAGTAATGTTGTGGAATTTATACCCGGTGTATCCAGGCCCAATAACAATGTTGCAAGAAACACTTTCCATTTACACGAAGACCCAAATATTGCTGGCCGCTTTATCGCCATTGATGCTCCGGAGTTTGGCACACACAATGGCGGTCAAATAATTGCATTTAAACTGGCTGTAGGTGATAGGCCTGATCTTGTTACTGTGGACTATCTTAGTCATTCTGCAACACGTAACCCGGTTGCTGATGGCGTCACTGCAGTGCCGGAACATGTAGGTTTTTTTCGTGATGCCATAACACTGCTAAGTGGGGATATTATTAGCTCGCATACATCAGAAACTAGAGGGAATGGTAATGAAGGCACATTTACCAACCCGAACCCTCGTTATGATTTTCGGATTAAGTCTCTGCAAACTAATGGTTCAGGTGATCTTATACCTGGAACACGTTTAACAAATTTAGCCGATGTAAGCGTTTCATTTTTTAGCCCGGATACTCTTATTTCCTACACTGGTCCTTTATGGGAGTTACAGCCTGTTGAGGTGGTAGCAAGGTCTGTTCCGCCCATAACAACTCTGCAATTGCAAAGCCCGGAATTACAAGTACTTGCCGAAGAAAATGTCAATGAAAACTCTTTTCAGGAATATTTACGCCAAAATAATCTTGCGGTGGTGGTTATGAGAGATGTGACAACACGTGAGTCGGAGGACCGTCAACAACCGTTCAATCTGAATATTGTAAGCTCAGGACATCAGAACATAGCTGGGCCGGGGACTATTTATGATGTATCACACATGCAGTTTTTTCAAGCAGACCAGATACGTGGGCATGGTGGTGTTAACTCACCTGATCCGGGGCAAAGAGTCATAGCGCAATATATGCACGATGTGTCAGCAGTTGCTAACAACATTGTTTTTAATAATGCACCGCCAGGAAGTACGGAGGTTTATGCCGATGGTTCTGTTGCATTTTTTGTTCCAGCGCGTAGGGCGATGGCATGGCAAAGCTTAAGCCCTACGGGAACACCGGTTGTACGAGAGAGATACTGGATTACATTCCAGCCGGGTGAAATACGAGCCTGTGGTGGTTGCCATGGAGTGAATGATGTTGACCAGGCGGGTAATTTACCCTCGGTTCAAAAAGCTGAAGCGTTTCGGGCATTGTTACAACATTGGTTGCAAAACTCACCTGAGATGGTTTTTTCAGATGGTTTTGAATGATAAAAATAACTTAAAAAACATGTGTTAAGAGTTTTTTTTCAATTTTTTACCCAAGTCTATGATGGAAAGCACCCCTATGAATGAATTTATCGACCGACGTTCTCCTCACTAGATAACACACTACGACATAGATAAGAGGTGAACCACTTAAGGGAAATTTCACAAAACAGGAACAGCACTTACAACTAGCCGTTGTGTTGCATTGCTGGTGATTCCTGTGAGTGGATAACATGTAACGAGGGTGAGCATAGGGTTTGGGGTATCAATAAGCAGCCGAGTATCTTTAGCTTCGACTATTTGTGTGTTGATGACTTTATATCTTTGCACTCCAGATTTCAGTTGTAGTTGTATCTCATGCCCGACAGTTAACAAGCCTAACCAGGAAAAACTACCATCCCTGTGGCCGGATATAATAATGTTTCCGCTGGTGGGGTTAAGGCTGGACTGTGCGTTGTGTCCTGGTCCGAAGGCTAGTACACGGCCGTTATCTCCTTCTAATACATAATGTTCTTCTTCCAGTTGAGAAACAGATAATTTAGCAACAGGCCAGGTATCAGCCCAGGACCAGGGGCGCTGAATGGTGTTTTGTGTAAGAGTGCTGGCCCAGGCAGAGGAAATTAAACCCCGGGCCAGCTGTGCCTTGAGGGGGATATACAAGGCAGGTATACCCGTAGCTATGGCCAATAAGATACCAGCAAGAAGAAAGCTACGGGATGTGGTGATTTTCATGACTTAAATATCTCGCAGTCTTTTGCCGATAACAATAAAGGTGATGCCGACAAAGAACAGGAATAAGAATAAGCGGCCGTTACCTGCTGTGCTTGCCATAGCAACATGGGCGAGAGCCAGTTTTTTACTGTGTAAAGGTTCTGACTTAGGGCGGACGGGTTCCTCAGCTACAACTACAAAGCTTGTGTATGGGCTGACGAGCTGATGTTTGAGAGCAAGCTCTAAAACTTGATCCCGGTTTTTGTCCCATAGGCCTGCTAGTTTGGCATCGTCCATGAGTAATTGTATTTGCTGGCGAGCCCAAAGCCGTGAAATAGCACCGGCAACATCAACATCACGGCCACCTAAGCTGACTTTCCAGTCAGAACTAGCTTGTTTGCCATCCAGGTGGATACTGGATAATGGGGTATCGCTTTGTATTAAGCGATAGATAACCTGACCGGAATATAGGTCGGGTATTTTTTGCGTGATGTTGTTTTTGAGGTTGGGAATAGCAAGACTAATATTTGTTGTAGTCGGAACAGATAGTTTGGTCAGAAGATGTTGCATTTGTTGGTCAACTTGTGAAATGTTATTGATAAAAGTATCAACACCATTACCATTTCTGGCCATTGCACGAATAAAATAGTCATTGGGTGACGGGCCAATAGCAACCGGGAAAAAATGAGCTTGATCGGAAGAGTCATGTGCAAGACGTATAACTTCATCTTCATTTTCAACAGAGCCATCTGTCATCATGATCATTTGAACCAGACTTTGGCCGCCATTTATTCTATTCATGCTATTTTCAACAGCGGTGAGAATATTAGTACCACCATTCGATTCAAGATTGCTAATAAATTGATGTGCCTGGTCTATATTAAGTTGACTAGCGGGTAAGCTTTCAGAAAATAAAGCCGTGCTGTCAGATGAAAAACCTACAACATTAAAATAATCCACGTCGCGTAAAGTATTGACGGCAAAATGAGCAGCTTGTTTGGTCTGATCCATAGCTTCACCATGCATAGAGCCTGAGTGGTCTAATATGAGAATAAGCTCCCTTGCGCTGGTGTTTTCCTGCTTAATCTCGGGTGGACTGATAAGCAGTAAGCTGTAGTAGCTATCACCTACTTTCTCACTCATTAAAGAGGCAATGGGCTCATTGCCGATATCAGGAGTCCAGGTGAGCTCAAAATCATGATCTGCTCTTTCAAGACCCTGTGAGAATTGAATAAAATAGCCATTATTATCCGGTAGAATATCTACCTGATGAGTAGGGCTACTGACTTGACTGACACGGACACCAGGATCTAAATATACTTGTAAAACAACTTGCTGGTTAACACGTGCGCTGCTTACTGGAAGGTTGTTTTCGCCACTCTCGCCGCCATTGACGTATCTAGGAGTGTAAGTAAGAGGAAGGCGTAAATGAAATTCATGATTATTTAAATCTACATTCACATCAAATTTAATCCTTACAGCAATTTCCTGCCATGGTGGAATATTAGCAATTCGTGTATGAAAAAGGTTGGCGGCATTTTCATTCATGATAGCGGCTTGCTGCCCGTTGCTTTTTGCTGCTTCATAGGTTTTTTGGGCTTGCTCTTTTTCTTTTAACAACCCTTTTAATACGGTATCACCAACGGTTATTTCTAAACCATGTACAGCTGCCCCGTCAGGTAAGGGTTGACGATAGACGCCTTCCAGCCAGTTAGCAGAATTGTTGGCAAAGTGTTGAGTGATTTCTACACTGGCAATAGGCCCTGCGACTCTTGCGGTTATGTTGGTGTCCATTAATACCGCAGCAAAACTACTGTTTTCTGAGTGAAATTCCAGATGTCCTAAAGAGTTTTCCGCCTCGGCTTTATAAAGTGTGGCCCAGGTTAAAATAAGTATTAGTAGTGCTTTTTTCATGGTTGTCTCCAATGTGATAGAGCGTATTAAACATGAAGCAGCGGGCATGACTTGGTAAAAAAACAGGATGAATAATTATAAAAAAAGGCAATTTGCGGGCAGTGCTACGAATTGTTAGAAAACTAGGCTAATATCCTCTTACCGAAAAAGATAATGAGAATGGATATGTCAAAACAAATTGTTCTTGTAGAAGATGAGAAGCATATTCGAGACAATTATACTGAGGCGCTAATGCACTCAGGTTATATGGTGCAAAGTTGCGAAAGCAGGCTTCAGGCACTAAGTACCATATCGACACGCGGCAAGCCGGATATGGTTATTATTGATATTGGCTTAGGAGATGAGCTGGATGGAGGCTTTACTTTATGTCAGCAGATACGAGCAGATGATCCTCACATCCCAATTATTTTTTTGACGGCGCGTGATAGTGAGATTGATGAAATATCCGCACTGAGAATGGGAGCGGATGATTACGTAACAAAAGATGCGACACTGCAACAATTGATTGCACGTGTTTCTGCATTGTTCCGCAGGGTTCAGGCGCAACAGGAGCCGAGAAAACTCACCAGAACAGTTGGTGAGATGCAAATTGATAGTGACCGCATGGAATGCATGTGGCAAGGTAATGCTGTGGATTTGACAGTCACAGAGTTCTGGATCATTAATGCACTAGCGGAACACCCCGGTCATGTAAAAAACCGGCAACAATTAATGGATGCAGCTAATATATATGTTGATGATGCGACAATTACCAGTCACATTAAACGCATTAGAAAGAAATTTAAGCGTACCAACAGCTCTTTTCAGTCCATCGAGGCTGTTCATGGTGTGGGGTATCGGTGGCGAACGTAAATGATGAACCTTATGCCTAGCCCTATGTATGTAGAATTATAGTGAAGCTAAAACTAAGCCAGCAATTATTAACACTGGCAAGTCTCACTCTATTACTCCCTCCGCTAGCTTGGTGGTGGATGACAGCTGCTGACCATACGTTAAGAGAAAGTATTGGTGAGTCGCGACGACAGTTAGCTCAGGTTCTGGCTGTACAGGCAAAAGAAAAGCTCAATGGTTTGCGAGATGAGCAAGCACATACAACATCCGGTCACATATTTATTTCTCAAATGAATGCGCAGTCGATAGCAATTGATGGACATCTGTCCGATTGGCGGCCCATAAAATCCAAACAAACGGTCAGTCAGGGCTTAAGCCTTAATATGTCACGAAGCACGGGTCATTTATTCTTACTTGTACAGTTGAGTGATACCCGTATAGAGTTTTCTAAACCTGGTGATGTTGGAGATCAGTTAGTGATTCAGCTAGCCTTTGCGCATGGTTTGCAACGCTTAAACTATAGCTTTGACGGTTACGGTTTCAATGACCAAAACAATGGTAATGATTTAAGAGGCATTATTGCCGTTGAAGACAACCCTGAAGTAAGGGGTGTGACAATAGAGCTCTCATTAAAGACGGCTCTGTTACCGCAAAGCGTTCAGGTTCAATGGAAGTCTAGAGAGAATGAACAGAGTAAGACATTAGGCCCGGTTGCCATATCGTATCGTATGGAAGAACTGGATAACTGGTTGTCCGACCTACAACTTTCACATACCAGTTTATGGTTGCTGGATAATAATGGCAATATTCTTGCTGCGAACGACTTTGGTTCAACGAGGGAGAACACAGCCAAAAGCTATAATGGTAACTTATGGCTAAGTCTGCTTTATCGTTGGCTTGTTGCCCGTGATGTTGATGTGCTGGATTGGCCGGAAAGCTTTGAATCGGCATTAAATTTAGCAACATGGAAAACCAGGACAAAAAATGGAAGTTTTTGGAGTACAGGTAGTACCGGTAAAAATATTTATGTCACAACATTAGTTAAGTCAGGACCGGAGCATTGGCTCATGTTAAGACAAGATGCAGAAGATGTTCTTGTGCTGGCAAATCAAGGAGTGATTCGCTTTGGCTTATTATTTTTGTTGTTTTCGGTTTCTATCATACTGATATTTTTTGTTTATGCGGCATGGTTAGGGTCGCGTATTCGAGTGCTCAAAAAATCACTGGAACAACCTGTTGAAGAAATATCCAATACCATAAAAACAACTCAAGTTTCAGAGCATGAGGATGAGCTTGGTGAACTTTCCCGTAGCTTTGCGAACCAGCAGCAGCAAATCAGAGAATATACCGGGTACTTACAGCAACTAGGCTCTCGTTTAGCACATGAGTTGAGAACCCCCATGACCATAGTGCATGGTGCTTTAGATAATTTGTCGTTGATGCATCCGGAGCTAGTAAACGATACCCACGTTTTAAGAGCGCGTGATGGCATACAACGATTGCAAAAAATTCTCTTTGCGTTAAAGGAATCCAGCCATATTGAGTCCGTCGTGGGTCAACTGGAAACAGAGCCGCTTGATCTCAATATATTGATGGGTAAATACATGAGGTCAATGATTGAAAATTATCCAGGAAAAAAAATTATCTGGCATCAAGCACGTAGCAAAGTAGAGATTCTTGCTGATCCTGACCTTATCGCCCAGTTAATGGATAAACTCATGGATAATGCCTTAAGCTTTGTCTCTCAAGATGGGGAAATTAGTGTGCGGCTTCAGGTTGCAGATAAGCAGGCTATTATTTTAATTGCAAATGATGGCCCGGCATTACCTGATAACCAGCAGCAATTATTTAACTCATTAATCTCATCAAGAACCCAGCAGCAAAAGAGTAAAGACCCTCATTTGGGCTTAGGTTTGCATATCGTTAAGCTAATAGCCAGAGCTCATAATGGCGATATAAAAGCCAGAAATATAGCTGGACGTGAAAGAGTCGAGTTTCGTGTTTCGCTTCCGGTTATTTAGTCCGTAACCTAGATGAGTATTACAGAATAAATTCATGTTAAAATCCCTGTAATTATTTTGGAGTCATTATGAACTTTACAGGCACACAAAATTATATCGCCACAGATGAATTACAAATGGCGGTTAATGCGGCAAAAACCCTAGAAAGGCCACTACTTATAAAGGGCGAACCCGGTACAGGTAAAACCATGCTGGCCGAAGAGGTTGCTATTGCTTTAAATATGCCATTGATTCAGTGGCATATTAAGTCAACAACCAAGGCACATCAGGGCCTTTACGAATATGATGCTGTTTCACGGCTTAGAGACTCTCAACTAGGTAATGAGAAAGTGCATGATATTGGCAACTATATAAAGAAAGGTAAATTATGGGATGCATTTGCTGCCGAACAACAGGTGGTGCTACTTATTGATGAAATTGATAAGGCAGATATAGAATTTCCCAATGATTTATTGCAAGAACTGGACAAAATGGAGTTTTTTGTCTATGAAACGGGCGAAACAATTAAGGCACAAAATCGCCCAATCATCATTATTACCAGCAACAATGAAAAAGAACTTCCAGATGCTTTTTTAAGGCGTTGTTTTTTTCATTACATAAACTTTCCAGACCGGGAAGTTATGAAACAAATTATTGCGGTACATCACCCGCATATTAAGGCGGATTTGTTAAAAGAAGCACTGGATATTTTCTTTCGAGTCCGAGATGTTCCGGGCTTAAAGAAAAAGCCTTCCACATCAGAGTTAATAGACTGGCTTAAACTTTTATTGGCAGATGATATTCCAGATGAAATCCTAAAAGGCAAAGACCCATCTAAAGCCATACCACCATTATACGGAGCTTTACTGAAGAATGAGCAAGATGTTCATCTGCTAGAAAAGCTGGCTTTTATGCTGCGCCGTGAAAACAGATAAATACGTAAAACTGCACCATTATGCTTATTAATTTCTTCTATATGCTGAAAAAATCTGGAGTGCCAGTTTCCATAAAGGAACTACTGGTATTACTGGATGCACTGGAAAAACGACTAGCCTTTTGCAGTCTGGATGATTTTTATGTTTTAGCGCGTTTGTGTTTGGTAAAAGATGAGAAATACTTTGATCGCTATGATAAGGCCTTTTCTTCTTATTTCTCAAAACTGGAAAAGCTGGAAGATATTCTTGAGACTCTTATACCCGAAGACTGGCTTCGGTCTGAGTTTATGAAAAGCCTGACAGAAGACGAGAAATCTAAAATCCAGTCTCTTGGTGGCCTAGAAAAATTATTAGAAACGTTTAAAGAAAGACTGGCCGAACAAAAAGAACGACATGCCGGTGGTAGTAAATGGATTGGTACAGGGGGCACATCTCCTTTTGGTCATAGTGGCCATCACCCGGAAGGTATTCGTGTTGGCGGTGAAAGCCGTAATAAAAGTGCCGTAAAAGTGTGGGAGAAACGCCAGTTTAGAGACCTTGATGATCGCATTGAACTAGGTACGCGCAATCTGAAAGTTGCCTTACGAAAGTTACGAAAATTTGCTCGCAGTGGAGCACAAGATGAACTAGACCTAGATCATACGATTTCAAGCACGGCTAAAAACGCAGGTTTATTAGACATTAAAATGGTAGCAGAGCGGCATAATGCGGTTAAAGTGCTGCTTTTTTTTGATGTAGGTGGTTCAATGGACCCTTATATCAAAATCTGCGAAGAACTTTTTTCTGCCTGTAAAACAGAGTTTAAACATCTTGAGTACTTCTATTTTCATAATTTCATCTATGAAAATGTATGGAAAAATAACTCCCGAAGATATGCCGAAAAAACCTCTTTAGCTGAGGTACTGCGAACGTATAGCAAAGATTATAAAGTGATTTTTGTAGGAGATGCCTCTATGGCGCCCTATGAAATCACCCACAGAGGTGGAAGCGTAGAATATATGAATGAAGAGCCAGGCTACCTCTGGATGCAAAGGCTAAAAGAAGTTTTCGACAAGGTAATATGGCTCAATCCGGTAGATGAGCAACACTGGAGCTATACGCATAGTACCAGCTTGGTGCAGCAACTGCTTGAGGGTGAAATGTATCCATTATCCGTTAATGGTCTGGAACAAGGGATCAACTCTTTGAGTTAGTTAGGAGGGCTGATTGTTTGTTAGAGTTTTGCACGTTCAATAAGTCCTGCAAATGATGTCATGGATTGTGATGTTTCAGTTCTCCTGCCGGAATACCTCGACATGGCTTCTTTAATCTTTGTTGTTACATGCTTGATCTAAGATTTCAATCCAGTGCTGTACGGGTTGTTGTGATGTGCTTTGTATGTGTAACTGACAGCCAATATTTGCTGTGACTATTTTATCAGGAGTGTTTATGGTTAAAGCTGAAATTTTCCTTTTCAGGAGCTGTTGGCTCATTTTGGGTTGTAACAGAGAATAGGTTCCAGCCGAACCACAACATAAATGGCTTTCCTTGGTCTTTACCACATCAAATCCTGACTGTATAAGAACATCATTAACAGAGTCTGGTAGGCCCATTCCATGCTGTAATGTACAAGGGACATGAATGGCGATTTTATCTGAGCCGGGTTTTAAAGTGAGTTTGTTTAAATCTTCATGTGCAACAATTTCACTTAAGTCTTTTGCAATTTTTGATACATGCAAAGCTTTTTCAGCGTAATTCTTATCATTAGCCAGCAGGTGGCCGTACTCCTGCACCATCGGCCCGCAACCTGAAGCGGTAACGACTATTGCTTCTGCCCCACTTTTAATTGCCGGCCACCATGCATCAATATTGCGCCGCATATAGTCCAAGCCTTCATCATGAGCTCCAAGGTGATAACTCACCGCGCCACAACAGCCTGTTTGTGGGGCAACGACAAGGCTAATACCTAATCTATTAAGAACCCTGGTTGCAGATATATTTGTATTTGGGGTAGCAGATGCTTGTCCGCAGCTTTGCAGCAACAGCATGACTCTGTTGTGTACGGTTTTTGGCCAGAGTGAGTTTTTTTGATTTGAGTTCTGCTTTGAAGGTATTTTTGATTTAATTATTTTCGGCATGAACGGCCGTGTTAATTGTGCCAGCTTCAAAAGGGTGGAAAATATTTTTGGAGCAGGTAGCAATTGACGCAAAACCCATCTTTTAGTTGTGTTTATAGAGCTGCGAGGTAACTCTTTTTCCATTAAATTTCGAGAGATATCCAGCAAGCGGCCATACTTTACACCGCTTGGGCAGGTCGTTTCACAGCTTCGGCAGGTTAAGCAACGGTCTAAATGTGTGCGAGTTCGCTCAGAAACATCTCCACCCTCTAAAAACTGTTTCATCAGGTAAATACGGCCGCGGGGACCATCACGCTCATCTTGTAATTCTTGATATGTTGGGCAGGTTGCATTGCAAAAACCACAGTGCACACAAGACCGTAAGATATCTTCTGCTTCTTTGACTGAAGGTAGATGAATGAATTTTGAGCTTATTGTTGTTTTCATTACATCCAGCTATACAGGCGGCCAGGGTTTAGAATACGGTGTGGATCAAAGGAAAGCTTGAGGTTCGCTTGTAATTTTTGTTCTACCGCGGACAAAGACTGGCGTGTTTCACCTGCTCTATCTCCTCCTTTAAACAGGCATACATGTCCTCCTGCCCTGGTCGCTATCTTTTGCATATCTTCAAAACCGAAAGCACCACTGATCCACCTTTGCGCACCTGACCAGTCTAGAATGGTTTCGACTTCAGGCATAAGTTGTTGAGCGGTTTGTCGAATAGAAAACCTCCACAAAGGCTCGTCTTTTGTCAGTAAGCTTAATTTATGCTCCGTTAAATCATGCCAAAAGCTATCTTGACTATCAAGTTGTTCACCACCCCATTGTTTAGCCGCTTGAGAAATGGCTTTGTGTTCACCACTTAAGCGTAAATGGAGCCGGTTATCTAACCAGGCGGAACCACTTAAGGGTTTAGGCAGCCCAGCTAGAGCATTCATTTTATCAATCGCCTGTGACTGTGACATTTCCTGGACGATGGTGATGTTGGACTCAGGCTTAGGCAGTACCTTCAGGCTAATTTCTGTTAATACACCTAAACAACCTAATGCACCCGCTTGTAATCTTGCCACATCATATCCAGCAACATTTTTAATAACTTGGCCACCAAATGTTAAGTGCTGGCCTAATCCATTAATTAAACGAACCCCCAGTACCATGTCGCGTATAGATCCACTCCACGGTCGAGATGGGCCAGACTGATTGCAGGCAAGGCTACCACCCAAAGTTGCTGCCCCACCATGAAGTGGAGGTTCAAAGGATAGTATCTGCTTATGTTCTGATAATACGCCTTGAATTTCCGCTAGGGTTGTCCCGGCACGAGCAGTCAGTACTAATTCGCTGGGTTTATAATCAATGATGCCGCTGTGTTCAGTTATATTAAGAATTTGACCACTTACTTCTCTGCCAATAATATGCTGTTTAGTTTGGCCAGCCTGTATTAACAAAGCCGTTTTCTCGGCATGTGCTGTTTTAACCTGGTCGATCAAGCTATGACTGATATCAACCATTTTTAACTCGTTCCAGTGTTCGGTATTCCTGGCATTGCTTTAGACTGGGGATGCCTTTTCCTGGGTTTAATGTACCTAATGGATCAAAGCAGGATTTGATTTTATGAAATTGTGTGATTTCGTCATCACTAAACTGACTTGGCATCTGGCGGAGCTTTTCTAAGCCAACCCCGTGTTCCCCTGTAATACAACCACCGACACGGACACATAGTTCAAGAATGTCGCCACCGAACTGTTCGGCCCGGTGTAATTCGTCATCATTATTGGCATCAAATAATATTAATGGGTGCAGGTTACCATCTCCTGCATGAAATACATTGGCGACCCGAAGATTGTAGTGTTTCGATAACCTAGCCATTTCTGTTAAT
>JQIA01001713.1_pt1 | contig 11759 bp, 8 predicted proteins | sample 811431 | NCBI WGS metagenome assembly JQIA01 (sample SAMN02998118, study PRJNA258478) | marine sediment metagenome | biome: marine; feature: seafloor; material: sediment; isolation source: oil-polluted sediment collected from 3 locations (0.5 km, 0.7 km and 0.9 km)... | place: USA: Gulf of Mexico ... | reverse complement strand
GATCTATGATTGGGGTGGTTGGCTCTCTTTCTGCGTTTTATCATGAGTCAATTGATATTGATAATGCTGAAGATCGAGATTTAGCAGCGAAGAGATTGATTGGGAAAATGCCGACAATCGCGGCGGCTTGTTACAAGCATTCGATCGGCCAACCGATGGTTTATCCCGATAATTCATGTGATTACGCTGAAAATTTTTTGCAGATGATGTTTTCAGTCCCCTGCGAAGAGTATCAAGTCAGTCCTGTAGCTAAAAAAGCTATCGATTTGTTGTTGATCTTGCACGCGGATCATGAGCAAAACGCAAGTACATCGACAGTACGTATGGCCGGTAGTTCCGGAGCAAATCCGTTTGCTTGTGTTGCTGCAGGTATGGCATCGTTGTGGGGTCCTTCTCATGGTGGTGCTAATGAAGCTGTATTGAATATGCTGGATGAAATTGGTGATGAGTCAAAAATTGACCAGTTTCTTGCCAAAGCAAAAGATAAAAATGATCCTTTCCGACTGATGGGATTTGGTCACCGCGTTTATAAGAGCTATGACCCAAGAGCAACTCTTGTGCATCAAGTATGTGAGGATGTATTGGCGAGTATTCCAGGCGGAAATCAGTTGCTTGAGCTAGCGATGCGTTTGGAAGAGAAAGCGTTAAGTGATGATTATTTTGTTGAGCGTAAGTTGTTTCCTAACGTAGATTTTTACTCTGGAATTATCTATCAAGCGCTTGGCATTCCAGTAAATATGTTTACTGTTATGTTTGGAATGGCAAGAACAGCTGGCTGGATGGCTCATTGGGATGAGATGATCTCAGAGCCTGGTCAGAGAATTTCTCGTCCTCGGCAGCTGTATACCGGTGCGACAGTGAGAGATTATGTGGCGGTTGAAAATCGTTAGTTTTTGTCTTTAGTTTCCGTTTTATAGAGATAGCCAGGTTGTACTGGTTATCTCTTTTTTTTCGCCCAGAATCCTCTGTGAGCTCCCTCTTTCTCTGTTTAGAACAGCTGGCTATCGATGTGGCCCTGTGGTGCATCTTGGTTGATGCTTGGGTTTGATGGTTGTGCATCACTAAACTCAGTGGGTACCGTCTCTTTTTTAAAGACTTCGTAGGTGGCGTTTCTCTGGCTAGCTCGGGCTAGTTTTCCACTGGTAGGGTCAATTTTTGCCATCACGACTCCACTCGGCATTTGAATGCGTTTGCGAGGCAGGTCAGTCAGTGTTTCGCCCATGAATTCAATCCACATTGGCAACGCGGCTCTTCCGCCAGTTTCCCCTCTTCCTAATGGCTGTGGCGTGTCAAATCCAACCCAGGCTATGGCAACCAGTGATGGGTGGAAGCCAAAAAACCAAGCATCTTTTTGGTCGTTGGTGGTGCCTGTTTTCCCTCCAATGTCATCACGTTTCAGTGATCGAGCCTTTCTCGCTGTTCCACGAGCAACAACATCTTTAAGCAATGACGTCATTAAGTAGTGCGTCTCGGTTGAAAGCACGCGTGGAGCGATTCTTTGTGGAAGAGGGTTAGAAATGTCGTCTTTTTCTTGATGAGATATGCACTCAGGGCAGGCTAGGAGGTTGTTCTGGCTATAAATGATGTTGTTGTCATAGTCTTTGATGGTTTCGATGAAATGGGGAGTAACTTGGTAGCCACCGTTTGCAAAAATAGCGTAAGCGGTTGCCATTTTTAAAGGAGTGGCTGCGTTAGTTCCAAGAACCATGGAGAGATTTGGAGTTAGCTCGTTTTTATTGAACCCGAACCGGGTCAGGTAGTTTCTGGTGTAGTCGATACCAATATCTCTGAGCAGCCGGATTGAAACGAGGTTTCTGGATTTAATAAAGCCAATTCTGAGAGGCGTGGGGCCAAAAAAAGTTTGGCTGTAATTTTGAGGTTTCCAATAGTCTTCACTGCTGTTATCCATGTAGACCACAGGGGAGTCGTTAATCAGTGTTGCTGTGGTAAAGCCGTTATCCAAGGCAGCGGCATAGATAAACGGCTTTATGCCTGACCCAGGTTGCCTGAATGCCTGAGAAGCCCGGTTAAATTTACTTTTCTTAAAAGAGTAGCCGCCAACAATGGATGTGACGGCGCCGCTGTTGGGGTTGAGTGTGACAAAAGCGCTTTCTGCACTAGGCAGCTGTCGAAGATGTGGTTGTTGCGTTTCATCGATATAGATACGAACGATATCTCCTTGCTGCACTACTTGTCTCATTGATGTGTAACGATCTCCCACGTGGCTGGCCGTTTTATAAGGAGCTTTAAGCTCTAGTTTTTCCAGGCTAATTTCGACAGATTTATTGGGGTCGAGAAACACGTGAGCGCTCAAATTTGTAACTTGTGTAACGACTCCTGGTGCCAGGTTTTTGTAGTGCTTGATTTGGGATAGCTCCTCTTCAAGGCTTTTGTCTTCGCTTTTTCGTGGCCAGCTTATTGTTGTCTCGGCCCCTCTAAAACCGTGCCTGCTGTCGTAAGCGTGCAGATTGTTGCGTAGTGCCTTGTTAGCCTGTTTTTGATGCTTGATGTTCAACGTCGTGGTGACTTTGAGACCTGCGGTGTACAGGTTGTCAGGATATTTTCTTTGCATCAGAGAGCGGATGTTCTCATTGAAATAAGCTGAGTCAATGTGTTTGATTGGCTCTTGTTTTAAAGATTCTACGTCAGCACTTGTGGCGATTAGGTAGTCTTGCTCAGATATGTGATTCAGCTGTAGAAGTCGGCTCAATACATAATTTCTTCTTTGGGCGGCTCTTCGGGGGTTGGTGATTGGGTTGTCTCGTGACGGTGCTTTGGGCAGTCCTGCGATTGTTGCGATTTCAGCGAGCGTTAGTTCACTTAAGCTTTTATTAAAGTAGATCTGAGCTGCGGAAGCTACTCCGTAAGCTCGTTGGCCGAGGTATATTTTATTTAGGTAAAGCTCGAGGATCTCATCTTTTGTTAGCTCTTTCTCGATTTTTAGAGACAAAAATATTTCTTTCACTTTTCGGGTGAATGTTTTTTCCGGCGTGAGGAAATAGTTTCTTGCAACCTGCATCGTTATAGTGCTGCCCCCTTGCCTTTTTCTTCCGGTTTGAATCATCTTTACGGCAGCGCGAATGATGCCTTGATAGTCAACGCCTGGGTGTTGATAGAAACGATCGTCTTCAGAGGCGAGAAAGGCGAGTTTCATTAATGGGGGGACCTCGTTAATCGATACGGGCGTTCTTTTTTTGTCGCCATATTCGGCGATAAGTATCTGATTTGACGCGTATATCCGTAGCGGAACTTGTAGCTTTTGCTCTCTTAAGTCCTCTTGGTTTTCAATTACCTGCTCAAGTTGACTGTATTGCATGACGGTGATCAGCATCAGCAATAAGCACACAGTTAGCGACGTGCTGGTTATAGAGCAAAGAAGAGGAAATTTTGTTTTCATTGGTGCCTGATGTTGGTTGGAGATGTGGTGTGAATTCAGATTGTGCGTTTGGGTGTTGTGTCTCGTTGTTTGTCTGCGACGTATTCTAATCCATAAGTTTGACAAGGGAGTGGTGAAGAGGTCAATGTGGTCACTGAATCGTAGCTAGCGAAATAGGTAGTTGCCAGGAAGGTGAACGTTGTCCCAATCTTCGGTCGTATTGGGGCAGGCCCGTTGTTGTGTTAACCAATTCTAGGCGCTATGATAAATTCAGCTAGATCTTACCAACTGGATTTTAGGGAAGTTATATGTGGTGGAGGCCAGGGAAGAAGAGCCCGCTTATTGCTATTGACATCAGTACCAATGCGGCTAAGTTGCTGGAAGTCAGCCGGAATGGCGATGATTATCGTGTAGAGAGCTACGCCGTTGAGCCTTTGCCTCTTGGCGTCATTTCAGAAAATACCATCGTAGATATTGAAAGTGTCGGGTATGCGGTGGAACGTGCGTTGCGCCGATCAGAAACAAAAAGTAATCGAGCTATTGTTGCCGTTCCAGGCTCATCGGTGATTACCAAAATCGTCCCTATCCCAGCTACCATCACGGATGAAGAGCTGGAAAATCAGATCATTCTTGAAGCGGATCAGTATATTCCTTACCCTCTTGAGGAGGTGCACTTGGATTTTGATGTGCTGGGTGTGTCTAAGAGAAATCCGGAAATGCTTGATGTGTTGATGTGTGCATCACGCAGTGAGAATGTTGAAATGCGGGTGGCTGCACTTGAAGCGGCGGGTTTGGAGGTTGATATTGTTGACGTTGAAACCTACGCCATTGAAAACGCATTTAAATTTATAAGTGACCAGTTGCCTGAAGGTCTTGCTCGGAAAACGATTGCTGTAGCTGACGTGGGGTCGGCAATCACCACGTTGACAATCATTCATGACGGCAGAACTGTTTATTCTCGAGAGCAGGTGTTTGGTGGAAACCTTCTAACAGAAGAAATTCAGCAAAGATACGGGTTGTCTCGCGAAGAAGCCGGGATGGCTAAAAAGCAAGGTGGGTTGCCGCGAAATTACGAAACCGAGGTGCTAGAGCCTTTCAAGGATGCGGTGGCACACCAAATTAGTCGTTCATTGCAGTTTTTCTCGTCTTCAGCTCAGCAATCAACCATAGATCATATTTTGCTTGGTGGTGGATGCGCTGCAATTAAAGGATTGGACGATCTGGTGGAAAGTAAAGTTGGTATTAGCACAACGGTTGCTAACCCATTTTTAAATATGTCGATATCACCAAAAATTCGAATTCAAAACCTTAATGCTGATGCACCATCGATGTTGATAACACTTGGTATGTGTTTAAGGAATCTGGATTAATATGGCAAAGATTAATTTACTTCCATGGAGGGAGCAGCACCGACAGCAACAAAAAATTCAGTTTATTGCCGCTCTTGTAGTTGCGGTAGGTATTGGGTTGGTTGCGATCGTAGCTGTGCACATGTTTGAGACTCAGCGGATTGAGGCTCAAAATGAGCGAAATCAGTTTTTGAAGGAACGGGTGTCGCTTCTCGATCAGAAAATTCGTGAAATCAACGGTCTTAATAAGAAAAAAGAAGATCTGATTGCGCGAATGGAAATTATTCAACGACTGCAATCAAACCGCTCTTTTGCTGTCTTATTGCTGGATGAAATTGCTAAAACAATACCTGATGGCGTCTATCTATCAAGTATGACTAGCGATGATAAAGGAAGCGTTAAGCTTGATGGTGTGGCTGAGTCCAACAGTCGTATTTCAGCATTTATGCGAAATCTTGATGGCTCTGAATGGCTTGAAAATCCTGAGTTGGGCGTGATCAATGCCAATAATAGAAACTCAAAGGTTGAGCGAACGTTTACGTTGAAAGTGCGAGCTGTGAATAAAAAAAGACAGAGGGAGTTGGGCAATGACGCTTGATGATATTCGCTCACTTGATATTCGTAATGCAGGTAGCTGGCCAATACCAATAAAGGCGCTTTCACTGCTCTTGGTTTTGGTGGCGGTGCTGGGCATAGGTTACTTTCTGGATATTCAGGCTCAGCTTGAAACTTTGGATCGAGCACGAATTGAAGAGAAACAGCTCAGGTTAACGTTTGAAAACAAAAGTGAACGAGCTGCCAACTTAGACTTGTATGTAAGTCAGTTGGTTGAAATGGAACGATCTTTTGGCTCGATGCTGCGGCGATTGCCAAATAAAAATGAAGTATCAGAGTTGCTGGTAGATGTCTCTCAAACGGGGCTATCAAACGGGTTAGAGTTTAATTTGTTTAAACCAAAAGCGGAAAGAGTGCAGGAATTTTATGCTGAATTGCCGATTGATATTCGAGTGAAAGGCTCGTATCACCAATTCGCTCAATTTGTTAGCGGCCTATCTGCACTGCCTCGTATTGTTACGGTACACAATGTGACTATAAAAGGGATCAAAAAAGAACTGAGTGTATCCGCGCTGCTAAAGACGTATCGCTATCTTGGGGATGAAGAATGATGTCGCTAAGAATATTTTCACGGATTGTGAGCAGTCTCTTGAGAAAATTGGCTTTAGCGGGTGGTTTAGTTCTGGTGACTTTTATTCTGGGGTGTAGTGGTAAATCTGATCTTACTGATTTGCAGAACTATGCGGATGGTGTCAGCGGAAAAAAAACACCTCCCCCCAATTTGCTACCCGAATTTAAAGTATTTGAATCAGAAGTGTATACCTCAAGTGGTCGACGAAGCCCGTTTGCACCACCGGAAGTACTTGAAGAGCAGCGCCAAATTACAATGAAGCAAGGTCCGCGACCAAATATGATGCGTAATCGAGAGGAGATGGAATTTTATCCTCTTGAGTCATTGAAAGTGGTGGGTACGTTGCGAGGGACAAGCGGTCTTTGGGCCCTCATCCAGGCGCCGTTAGGCTTTATTCACCGAGTCCAAGTTGGAAACTATATCGGGCAAAACTATGGGAAAGTTGCATTCATAGATGAGTCGGGGGTCAAAATTACCGAATTCATTCCGGACGGTACCGGAGGTTGGAAAAAACGCCCAAATTTTTTGCCCATTGTCGAGAACAATTAGATGGATCTATACGTGATGTCGACCAAAAAAATACACACCGAGCTATGTGAGATGAATTTACCGTTATTTTTAACCCGTTTAATCCGGCTTCCTTTCCCGATACATCGGTTGATAGCAACTTTTATTGCTTCTTGTCTGTTGTTTTCCGGCGTTGTGGTGGCGGAGAGTAAAAATGCGGTGGAAGAGGTGGCTTTTTCTCGGTTGGCGCAGGATAAAACTCAGATTTCCATTCGACTAAAAATACCGGTGGATGAGCCTCAAAGTTTTAGCACCAAGTTACCGGCTCGTATTGCCTTGGATTTTCCTGATACAGAGAGCTTGCTAGCGACTAAGACCTTTCTGGTAGGTGTTAATGATGTTGAGACAGTTAAAACAATTACTGCTGGGAACCGTACTCGTGTTGTGATCAACATGAGACGGCAGCTACCGTACAAAATTGAGGTAAAAGGAAAGTATGTTTACGTAACCATTGATCAGCCTAAATTGTCGAGTCCTGTAGCTTCTGGAGGGCTTGCAAGTGAAGGTTATGTAAATAAGCAGGCGGCTTCTGAGTTTAAGCTGAAAAAAATTGATTTTGCCCGAGGAACGGGGGGCGAAGGAAAAATTATTATTGACCTAGATAAGCCTGGCGCTCAGGTTGAATTAACGGAGAAGGGTGGCAATGTTGAGCTAGTGTTTAGAGGTACTTTTTTACCTGAGGATATGCACTATCGGCTTAATGTACTGGATTTCGCAACGCCGGTTAAGGAAATTGTGAGCAGTTCGGGTAGAGGAAATACCAAGCTGGTGATGATACCCAGAACTGATTTTGACTATATTTCATATCAAAGCAAAGAGCGATTTGTTCTTGAAGTAGCGCCGTTGGATGCTCAGGAGAAGGAGCGGCGGGATAAGGAGAATAGCCCGTTTACGGGTGAGCGTTTGTCGCTTAATTTTCAAAATATTGAAGTTCGATCAATTCTTCAGTTATTGGCCGACTTCACAGACTTTAATTTGGTGACCAGTGATTCGGTTAATGGCAGCCTAACATTGCGGCTAAAAAGTGTACCTTGGGATCAAGCGTTGCAGATTATTCTTGATGCAAAAGGCTTAGATAAACGGGTGAATGGCAACGTCATGTATGTTGCGCCTATTGAAGAGATTTCTGCTCGAGAACAAGCCAAGCTTGAATCAAAAAATAAAACAGAAGAGCTTGAAGCTTTGGTTTCTGAAGTGATCCCAATCAGCTATGCGAAGGCTGCAGAATTATCTGCATTACTTAAGTCTTCAGAGAATCGGCTAATGTCTGAGCGTGGCAATGTAACCGTTGATGAGCGAACCAACTCGTTACTGGTGCAAGATACACGAGCTCGGCTTGGTGAAATTTATGAGTTGATTAAGAAACTCGATATTCCGGTACGGCAGGTGTTGGTGGAAGCTCGAATTATCATTGCTAATGATGATTTCTCTAGAGAGCTTGGTTCCCGCTTCAAAGTTGCCGCTGGCAATAAGTCCAGTCTTTCAACGTTTGGAAATGGTGTGATCAATACGGCGGTATCTTCTGCATCGCCTATTGAAACAGCTGGCGGGTTTGGTGTGAATTTGCCAACGACTACGGCGACCAACTCTAATTTCTTTTTTAATGTCATAGGAAGGAGTTTTAACGTTGGGTTAGAGCTTTCTGCTATGCAGTCCGATGGTAGAGGTAAGATCCTTTCCAGTCCAAAGTTGTTGACTCTAAATCAGCAGGAAGCATCAATAAAGCAGGGTGTTGAGATACCGTATCAGGAAGCAACATCAAGTGGTGCGACGAATGTGGAGTTTAAAGAGGCCGTGCTTGGATTAACGGTCACTCCTCAGATCACCCCAGATGATCGCATTGCGATGGAAATAACGGTTAGAAAAGATAATCCTGACTTCTCACGAGCTATAGATGGAATTCCACCAATTGATACACGTAATATTTCAACGAATATTTTGGTGCGAAATGGTGACACGGTAGTGCTGGGTGGTGTATTCGAACAGATTGAGTCTGAATCAATAACTAAGGTGCCGCTTTTGGGTGACATCCCAGTTTTAGGCCACTTGTTTAAGCTGGATACAAAGAAGGATGAAAAACGTGAGTTGTTGATTTTCATCACACCCAAAATCGTTCAGGAATCTATGCAGCTCTAACGCTTCTATTTGTTAATCGCATTATTCTAGTGTGCTCCAAAGTATAGCCGGGGCACCTAGGATTGTGTTTTTCAGGGTTGGGTGAGCTGGCCAAATTAAGCCCTTCTTTCGGTAGTCTGTTTTTCGGCTGTGCATATGGCCGCTGAATGAAATATATTTCCCTCTTTTCTGTACGTTCGGTCTGTGCTTCTCTGTGCGGACCTATGGTTTTTTTAGCTATAATGTCCCTTTGGTCTTTTGTGCCAGGCTAATCTGTATCAATTCCCGCTTTAGCTGTTTGTTTGCTGACTGTCGCTGCGACATAAATTTGACTGTAGCGGGCGCTTCTGTAGGCTAAGATTGATGAGTAAGGCCCAATAGCTAAGTCATTTTTTAACCAATGGAGAAATTAGAATTGAGCGGTCACCCTCTTTTTAATCAAGACCTTATATCGCGCTATGACAAGTCTGGCCCAAGGTATACCTCCTATCCCACTGCACCCCATTTCTCGGACGAGTTCGCAGAAGACAGCTATCGGCGTGTGGCGGAAAGTTCAAATGCAGCTCAAGAAGCGGAGTCGCTGAAATCGCTATCTCTATATTTTCATATTCCATTTTGTAATACGGTTTGTTTCTATTGCGCTTGCAATAAAATTGTTACCAGAGATACCTCTCGAGCTGAAGTTTATCTTGGCTACCTGCTAAAAGAAGTGGAGCTACAAGCCCAGCTGTTTGATAGCAGTCGAAAAGTTGATCAGTTGCATTGGGGTGGCGGTACGCCGACCTACTTGAGCAATCAGCAGCAAGCGCGTTTGATGGAGAAAACCAAGGAACAGTTCTCTTGTTGGGATGATGACAGTGGCGAGTATTCAATTGAACTGGATCCCCGAACGGTAACGCCGGACGATATGCGGTTTCTTCGCTCGATTGGTTTCAACCGAGTAAGCATGGGTATTCAGGATTTTGATCCTGTGGTGCAAAAAGCGGTTAATCGAATTCAGTCAGAAAAAGAGACTCGAGCGGTTATTGATGCGGCAAATCAGTACGGCTTTCGGTCCGTTAGTGTTGATCTGATTTATGGCCTACCGTTTCAGACGGTTGCGACCTTCAGTCAAACCTTGGATAAGGTGATTGAAATCAGCCCTGATCGGATATCGGTGTTTAACTACGCGCACCTGCCAGAGTTGTTTAAGCCGCAAACTCGAATTAAATCGATCGACTTACCTTCATCGAAACAAAAGCTGATGATTCTCAAGCTGATTGTAGAAAAGTTGCTGGATGCAGGTTATGTCTACATCGGCATGGATCACTTTGCTAAGCCGGATGATGAACTGGCAGTCGCGCAAAAAAATGGCACGCTGTATCGAAATTTTCAGGGTTATTCAACCCATGTGCAGTGTGATTTAGTAGGCATGGGTGTAACCGCAATTGGTATGATCGGCTCCAGTTATTCGCAGAATACCAAGAGCATTGATGACTACTATCGGTTGCTTGATGAAAATCAGCTGCCCATTGTTAAGGGGTTTGAGCTGTCTGAAGATGATCTGATTCGTCGCGAGGCAATTACTCAGCTAATTTGTCACGGCGAGCTCAACTTCTCAAAAATGCAGGGGTTGTTTGGTGTTGAAGTGCCCGAATACTTTGCAAAGGAGTTGCAAGCGCTAGAGCCGTTAGCGGAGGATGGGCTGGTGACTATTGAGCCTGATACTGTACGAGTCACCGACAGCGGCATGTTTCTGCTTCGCAATATTTGTATGGTGTTTGATGCCTACCTGGATTCGGGCAAGCAGCGTTTCTCAAAAGTTATCTAGCCCATCAGGATGCGGAAAGGCTCAGAGTTATTGCTCTGAGTTCCTCTCGGCATACTCCTCCTTAGCTCGTTCATAATCGGTGTGCTGGCCAATATCAAGCCAGTACTCGTGAATGGGGAATGAGTTGACGGTGTGGTCATTCTTGATGAGATCAAGCAGAAAATCGGTCATGTCATAGTAGCGATCGTTGGGGATGATGGACATCGCGGACGGTTCGAACAGATAAATTCCGGCATTGACGTAAGTTTTTTTGAGTGGTTTCTCATCAATTGCGGTGACCTGACCATCGGTTGTTGACACCACGCCATAGGGAATTCGGTATTGATGCTCACGCACACAAAGGGTTGCGTGGCCCTGTTGCATGCGATGAAAATCCAACAGGCTGGAAAAGTTAACATCCGTCAGCAAATCACCGTTCATAACAAAAAACGTCTCTTCAGGTGGCGGCATTAAGCTCAGTGCTCCAGCTGTCCCCATTCGCTTGTTTTCCAATACGTACTCAATATGCACACCGAGTTTTGAGCCATCGCCAAAATGTTCCTGAATCATCTCCGCTTTGTAGTTTAAACACAGTTTGAAGTGTCGAAAACCCTGATTGGCAAAGTTGGTGATGATGGTTTCCAGTAGTGGGCGGCCACCAACGGGTAGCATTGGCTTAGGCTGATCCCACGTGAGAGGTCGAAGCCGAGTACCCAAACCACCAGCCATTAGAACGACCCAGTTTTTTTGCTCACGGATGGCAAATAACTTGTCGATAAGCTCGATGCCCACGATCGCGCCCTGATCGTCAACGATGGGAATCTGTGACAGTGAGTTTCTGATCCCCAGTTGAATAATGGTCTCGCGGCTATCGGAAGTGTAACCAACCACCGGGTCGCGACTCATTACCTGATCGATTGGATCATCAAGCGTGAGGCCGCTGAGTAATCCTCGACGAATGTCACCATCGGTTACCAGACCTTGCAGGTGGGAGTCATTGGAAATTACCAAGGCAACTTTGAGCGCACCTCGATCGATGACTTCCATGGCGTTTCGTAACGAAGCCTGTTCGCCAATAGCGACCTGTTGGTATGGGTACATATCCGTATTTCCCTTGGGTTTTCTTGATGATCGTTTCGCTCGATAGAGCTGTTAGGTCAGCGAGGTGTTTTTTGAATGGCGATATCGGTGGTTTGGTAATTCTTTGTTATCGATCTGCTCGTCGGCTTGATAATCACGCATCGCCTTTAGCCCAATGATGTGATCCCAACGCATGGGTGATACACCGGATCCGGGCCGTTTGACGGTGAGATTCTCTGAACTAAAGGTATCGCCTTTGCTAATGGTTGTCGCGGTCACCAGGCTTTTTCGTGATAG
>JQIA01001712.1_pt1 | contig 11759 bp, 12 predicted proteins | sample 811431 | NCBI WGS metagenome assembly JQIA01 (sample SAMN02998118, study PRJNA258478) | marine sediment metagenome | biome: marine; feature: seafloor; material: sediment; isolation source: oil-polluted sediment collected from 3 locations (0.5 km, 0.7 km and 0.9 km)... | place: USA: Gulf of Mexico ... | reverse complement strand
CTAATGGCTTCATTATCAATTTCCAAATATCATACAGCAACCCTTAAATGCCATACCGATCTAACTAAGCATTTCTATATAAGTTCTACAATAATAGACAGCGACCCTGTTTTTTAGTTCAATAAGCTTCTTTTTAGCTCAACACCCAAATTATTCAGAAACAAACTAAGAAATAACTATGCAATCATCTTTTCAACATGATGTACTTATTATCGGTAGCGGTGCGGCAGGGTTATCCGTAGCGCTCAATCTGCCAAAGCACGTTAAAGTAGCTGTTTTATCCAAAGGCGCTTTACCCAGCGGATCAACACTTTATGCTCAAGGTGGCATAGCTGCCGTTTTAAACGACACAGAAGGTGATGCAGATACATTAGAGTCTCATATTCAGGATACGCTCATTGCAGGTGTTGGACTCTGTCATCAAGATGCGGTTGAATTTACCGTTAAGCATGGAAAAGAAAGTATCGAATGGTTGATATCTCAAGGTGTTGACTTTACTCGTGAAGATGCCAGTACATACCATTTAACAAAAGAAGGTGGGCATAGCCATCGACGCGTCATCCATGCCGCTGACGCCACTGGGCACGAAGTCTCTTCATCACTCTGCGATAAAGCGATTGCAGCCGATAATATTGAAATATTCGAAAATCGTGTAGCGATCGACCTGATCACTCACAAAAAACTTTTCCTCCCTGGCAACCGTTGTGTGGGTGCTTATGTATTAAATGATAGCTCTAGTGAAGTAGAGTTATTTCGAGCTCGCTTCGTCGTTATTGCAACAGGAGGCGCTAGCAAAGCTTACCTTTATACCAGCAATCCAGACGGAGCAAGTGGTGATGGTATCGCTATGGCGTGGCGAAGTGGATGCCGTGTAGCCAATATGGAATTCAATCAATTCCATCCGACCTGCCTTTATCACCCTCTTGCTAAATCTTTTCTTGTTACTGAAGCTGTTCGCGGAGAAGGGGGGCGATTATTACTACCTGACGGCCAGCGTTTTATGCACCGTTTTGATAAACGCGAAGAACTGGCACCCCGAGATGTTGTCGCCAGAGCCATTGACCACGAAATGAAACGGCTGGGCGCAGACAATCTATACCTTGATATTAGCCATAAACCCGCTGAATTTGTTAAACAGCACTTCCCTACTATTTATGAGCGATGCCTTGAATTTGGCATTGATATAACCAAACAGCCCATCCCTGTTGTGCCCGCAGCGCACTATACCTGCGGGGGTGTTATTACCGACAAAAGGGGTCGTAGCGATGTCAATCAACTCTATGTGGTAGGTGAGGCGGCTTTTACCGGATTGCACGGCGCAAACCGCATGGCTAGCAACTCATTATTGGAGTGTTTGGTCTATGGTCGCTCTGCAGCTCAAGACATCATGAGTAAGCTTGAAGATATACCACGACCTCCCGAGGCGCCATTGTGGGACGCTTCACAAGTAACAGACTCCGATGAAGATGTTGTTATATCTCACAACTGGGATGAATTACGCCGTTTTATGTGGGATTATGTCGGCATTGTTCGAACCAATAAACGCTTACAAAGAGCAAAACACCGCATTGATGTACTTCATCAGGAAATTGTAGATTTCTATAGCAATTATAAAGTCACTAATGATTTATTGGAGTTGCGTAATCTAATGACTATTGCAGACCTTATTATCTGCTCAGCCATCCAACGTAAAGAGAGCCGAGGCTTGCATTACACCCTCGATTACCCCGAACAACTATCCGTTGCCAGAGATACCATACTCACCCCCACTAATTTTTCTGCCCGAGATTGGTGATAATAGAACACAAGGGCGCTATAATAGCGTCCTTTTATTCCGAGGCTCCAAGATGGTTTCAAGTACTTCAAGCGAACAGAGCGATTCAAACGAGCAAGACGTTCCCGATGTAGAAGTGAATCGCCTTTTCTGGCATAGCCGTCGTGGAATGCTTGAATTAGACCTTCTTTTAGTGCCTTTTCTAAAGGAAGCCTACCGTTCACTGCCTAAAGAAGACCGTGACCGCTATCAAAATTTACTAACCAGTGAAGATCAAGACATGTTCGGCTGGTTTATGAAAAGAGAAACACCTGAAGACCCTGATACCGCTAGAATCGTTAAGATAATTCTGGACCGTGTTCAACCTAAATAATCTGCAGGTTAAATACTCTGCTCGGTTAATTGCTGCCGCTTTTATTGTTCTTACCAGCGGTGTATGGATTTTATACGCGACGGCGATACCAACGCATTTATTTCTGATAATGGCTGCAATCGGCATCATGAGTACAGGCCACTTTATTCTCAAATATGGCTTCGTGGCATTACCCAATAGCATTGTTCGCTGTGATGCCACCTCAGACACTCTCTACCTTACACAAAGAAATGGCCTTAAAATTAAAGCTATTCCAATGGTGAGTTCATACATGTCACCCCATTTACTATTGCTTGCCTGGCGGCCAGAGCAAACCATTTTACATAAGAAGTACCTATTTACACCGGCAAGGCTAGTAATTTTAAATTCAGGTAATGTATCCTCACTAGAAGATTTTAGACGCTTGCGGGTTTTGTTAGCGTTCAGTAAACCAAAAATCGCCACGGACCCACACTTATGACCAATACCACACCTTTTATTGCGCCATTAACCCTCTATTCCATTGTTCGTGTTTCAGGAGTAGATGCTGAAACATTTTTACAAGGGCAGCTCTCTTGTGATTTAAAAGAAGTCACCCTTGAACAAAGCCGCATGGGAACGGCTAACACCCCTAAAGGAAGAGCTTACGCCGCGTTTAGAATAGCGAAGCTAGATGATGATTATCTGATTCGGCTCCCCTCAGAGCTTACTCAGGATTTTGTCACCCGATTAAGCAAATACATTGTTTTTTCAAAAGCAAAAATATCGATCGAAGAGCATTGGTGTGTTTTGGGCTTTGTTGTAAAAACAAGAGTAGAAACAGGTAAAGAGTATAAAGCATATCCTCAAAACGTTGACGGTACGACCACAGAAAATGACAAAATCATTATCAAGGTCCCATCCTCCACAGCCCCTCGTTACGAAATCTGGTGTACCCAAGACGTAGCCCTCCCATTGATTGAAGCGCAAAAAGAAAATACAGGCACAGAAGCTGACTGGGACTCCCTTGAGGTTACCGAAGGTATTGCAGAGATATTCACTCAGACTCAAGAGAGTTTTGTGCCTCAGATGCTAAATCTACAACATCTGAATGCTATCAGCTTTAAAAAAGGCTGCTATACAGGGCAAGAAATTATTGCTCGTATGAAATATCTGGGTAAATTGAAAAAATCAACATTTTTGCTCGCTGTTAGTCCTGCTATTGAGGTACATCCAGGCGCAAGCGTATTTGAACTCGGGAGTGACAAGAAAAAAGGAATCGTCGTCCGCACTGCAGTCTCAACATCAGAGTCCGGCAATACAACCTTAGCACTTGCCGTTCTCGATATTGAGTCCGTAAAATCCGGGGTAGAGTTTTCACTTTCAGAAAACAGTAAAACATCTGCTAAGCGCCTACCGTTACCCTATGAAGAGTAACATACAAAAAAGAACTTTATTTACTCTATTTACCTTATTTAATAATGAAATATCCCAAAGCTCTGCTATACATAATGGTAGAAGATTCATCCCTTCTATCATTAAATCATTGAGGGATTTATGGCAGAGTTAGTCGATAAAATTAAGCAAGATATAATCAGCGCAATAGACAACGACACATTGGTATTACCCACATTACCTGAGGTGGCACTTAAAGTACGAGAGGTCGCTGAAGACCCTGATTCAGCCATCAACCAACTGGTTGATGTTATTAATGGCGATGCGGCACTAACCGCCCGAATCATTAGAGTTTGCAATAGCCCTTTATTAAGAGGCTCCAGAGAAATAGACAACCTAAATATGGCCGTTGGCCGCCTGGGCATGACGTACACCAGCAACCTGGCTACAAGCTTAGCCATGGAGCAAATGTTTCAGGCCACTTCTGAAATGATAGACAAGCGAATGCGCGAGGTATGGCAACAAAGTACTGAAATAGCGGGCATATGCCACGTACTGGCAACGCATTATACAAAACTGAAGCCTGACCAGGCCACTCTGGCAGGCCTCATTTTCCAAATTGGCGCGCTGCCTATCCTGAAATATGTTGAAGATAACGACACGCAAATCAGCAGCATCATGCTTGATAACATCATTGATGAACTGCAACCTATGATTGGTTGTAAAATTCTTGAGAAGTGGGACTTCCCTAAGGAACTCAAGGTTATACCGGAAGAAAGCCGTAACTTTACCCGAAACGTTGCACAGGTTGATTATGCCGACATTGTTATGGTTGCTAAACTTCAATCATTAGTGGGTACCGAACATCCTTATAATGAACTGGATTGGACCACTATCTCCGCGTTTAATCGCTTAGGGCTTGACCCTGAGATTGATATGAATGAAGCAGAAGATTTATCAGACGAAATGGAAGCGGCAATGGCGCTTTTGAATAGTTAATAAAGAATACCTCCACCCTGCGGCCAAGCCGCAGAATGGAGTGATCGGTGCGCAAGCACACCCTATAAAATCAGCTTTCTACTGTCCAGTCTATTGTTTCTTTCCCTACAGACCGCAAGTATTCATTCGTTTTTGAAAAGTGACGACACCCGAAAAAACCACGATAAGCCGAGAGTGGTGATGGATGCACCGAACTTAAAACACAGTGCCGCTGAAGGTCAATTAATGCACCTTTCTTCTGGGCATAACTTCCCCACAATAAAAATACTAAATTTTCACGTTCAGAATTTAAAGCGGCGATCGCTGCGTCTGTAAACTGCTCCCAGCCCTTTTTTTGATGGGCACCTGCATTAGCTTGCTCAACCGTCAAAACAGCATTAAGTAATAACACACCCTGATCACTCCAGCGTGTTAAGCACCCGTTAGTCGGTATAGGTATATCTAAATCACTTTCAATCTCTTTATAAATATTCACCAGAGAAGGTGGTGTTTTTGCCCCTGGAAGTACCGAGAAGCAAAGCCCATGAGCCTGACCAGGACCATGGTATGGGTCCTGACCGATAATCACCACCTTAACATCATCAAAATGAGTATGATTAAACGCATTAAAAACGTGAGGCTCAGGCGGGTAAATAACTTTACCTGCCTGCTTTTCATTTGCCAAAAAAGCATTAAGCGTTTGCATATAGGGCTGGTTAAACTCAGCCCCTAAAACACCCTGCCAGGACTCATGTAAAACATCCAAGCCGCTAATCACGTGGTTTCATGTGTGGAAACAAGATAACGTCTTTAATAGTATGACTATTGGTAAATAGCATAACCAAACGATCTATACCAATACCCTCACCCGCTGTAGGGGGTAAGCCATGCTCAAGCGCACGAATATAGTCATCATCAAAGTGCATTGCTTCATCGTCACCGGCATCTTTCTCTTCTACCTGATCGCGAAAGCGTGCTGCCTGGTCTTCTGCATCATTAAGCTCTGAGAAACCATTTGCGATTTCACGTCCACCTACAAAAAACTCAAAACGATCCGTTACAAAGGAGTCATCATCATTACGACGCGCCAAAGGAGAAACCTCAGTTGGGTAACGGGTAATGAAGGTTGGCTGATCTAAACGGTGCTCAACGGTTTCTTCAAATATTTCAATCTGAAGTTTTCCTAAGCCCCAGCTAGGCTTAACAGTCATGCCTAGCTTCTCAGCAGTTTTTGTCGCGCTTTCCAGAGTGTCCAGATCAGACGCTGTCAACTCTGGATTAAAGTGAAGAATCGAATCAAATACCGAGATACGCCAAAACGGCTTCCCAAGATCATATTCTGCCTCACCGTAAGGAAGGGTTGTGCTGCCCAATACTTCCTGTGCAATGGTGCGTAACATGTCTTCTGTTAAATCCATCAGGTTATTGTAATCTGCATAGGCCTGGTAGAACTCAATCATAGTAAATTCAGGGTTATGACGTGTTGATAGCCCTTCGTTTCGGAAGTTACGATTAATTTCAAAAACTTTCTCAAAACCACCCACAACCAAACGCTTTAAATAAAGCTCTGGTGCGATACGAAGATACATATCAATATCCATCGCATTATGCTTAGTAACAAAAGGCTTTGCTGTCGCGCCACCGGGGATTACCTGAAGCATGGGTGTTTCGGCTTCCATGAATCCTCTATCAGATAAATAGCGACGCATACAATCAATAATTTTTGAACGAATCAAAAAGGTATTACGCGTCTCTTCACTAATGATTAAATCAACATAACGCTGACGATATTTAGCTTCCTGATCAGCCAAACCGTGGAATTTTTCAGGCAATGGACGAAGCGCTTTAGTTAAAATAGTCAAATCTTCCGGCGCAGCAATCTCTACATAAAGATCACCTTTGCCTGACTTTTGAAGCACACCTTTTACGCCAACAATATCGCCGATATCAAGGTGATTCCAAGCTTCAGAATCTTTCTGCAGCTTCTTACCCAAATAAAACTGGATAGAACCACTCATATCCTGAACACCTACAAACGGCCCTCCACGTCGCATTACACGCCCAGCGATGCTTACCGGTTTAGCAAGTTCTGCCAGAGCGGGTTTATCTAACTCACCAAATTCTGTCTGTAGTTCACCTGCCATATTCTCACGGCGAAAGCTGTTGGGGTGACCGTTCGATTTGCAGTTCTCCCGCAATTTAGACAGTTTTCCACGACGCTCGGCAATTAACTTGTTCTCATCTTGTTGAATCGGATTTTCTTCGCTCATTTTGTCTTTACTCATTATCTCTGTGTCCATCAAGCATCAAGTTAAAGGCCTTGCTTCAAACTTGCTTCTATAAACATATCCAAACCGCCGTCCAACACTGCATTACAGTTACTGGTTTCAACGTTGGTACGTAGATCTTTAATACGGGATGCGTCGAGTACATAAGATCGAATCTGACTTCCCCATCCAATATCTGATTTTGTAGCTTCAGTGGCTTGCGCTGCTTCGCTTCTTTTCAGCATTTCTTGCTCATAAAGCTTTGCTCTCAGCTGTTTCATAGCTTTATCTTTGTTCTGATGCTGAGAACGTTGATTTTGACATTGTACAACAATGCCACTGGGCTCATGGGTAATCCGTACAGCTGAATCGGTAGTATTTACATGCTGCCCACCTGCCCCACTAGAGCGATATGTATCTATTCTCAGGTCAGACGGATCAATTTCTATCTCTACATTGTCATCAATTTCTGGCGAAATAAATACCGATGCAAATGACGTATGGCGACGACTACCTGAGTCAAATGGAGATTTTCTAACCAAGCGATGTACACCGGTCTCCGTTCTCAGCCAACCAAACGCATATTCACCACTCACTTGAATAGTCGCGCCTTTAATACCGGCAACATCACCAGAAGATACTTCAACAACTTCAGCTTTAAATCCTTTCTGGTCAGCCCAGCGCAAGTACATACGCAGTATCATACTCGCCCAATCCTGAGCTTCAGTACCACCGGAACCTGCCTGAATATCAAGGTAAGCGTTGTTTGGGTCCATTTCACCCGAAAACATACGACGAAACTCTAGTGAATCCAGTTGTTTCTGTAGGATCTCAAGCTCAGCCTCTACTTCTGCAACAATATCTTCATCTTGCTCTTCTACGGCTATATCTAGCAACTCCTGAGCATCATCCAGGCCGGCGGCTAAACCTTCGATGGTATTAACGATACCTTCTAATAAGGCTCGTTCTTTACCTAGTGCCTGGGCGTTAGCAGGGTCATCCCACACACTAGGCTGTTCAAGCTCTCGCTCAACTTCTACTAAACGCTCTTTCCTGGTATCAAAGTCAAAGATACCCCCTAAGAGTCTCGTTTCGACCCCTGTAATCTTTAATAGCCTGAACTATTGGATTAACTTCCAGCATAGAGAAAAAACTCACTTCTATCTTGAATAATATACTTGCTTAATGACACATTAACTTAATAAGGTCTTAACCTAATAAAGTAATGAGGAAAACAGAGTATTCTAAACGATTTGGAGGCAATGGGAAAATTAACACACAGCTATCTTTACAAAATTACAGATTATTTCGATGTATGCCTTTTTAAACAATTGTAAAACCCACTGATTCACAATTATATAAATTGAATACACACTGCACAATGCGCGCTTTTATCGACAAGTGGAATCAACATGACATCTATGAAAACGAGTCAACATATAACTCAGTCTAATAACACTAAAATGATATCTATCTTCGATGATCGCCGAAAACATAAAAAATCGCATAACATCACCGTTTCACAGCTAGCTCAAGATAGACGTAAATCGCAATTTAATTACGGTAATGCATGGTATTTAAAAGCGTCAATCAGCTAAGATTAACGTTTAAATACTGACTACTCACCCAGGCCTTTAATGGAATTTCCACCTCCGTCCATGCACCCTGTGTCCGCAATATTTTCACTACTACGCCGTTAACCAGCGGTGAACCCAGCAAAGCAAAGTCAGTCCCCGGGCCCGTCCTAACATTAAGTTTTGAGGCATTTACAACCGCCAGCCTTTCGACGGGTTTTGTCGCGTCGCTACCAGGCTCTTCATTTAGCAGATTTTTTACATAAATGTGAAGCCAATGATACCGCGCCTCCCCCTTCGGTATAATGCATAACTAAGGTGTCGGGCAAGCCTGAAGAAAACATTCCACCAATGTTAGGTGTAAGCTGTTGAGTAACCTGCTCACCCGTTAAAAAGTGATTAACAGAGAACAAAAAATTGACACCCATTTCAAAGAAACCTTATAGGATATAAAGAAGACTATCTTTTATAAAAAAGCTCTTATAAAATCCTCTCTGTTGAAAAATCACTGCTTATTATATGGAGAAACTCAATGCCCGACAGTATAAAAATCAAGGTCAGAGGTTATCATCTGGATATTTACGGCCATGTGAATAATGCAAGATATCTAGAGTTTTTAGAAGAAGCCCGCTGGGCTTTTTTTGAACACCACAATACACTGGAAGTTTTCAAAGAATTTAAGCTTGCCTTTGTACTAGTCAACATTAATATCAACTATCGCCGCCCAGGCTTTCCAGATGATGTATTACATATAACAACAAACGTAGAATCTATTGGCAATAAAAGCTGCAAAATACACCAGCAAATCCTGCTCGAAGGCAGTAATGAAGTAATAGCAGATGCAATGATCACTTTTGTTTTAATGGAGATGAAAACCAATAAAGCGGTCATTATCGATGGAGAGGTGAGAAAAAAATTAATGCAGATGGTTGATACAAAAACTGAACCCTGCGGCTAAGCCGCAGAATAAAAAACAATAATCAAGCTTGTTTCTGCTCAATTCTAGTGGAAAAAGCTTCTTGCTTTTCAAGAAAATTCTCAATTTTCATCATATTAATCGTTGTTGACCCTGTTGTATTTTTAATCACTTTTTTATCAAACTCGATACCATATTCGTAAAAACCAACTAACTTGTTAACCCTTACCACCCTGGCAGTGATTTGCTCAACGTTAATTGTTCCCATATCCATCTCAAGGGTCAACGATACAGTAATTTTATCATCTGTATTAAAAAGGCGGTTAGTCTTCAAACACATACCAAAAAGTGAGAAATCTTTTGGTCGGGCCTCTTCCCAAATGCTTTTTATAAATCCCTTAGACACCCTAATAGAGGATGTTAAATGTGCTGTTGGCATGCGCCTTCTGGCTCGAAGATCTTTTTTCAAAAAATATGTCCTCTCCATTATTAACTTCAGTATAGGCTACTTAAAAGAGTAGAAGGGTTCTGTTACCAAATCGGCCATTTCCTCAAAAATTTGTAAAGAAATGTAAAACTCCAATTTTTTTCACCTAAGCAAGTGACATGTACTGCACCATCAACTGTAGACTTTTTCGTCCTCTAAATTCATTCACATCGGGCCGGTAAGCCACCCTTACTCGCTTTAACTCGGAAACATGCCCTACCAACTCACTATTAAACTCAATAGCATCAACCAACTGACCGGTCCCTTCAAGCTGTAATACAAGCTTTAAGTGCTTATTGCCAAGCACCCTAGCCTGAATAACATCAAACAGACCATCATAAACTGGCTCTAGAAAATTTTGCCCCCAGGGGCCAGCCTGGCGAAGCAATTCTGCAGTCGCTATGGTTAATTCATGCGCGGCCAACTCACCATCACTCACTATAATGGCCTCCAACTCACTTTCATCTAATTCTTCACGCACTACTTCGTCAAACGCTTTAGCAAATGCTTCATAGTCTTTGCATTTAATCGTCATGCCAGCAGCCATAGCATGACCACCAAATTTACTGAGTAATGCAGGATACCGTGTTGCTACTTTGTCTAAAGCATCTCTAATATGCAATCCGCTAATAGACCGTGCTGAACCTTTTAATTCTTTACAACTATCATCAGCAGGCGCGAACGCTATAACAGGACGATGAAAACGTTCTTTCATTCGAGATGCCAGTATTCCAATAACCCCTTGATGCCATGTTTCATCGTACAAACACATACCCCAGGGCAGGGAATCTATTTCAGAATTTTTTATTAGCTCATCAACAAGAACTGAAGCATGGGCTTTCATCTCAGCTTCTATTCCTTTTCTCTCCTGGTTTAATTCATCTAACCTGAGCGCTGCTTGTCTCGCCACAACAGGATCATCACAAAGCAAACACTCGATACCAACCGACATATCATCCAGTCGCCCTGCTGCATTGAGCCTAGGCCCTACCACAAACCCTAAATCTGAAGCGGCCAAATTACGGTAATCCTTCCCTGCCACATCAATTAAGGCCAAAATACCTGGTCGGGCTTTACCCGCTCGAATACGCCTGATGCCTTGTTCAACTAAAATACGATTATTGCTATCAAGGGGAACCACATCAGCAATAGTCCCGAGGGCAACTAAATCGAGCAAGCTGGCTAAATTAGGCTCAACTATTCCTGAACGCTCAAACCAACCACTTACCCTTAACTGGCGACGAAGATCACTCATCACATAAAAAATAACACCAACACCTGCTGCCGCCTTACTTATAAATTCACACCCTGGTTGATTAGGGTTAACAATAGCATCGGCGTCGGGGAGTGTATTGCCTGGCAGGTGGTGATCAGTAACAACCACTGAAATACCTAAAGCATTAGCCGCCGCTACCCCATCACAACTGGCAATACCATTATCAACCGTCACTAAAACATCCGGTGTAAACTGCTTGGCAACCTCTACAATCTCTGGCGTTAAGCCATAACCGTACTCAAAACGGTTCGGAACCAAATAATCTACAGAAGCTGCCCCCATCATTCTAAGTGCTAAAACAGCCACCGACGTACTCGTTGCACCATCGCAGTCAAAATCCCCCACTATCAAAATATTTTTCTGATTTTCGATAGCCTCTGCAAGGATTTTTGAGGCCGCTACCACCCCTTTCAACTGGCTTGCTGTTGCCAGTTTAGCCAAAGTGTAGTCAAGATCACTTAAGCTTTTAACTCCGCGCGCCCTGTAGGCTCGACGAAGAAATGGAGGGATATGATCCCAGGATTCAGAAGATTCTACTAGATGTGGTTTTTCCAGACTTCTACGAACGATTTTTTTTTGCATAGGGCACTATATGACACTGCAGGAGGAGGAATAGGGCTAAAATTTCATACAAAAAGAGGGCAATAAAGCCCCCTTTTTTTGCTACGTATTAAACGTTAATATTAAGTTAAAACGCCTTGTTATGATTTCCATGGGCTTTTACGTAGCTTTGCACAGCACCTAAGCTATTCTTAATAACC
>JQIA01001711.1_pt1 | contig 11759 bp, 11 predicted proteins | sample 811431 | NCBI WGS metagenome assembly JQIA01 (sample SAMN02998118, study PRJNA258478) | marine sediment metagenome | biome: marine; feature: seafloor; material: sediment; isolation source: oil-polluted sediment collected from 3 locations (0.5 km, 0.7 km and 0.9 km)... | place: USA: Gulf of Mexico ... | reverse complement strand
ACTGTTATTATTGCAGTTTCTGTAATTGACTTAGTAACTCCATGTAGCGTCATTTCTCCAGTAACATTGGCATTATAAGTCCCATCTTCTTCAAAATTTATATCGGACAGATTTGTAATTTGTCCTTTAAATTTAGATTTAGGAAATTGTTTTGTGTCTAAAAATTTTGCACTATTGTAATGCTTTTGCATCAGTGCTTTTTCAAATTCAAATCCTTGCATAGGAACAGAATAAACCACTTCGCCAGTTGCAGTATCTAGGGTGCTTATAACCTTATAATTATCGGCACTAATGTCTTCAACGGCTGTGTGTGAAAAGAAATTAATATGTCCAGTTTTGCTCACTAATTTGCTAAGAGTTGGCCCAGAAAAGGCTGAAGTTAGCGCTAAGACTCCTGCTAAAGTAATGGTAAAGAATAGGTTTTTCATAAGTAGTTGTTTTAATAATTGTTATAATTTAATTGTTATTTTTTGTTTATATAACGTCACATTTTTCAAGAATTACATCTTCATAAAGTTCTAAGTCTTCGTCATATCCAGCACCAGATCTTATCACTCCTTTAATAGTAACACTTTCTCCAATTTTTAATTTTGCAGCGTGTGCATTTGTTTCTGCAATAAATGTGCAACTTACGCCAGCTTTCCCGTTACGATCTTTTAGAAACACAACCTTTTGCTGATTTAAATCTTCTTCTATGGAAGCAACAATACCAGTAACTGCTATAACTTTAGAGTCTCCTTCAGCCTGAAGGTACTTTTCATTAGCGGCTGTTGCATCTGTTAAGTATTCGTTTACTAAGGCTGTAGCTTCTAATTGATAATCTGCTGCTGTAGCTTGAACATCTCTGTGTGGTTGGTTGAACATATAATATACAATTCCACCTCCAATAATAGCACCGCTCACCAAAACTATAAGTCCCCATTTAATAATTCTTTTTTTCATTTTTTATGATTGTTTTTAATTGTCAATTTTTTTTACTGGCTAGCAAAACATTTTGATAATAGTCTGCACATCAATTGAATCCTAACAAAAAAAATATGTGAAAATTAAAAGTTTATACTAAACAGCTGAAAATCAATATGAAAAATAGGATAAAAATAGAAGTAGGAAGTTAGTATTCATTAAAAATAGAATGGGCAGTTGAATATGTTGGCTTATGTAACAATTGTTCATTAAACTTTTTTACAATTGTAAGGTCTAATTTTAATAATTAGTAAATGAACAAATAATAGTTATGAAAATACTACGAGTTCAATTTAAAGAAAGTCGTGAAAATTGAAATTAATTCAATAAATTGTAAGTAATAAATTAGTACTATTTTGATTGATGAGTCTGTATTTATAGAAGAATTAAAAAACAGTAAGCATAGAGATAAAGCTTTTAAAAAACTGCTAGACCTTTATCAAAAGCGTTTGTATTTTCATATACGTAAATTAGTGAGCTCTCATGACGATGCGAATGATGTATTGCAAAATACCTTTATTAGAATTTACAAGGGTTTGCAGAATTTCAATCAAAAAAGTTCCTTACACACTTGGATGTATCGTATTGCTTACAATGAATCTATGCGTTTTATTGAAAAAAACAAATCTAAATACCATTACTCCATTGAAGATGTTAGTGAAAAATACTTAGATAATTTGCAGGAGGATGTTTTTTTTGAAGGTGCTGAAATTCAATTAAAATTGCAAAAAGTAATTTTAGAGATGTCTGAAAAACAGCGAAAAGTATTTCAGATGAAGTATTTTGACGATTTGAAATTTCGTGAGATTTCGAGCATTTTAAATATAAATGAAGGTACTTTGAAATCAACGTATTATAGTGCTGTAAGACATATTGAAGAAAATATTCATAGTATCTAAACTTTTTTAGTATTTATGGGTCAAATTAATAAGATGAAAAAATCAGAAAAAAATAGAAGCAACAATCAGCAACCTTTTCTAAAAAGGAAATTTAAGATTGACGAAATTGAAAAAGATCATAAAGAATTGCTGGGCTTAACTATTCCAGATGGTTATTTCCAAACATCCAAAACTGAAATTTTAGAAAAAGTAACATCCAGAAAAGGTTCAATTATTAATTTTACTAGAACAAAGAGACGGGTACTATTGCCAATTGCGGCAGCAGTAGCATTGCTTATAACTTTAACAGTATTTGAGTTAAATCCGCTAGACTCTTTTAAAAATGTACCATCAATTGTTTCAGATACTATTAATGAAATAAAAGACAAACACTTAGCAAATAGCAATTCTGTTGATTTGTTTAATGATGTTTCACTAGCCTCACTATTTGTAGAAGATGAAGAATTGGATGACTTTGTAGATGCATACGTTATTGATCAAATAATTTTGAAAGAATCTGTAATTAAATAATGATATTGTAGTTTGATTGATAGAGGTTGCTTTTAAGTTGATTTGGTAATCTCTATTTTTTTTATAAAAATAATATACAGAGAATAAAAAATAATTAAAAAAAATTCAAACTAATTTGAATTATAAAGGTCAAAGAAATAGAACGTTCTAAAAAATAAATTTAAAAATAAATAAAATGAAAACAATAAAATTTTTAGTTGTACTAGCATTCGGAGTGATGTTGTCAACACCAACATTTTCTCAGGAAACAGAGACAGAGACTGAAACAGAAGTTCAAACTCAAACGAGAAATCAATACCGTTATCAAAACCAACTTCAAGAGAACCTTACAGCAGAACAGCAAGTTATGTTGCAAGAGCAAAGACAGCTAATAAAACAAAACAGAGATCAATTTAAAGCTTGTCTAACTGAAGATCAAATGGCTATTTTAGAAGACAATTCGTTAACTAAACTAGAAAAGCAAGAAGCATTGATGTTAACTTTGACAGAAACTCAAAGTACAATGTTGCAAGAGCACAGGCAAAGTGTTCAAGAATGTAAAGAAGAATTTCAAGCATCTATTTCAACAGAACAACGGCAACAAATACGTACTAGGTTGCGTACAAATACAGATGCTCAAGATAAAAAAGAGATGCAGGAAACTGTAAAAACAAGAAGAAAAACAGGTAATAACCAAGGTAGTTTCTAGTTATTATTTATAAACCCTAAGTGGTTGGTTTAATCCAGCCACTTTTCTTATTTTAAATATATGAAACGAGCATGTCTTATGTTGACACACAACGGAATGATTAATAGCGAACAGCATATGTTATCACTAAGAAATAAAATTTAAACATATGAAAAAATATATCACAATTATTGTTTGGCTCTCGGGCCTATTTTTTGTTTTTGCACAAGAACCAACTAAAGAGGAGAAATTAGATAATCTATTAGATGAATTATTTTTTGATGAAGATCAAATGATTGAAGAATTGATGAATTCATTGAAAAATTATCAATTTTTATATGTTTCAATGACTTATAATAGCGACACCTATTTTGCAGGTAGAGATATAGGTATTGATCAGTACAATATTGCACCCCAATTAACATATGCACACTCTAACGGGTTTTATGCAAGTTTATCTGGAATATATTACAGTGAATTTGATCCTAATTGGGATGTGACAACAGTGTCTTTAGGGTTTTCGAAAAATATAGGAAAGCAAAAACTTTTTAAATACAACGTTAGTTTTGCTAAATACTTTTATGCAAATCAAGATGATAATATTTTTAGTAATACTATAAATGCCGGGATTGGTGTAAGAAGTAAAAATAGAAGTATTGGAACTCAATTAACAGGGTCTTACCTTTTTGGGGAGGATCAATCTTTTCAAATATCTTCTAGAACGTATGTTTCATTAGATCTAGTGAAAAATAAGAAAATGTCTTTAAAATTTAGACCGCAAATAAATATTATTGCGGGAAAACAAACAATTGAGCTAGCAAGAATTTATACTGAACATGGAGAAACAATAACCGATTATACTACCAACGATGTTTTTGATTTGATAAATACACAGCTAAATTTTCCGCTGCAACTAAACTTAAATTCCTTTGACGTTGAATTGGGGTATAATATAAATTTACCATCGGCGCTTGAATCTGAAATAGCAGTAGATAATACAGGTTTTTTTAATTTAACAGTATCTTATTTAATAGATCTATAGTAGAATTTTTATTTTCTGTTCTTAAAATAATAGTTTAAGTTCCTTTAATATTCACTTTAGTACTGCTAAAATCGGCATTTCCAGTTAAGATATCAAGATTTGCTGGGTTAGTTAAGTCGTTCAAACTAACACCTGCATGTTGCTGTGCAATACTCATTTTTATTCCTTCCCGGTGATGTCCCCAGCCATGTGGAATACTTACTACTCCGGGCATCATAGTACTGCTTATTTCAATAGGAATTTCTACAGAACCAATAGTTGAAGTGACTTTTCCAATTTGCCCATTTATAAGACCTAATGCTTCGGCATCTGTAGGATTTATAAGTAAAGTACATCGTTCTTTTCCCTTAGTTAAACGCATACTGTTGTGCATCCATGAATTATTGGATCGCAAATGCCTTCTTCCTATCAATGAAAAAGGAAATTCACTTTTTTTCGGATTCTTCCAAGCAATTATTTTTTGGTTCAGCCGCTCTAAATCGGCTAAAAATAGGGGGTGAGCTAGTTCAATTTTTTTATCTTTTGTAAACAATCGTTGAGGCAATTGAGGTTTTAAAGCACCAAAGTCTAAACCATGTGAATGTTTTTTTAATTCATTGATCGAAAGTTGAGGCTCTCTGTAACTGCTAAATTGCAACATATAATCCAGTGTTTGCTCTAGGTTTAATGGGTTTTCCTTACCAGTAAAACGTGCCGTTAATTCTTTCAATATTTCCCAGTCATGCCGTTGATCTTCTTCTTTTTCGAAGAGTACTTCAGAATATTTTGCAGTATTTCTGATAGCAAATTGGTGAAAAACTAGATCGTATAGTGGAGTTTCCAGTCCAGTTGTAGTTGGTAAAATAATAGTTGCATATTTAGTGGTTTCATTCAAATAAATATCAATGGCAACCATAAATTCTAAAGATTCCAATGCTTTTTCCAATTGTTTCCCATTTGGAGTAGATAACACTGGATTTCCAGCAATTGTAATCATTGCTTTGAGTTGATTTTCGCCAGGGACTAAAATTTCATCAGCCAAGGTAGATACAGGAAATTCTCCTGTGAATTCTGGCAATTGATGCACTCGACTTTTACGGGTATTAAAACTGCCAGTTTTACCAGTCATTTTAGACATCCCTACAATATCAATTGCAGGCTTGGTAAATAATGCACCTCCTATAGTATCTAAATTTCCGGTAATACTGTTTAATACATTCACCAACCATTGACATAAACCACCAAACTCTTGAGTTGAGAGCCCTAATCTTCCATAGCAAACTGCGGTTTTTGAATTTGCAAAGTCACGTGCTAATTGTTGAATATCTTCAATGGCGAATCCTATGAGTGAAGCAACCTTTTCTGGAGGATATTGTAGGCTAATTTTTGTAAGTTTTTCAATTCCATTCAAATGCGCTTCCAAATGTCCAAAACTTGTCAAATTTTCTTTAAAAATCACATGAATCATAGCCAACAATAACAAGGCATCTGTTCCTGGTTTAATGGCATAATAATCATTGGCTAATTTTGCCGTTTCAGTAAACCTTGGGTCAATAACTACTACTTTTCCACCACGCTTTTTTATAGCCTTTAATCGGTTAGAAAAATCAGGGGCTGTCATAATACTTCCGTTGGAAACAGCAGGGTTTCCACCCATAATTAGCATAAAATCAGTTCTATCTATATCTGGAATTGGAAATAGCAGGTAATGCCCAAACATTAGATACGAAGCAAAATGATGCGGTAATTGATCAACAGAAGTGGCAGTGTATTTTTGATTAGAACCTATACTTTGTAGAAAAGAGGTACCAAAAAGGGTGAGACCTGTATTGTGAACAGTTGGATTCCCTCGGTAAGAACCAATAGCATTGTTTCCGTATTGTTTTTGAATTCGTTTCAACTCAAACTCTATTTCATCATAAGCTTCTTCCCAAGTAATAGCTATCCAGCCATTATTAGTTCTTTTGATAGGTGTTTTAAGGCGATCGGGATCGTTGTATAAATCGGCTAAAGCAGTTGATTTTGGACAAACATGACCATTACTTAAAGGATCTTTTTTATCTCCTTTAATAGAGATTATGGTCTTGTTTTGATATGTTATTTCCAAGCCACACATGGCTTCACATAGATTGCAGGTGCGGTAGTGTGTTTTAATAGTTTCCATTAGTGTGTAGTTTCACAAGCGATTAAACCTCCATATTCTAAAGCGATGGAACGATCTGTAGCTACTTTCTGATAGTCTGGATTTGAAACCATCACAAAAAAATGTGCAACAGATGGGTATTCAACTAAAAAGATAAGTTCTGGCTGATTTGTAGCATTTCCAATTAAAGTAGTATGTACATTGCCTTTCCAAATAAGTTTAGCTCCAGAATTTGCTACAAAAGGTGCAACATTTTTAAAATAACGAGCATAAGCTTCTTGGCCGGTCTCGTTTGTAGCTGTTTTAACCTTAAATTTTAAGATGTTTAGCATTACTACAGGTGTATTTTCAGGATAAGCCTTTAGTTGTACAATTTGAGATTCTGTTGGGTGAATTTGATTGGTTAGCATCGTTAATTTTGATTAAAAATGATGTGTTAATAGTGTATAGATTAAGATAAAGCTTACAATTAGGTAGAAAATAAGCGATCCTATTATGGTAAATCTACAATTTTTTTAAAAGAATTATGAATTATTAAAATTTTACATCCATTTTAATATTAAACACACGTTGCGTCATAAAATTTGGAATTCCATAAAATTGCTTGGAGTACACATCTCTAACCCAGGTATTTGTGATTGAGTTTTTTACATCAAACATATTGTAAATTTCAAATCCTAAAGAAAATTCTTTAAACTTTCGTTGCCAACCATGTTGATATTGATTTTTAGCATCTGTAAATACGTAGGAAATGCCAATATCAGCTCTTTTGTAGGCGTTTAATCTGTTTTGATAATCGTAGGGATCTGTGTAAGAAGGAGCGCCTCCTGGAACACCTGTATTAAAAACCAGGTTTAAATACATTTTTATGTTTGGTATATTTGGAACATAATCTTGAAACAACATTCCAAATTTAAATCGTTGATCAGTTGGGCGTGAAATATAGCCTCTATTATTGCTGTTTTCTTCGGTTTTTAAAAAACCAATACTAACCCAACTTTCAGTACCAGGAACAAATTCGCCATTTAGCCTTAGATCTAATCCAGCTGCGTATGCTTTGGCGTTGTTGGAAGCATCGTACCTTATTTTTACATTATCTACCGTGTAGGTATTTACGTTGGTTAAGTTCTTATAATAAATTTCTGAAACTAGTTTAAATGGGCGCCCCCATAATTTAAAACTATAATCATTTCCTACTACGATATGAATAGACTCTTGAGCATCCACTGTTGGAACTACAACCCCATTTATATCTCGGAGTTCTTTGTAGAACGGAGGTTGGTTGTACATACCTCCTGAAACTCTAAAAAGCATGTCTTTATCCCAATCTGGTTTGATGGCAAATTGACCTCGAACACTGTAAATAATCTGATTTGTAGTTTGAATATCTTCACCATTTACATTCCAGTTATGTGAACGCATTCCAATATTATACCAAATTTTATGATTGTTCCAGTTCGTATTTTTACTGTATTGTGCAAACCAAACCAAGCGATCTATTGTTACGTTATTTTGAGCCTGAACACTCTGAAACGGAACGAGTTCACCAGTAAAAGGTTCGTAAGGTTGATTGTTTGATATATGATGTGGTGGACGCACACTAAATCCAACAGAGTCAATTACTTCCCATTCATTAATTCGATCTTTAATATCTTCCTTGTGATAACTAACACCAAAATCTACTTGATAATTATTTTTTTTATAAGTTCCTTTTAAATCAATGGTACTTATCAATGCATCAATATCGTTTCTGGCGTGACTTAATTGAGACCCAATTCCTTCAGAAAAGGTTACTTCTCCAAAATCATCAGACCCAAAATCACTATTTACTTCTCCTAAATTATAGCTTGCTAAAATATCGTAATATTCTTCTTCAAGAGTATGGTAAACAGAAGTTGTTACATTGAAGTTTAATTTTTCGTTGACAATATAAGTTCCCTTCAAGGCTCCAAATAATGTTTGAAACTGATCTTTTTCTTGCCCATTATAAAAAACAATTAATTCTATCGGATTTGAAACTGTACCAAACTTGGTTCTACGTGTTACAGGTGTAAAATTGTAATTATTGATAGAGGCATTCCCTAAAAAATCTATTTTTAATTTAGAATTAACTACATATGACAAAAATGTTTGAGCATCTGAAAAATTAGGGTTGGCTGTTGTTTCAATGTCTTTACTATTTATAAACATGCTATTATCTCTGTATCTAACCCCTAGAATTGCACTTAATTTATTGTTAAACATAGTTCCTTCGATGGTAGCACTTCCACCAAGTAAACTTGCGTTTATGCTTGTAGATAGTTCAGTTGGAGTTCTATAAGTTATATCTAAAACTGAAGAAAGTTTATCTCCATATTTTGCTTGAAAACCACCCGCAGAGAATTTTATGTTTTGTACCATTGCTGGATTTACAAAGCTTAAACCTTCTTGTTGACCAGATCGAACTAAAAATGGGCGATATATTTCAATACCATTCACATACACCAAATTTTCATCAAAATTCCCACCGCGAACATTGTACTGTGTGCTAAGCTCGTTAGAATTGTTTACACCAGCTAAGGTCATTAATACGTTTTCAATACCATTGTTAGCTCCAGGTATTTTATGAACATCAGCGGGATTTATTTTTATATATCCCTGTGCATCTTTTTTTACATCTTTTACAACAACTTCCTTGATTTTTTCTGTTTTGAAGTTTAAAATGGGGGAGAAACGGTACGTTTTGTTTTTAGGAATTGTAACAATTTTAGTAAATGATATATACCCCAAGTGACTAAATACAATCGTAATTTTTTGATCTCCTGGAACAATTAATTCATATTCACCTTTTGTATTAGTTACTGTCCCTTGATTTAAATAATAAATTGTAACTCCTTCAATGGGTTCTTTGTTGGTATTTTTTATAATTCCTTTGATAACCGAATTTTGAGCATTTATAGATGCTGTAATTAATAAGAATAAAATAAGGGGAGTTATTTTCAACATGTAGTGGTTATTTTTTTCTAAAAAAGTGGGCTTTAATTGTGCGTGTATTTCCAACATTGTCTTTTACAATAACTTCCAACAGATGTTTTGCAGTTGTAAATTTTTTATCATTAAAATTGTAAGTTAAAATTCCATTTTTAACATTGTATTCAAGTAAAATCCACTCTCCATCAATAGTACCTCTATACGATTGTATTCCAGATTCATCATCTGAAATTTTAACCTTTAAAGTCTTAAAATGAGTCATCCATTGTTGATCTTTAAAATTCTTTAATAGCACTTTAGGTTGTTCATTATCAGTTAATAAAGTGAAATCACCTAATTTTTTTATTGAAGTATAAAAAGTAGAATCTTTTTTTACGGTGGTTTCATATTTAGTGTTCCCTTTACGGTTGATGGAAGCAATATATAATTGCTCTTTTTGCCCCTCGGAATACTTTGAAACATCAAAAGTCAATGTGTATTTTTTGTTTAAGGGTACTGTTGGTGTATGCACTTTTACAATAGAATCATTGACATCAAAATCCAAATAAAAATCGTTATAAAAAGTTTTTTTTGGAAAGGCAACAGAAACATTATTTTTTTGAAATTTATAAAATTGTGTACGATCAATTCTATAGGGTGTAATTGTAGGGGTATTAGCAACAATTATTGAATCTTTTTTTCCAAGGATTGGGATTGTTACTTTTTGAGTGTTTCCCTTAAAATCTTTAGCAATTATTTTTACAGTGTAAGAGAGACCGTCTTCAATCTTAATATACCCGTTAGATAAGGTTTTAGTATACAAACTTAACTTATTTGAAGGTTCAATAAAACACTTTTGAACACGTTGTTTTAAGTTTCCAAATCGTTCGTAATCTATTAGTAAGTTGATATATTTACTTTCAGAAAAAGAAAAAGAAGAAGCTTCAAATTCGTGTACTTTTTCACCATTTACTAACATTGTTAAGCTATACAATCCATTTTTATTATAAGAGCCATCTAGTTGGTCGTACGCATTTATTCCAAAACCAATTTTCCCAAAAGCATTGATTTTAACTGCCAATAACTCTCCATTAGTTAAATTGAGCAAATTCAATTTCATTGGTATTCCTATGCCATTTATTTGAGACGCACTATCCAAGGCATATCCAATTAATGTATTAATTCTAGGCTTTTTAGAATCGCTAACTTGAATCCCAAATAACATGGGGTTAATTGGCTTTTCTGTTTTGGTGTCTCTTATTTCAAAATGTAAGTGTGGACCTACAAAACCACCTGTACTACCACTTAAAGCAATAATTTCATTTTTTGAAATGGGTAATTCTGTAGAAGAAGGAAAAACCTGAATTTCAAAACTTTCTTTTTTGTACTGTTTCTTTTTAATGTAGGATTCAATGCGCTTACTAAACTTTTGCAAATGAGCATACACCGAGGTGTAACCGTTTGGATGTGTAATATAAATAGCTTTTCCATAGCCCCAATGTGAAATTTTTATTCGGGAAATATAACCCCCAGCTGCAGCAAAAACATTGAGTCCTTCACGTTGTTGCGTTTTAAAATCAATACCTGCATGAAAATGATTGGTTCGTAACTCACCAAAGGTACCAGATAATAACAGCGGAATATCCAATGGATTTTGAAAATAATTAGTTGGATATGTACTCTTTAAAGAACCATCTCCTTGCGCATATATTGCAAAATTATAAAGTAAAATTAATATGTAGAATAATCTTTTCACTAAGTTTGTTTTAATGCTAAAATACTAAATATTATGCACTAATAAATTTTAAATTTTAGAGAATCATGATTAAAATGATTAAGTTTTTCATAAAATAAAAAAAAACAGTTGTAATATCCCTTGACTAACACTAACTTTGTATTATATAGTTTGGATTCTTTAGATATATGAGTAAAATAACAGAAGTTGTTAATTTAGTTGAAGATAAACTTAAAACACTTTTAGAAAATTATAGTTTTTTGAAAGAAGAAAATGAGTTATTGTATCATAAAATAGCAGTTTTAGAAAATCAAGTAGCTAAAGAAAAGCAATTATTTAATGAAATTGAAAAAAAACATCAAACATTAAAAATTGCAAAGACTATAGAAGGCAGTAAGGAAGATAGAAGAGAAACAAAACTTAAAATAAATGCTTTAATTCGAGAAGTTGACACATGCATTAGTCAACTGAGCGAGTAAGATCTTTAAAATGGCGGAATCTTTAAAAATAAAAGTAACTATTGCAGGTAGAGTGTATCCAATCAAAATAAACCATGAAAATGAAGAGGAAGGGATGCGTAAAGCGGCAACTAAAATTAACAATTTAGTTACAAAATTTGAAAAGAATTACGCAGTTAGTGATAAGCAAGATGTGTTAGCCATGTGTGCGCTACAGTTTGCTTCATTAATTGAAATTAACGCCATCGATACAGATGAAGATTTGCAAGAAGCAACAGAAAAAATGAATAAATTGAATGTTCTAATTGATGAGCATTTAAAAAAATAAGTTCTTTAAAATAAAAATAATAATAATACTGCCTACATTAGTTATTGTTTGAATACTCAACATTTTACCTTTATGAAAGGTGAGTC
>JQIA01001710.1_pt1 | contig 11767 bp, 7 predicted proteins | sample 811431 | NCBI WGS metagenome assembly JQIA01 (sample SAMN02998118, study PRJNA258478) | marine sediment metagenome | biome: marine; feature: seafloor; material: sediment; isolation source: oil-polluted sediment collected from 3 locations (0.5 km, 0.7 km and 0.9 km)... | place: USA: Gulf of Mexico ... | reverse complement strand
TCCCCTTTTTTAACCGCATTATTAAAAGCCTCTGCTATTTTCATCCTTCCTTCAGCATCAGCATATAAAATTCTAGCTTGTGAACCGACTACTAATTTATTTTCTTGAGCTCCTTTAATCCACCGTATATTATCAGCCATTTGCTGCTGAATTTCTAATGGTGAATTTTTCATTATTTCTTCTAAAACTGTACACGCAATCGTATCTGTTTTCTCCAAATCTGATGGGTTTGCACTCGTACATACCCATCTAAAAGGTCCAAATCCATAATCAAAACACATAGGTCCCATAATATCTTGTACATAGGAAGGATATTTAAAATCAATACCGTTTGAATCCATAATATCTGCTCCTGCTCTACTTGCCTCCAATAAAAATGCATTTCCATAATCAAAAAAGTAAGTCCCTTTAGCTGTATGTTCATTAATGGCAATTGTCTGTCTTCTTAAACTTTCTTGAACTTTTTCTTTAAATAATTCAGGATTATTAGCCATCATTTCATTAGCTTCTTCAAAAGAAATTCCTACTGGATAGTAGCCTCCTGCCCAAGGATTATGCAGAGAAGTTTGATCTGAACCTAAATCAATATATAAACCAACTTTATTAAATTTCTCCCAAACCTCAACAATATTACCTAAATATGCAATTGATACCACCTCCTTGTTTTCTTTAGCACTCAAAACTCTTGCGACCAATTTATCTAAGTTCATGATTCTTTCATCTATCCATCCTTGTGACAAACGAATTTCAGTTATTTTAGGATTTACTTCAGCACAAACAGTAATACAACCTGCAATATTACCAGCTTTTGGTTGAGCTCCACTCATACCTCCAAGTCCAGAAGTTAAAAATAACTTTCCTCCGAGTCCTTCTCCTTCTTTAGAAATTTTTCGCCCAGCATTTAACAGGGTAATTGTAGTTCCATGAACAATTCCTTGTGGCCCTATATACATATAACTTCCAGCTGTCATTTGACCATATTGCGTAACTCCTAAAGCATTGAATTTTTCCCAATCATCTTGCTTACTATAATTAGGAATCATCATTCCATTTGTAACCACAACTCTTGGCGCATTACTATGCGAAGGAAATAACCCCATAGGGTGCCCAGAATAAATAGCTAATGTTTGCTCATTAGTCGTTTCTGAAAGATATTTCATTACTAGTAAATACTGTGCCCAATTTTGAAAAACTGCTCCGTTTCCACCATAAGTAATTAACTCGTGAGGATGCTGTGCCACAGCATAATCCAAGTTATTTTGAATCATGTGCATTATAGCTTTTGCTTGTTCTGATTTCCCTGGATACTCACTTATTGGACGAGCATACATTTTATAATCAGGTCTAAAACGGTACATATAAATACGCCCATATTCATTTAATTCTTCAACAAATTCTTTTATTAAAATCGGATGGTGCTTTTTCTCAAAGTACCTCAAAGCATTTCTAATTGCTAATTCTTTTTCAGCTTTAGTCAATATTTCTTTCCTGCTAGGAGCATGATTAATTGCTTTGTTGTATGCTTTTATTGAAGGTAATTCGGCTGGAATTCCTTGTTTAATTTGATCTTGAAATGTCATAATGATTGATAATTGAGTTCATCTTTTTAATTTTTCTTAAATAAAAAATTAAAACTACGGGTAACGAATATCAACTCTAAAATGAGTTAATGCTATGCATCTTTTATATGTGAAGTGAAAAATATCCAAGGCACTTAAGCTTTCTTTCTTAAAATACAAATATAATGTAATTTGACTGAAGTTTTAATTTAATTATTCAATGTTCTTATTCACATGCGCGCTTTACATATTTAATTTCACTACCGAACTTGATGCCCTTTTTAAAGTATTTCTATCATTCCTTTCGATTTTCTGCTATTAACATCACCTAAATCATAATTTTAGTATTTTTTATCATAAAAGAACTAATTTATTTTAAAACTTAATAATAAATACTTGAATTAAACTTATTAATTTTAGTTAAATTGCAAACAGCGAATCATATAAAATATGGAGAGAATAGCACCTTATAAACCAAAAAATAAAGTACGAATTGTAACGGCAGCATCACTTTTCGATGGTCATGATGCAGCTATAAATATTATGCGTAGAATTATTCAAGCTACTGGCGTAGAAGTAATTCATTTAGGGCATGATAGAAGTGCTGAAGAAGTTGTTAACTGTGCTATTCAAGAAGATGCTAATGCAATTGCAATAACTTCATATCAGGGAGGACATACAGAATACTTCAAATACATGTACGATCTATTACATGAAAAAGGAGCTTCTCAAATTAAAATATTTGGTGGCGGTGGTGGTGTAATACTTCCAAATGAAATTAAAGAATTAATGGATTATGGAATTACACGAATATACTCACCAGATGATGGCCGTTCTTTAGGCTTACAAGGAATGATAAATGATATGATTGAGAAATCTGATTTTCCAACAGGAGCATCTATTGATTTTAAAATCTCCGATTTAGCAAAAAAAGATTCATTACAATTAGCTAAAGTAATTTCAGCTGCTGAAAATTTCTCAGAAAAGCATAGCGATTACATCTCACAAATAAGAACAACATCTGAAAATTCAAAAATTCCAGTATTAGGAATAACAGGTACAGGAGGTTCTGGAAAATCATCAATTGTTGATGAACTCGTAAGAAGATTTTTAGATGATTTTCAAAAAAAAACAGTCGCAATTATTTCCGTTGATCCTTCAAAAAGAAAAACAGGAGGAGCTCTGTTAGGTGACAGAATTAGGATGAACGCTATAAAAAATGATCGAGTTTACATGAGGTCTTTAGCTACACGACAATCTAATTTAGCCCTTTCTAAACATGTAAGTGATGCTATTAACACTTTAAAAGTCGCTGAATTTGATTTGGTAATTCTTGAAACTTCAGGTATTGGACAAAGTGATACAGAAATTTTAGACCATTCTGATGTTTCTTTATATGTGATGACTCCTGAGTATGGCGCAGCTACACAATTAGAAAAAATTGACATGATTGATTTTGCTGATGTAATTGCCTTGAATAAATTTGACAAGCGAGGTGCACTAGATGCTTTACGAGATGTCAAAAAGCAATATCAAAGAAACCAGAACTTATGGGAAAATGATGTAAATACTATGCCCGTATTTGGAACTATAGCCTCTCAATTTAATGATCCTGGAACCAACGATCTTTACCGTATTCTAATACAAAATTTAAACGATAAAACAGCTGCGAAATTTGCTAGTTCATTTCAAGCAAATGAGCAAATGAGCAAAAAACAACTTATTATTCCTCCAAATAGAACTCGCTACTTATCTGAAATAACTGAAGCCAACAGAACCTATAATAAAGACAGTAATGAACAAAAAGGAATTGCTCAAAAATTATTCGGAATATTTAAAACCATTTGTTCGGTTTGTAATACCAAATCAAATGAATTAGAATATTCCTTTATTGGCTCAAGTGGACTAAATGAAAATGAGATTCTAAATCAAGTTGATAATGATAACGACAAAGATTTTCTGTTCTTATTATTAAAGGAATTTTCACGTGTGAAGATGGATTTAAATCCACATAACTGGTTTACTATTTCATCATGGGAAACTAAAAAACAACGTTACAAAAACGAAATTTATACTTTTAAAGTTCGTGATAAAGAAATTAATATTGAAACACATATCGAATCATTATCTCATACAAAAATTCCTAAAATTTCCTTGCCTAAATATGAAGCTTGGGGAGATGTTTTAGAATGGAATTTACAAGAAAATGTTCCTGGTGAGTTTCCTTATACTTCCGGATTGTATCCTTTCAAAAGAACTGGAGAAGACCCAACAAGAATGTTTGCTGGAGAAGGTGGTCCAGAACGTACAAACAGACGATTTCATTATGTAAGTTTGGGAATGCCAGCAAAACGACTATCAACAGCTTTTGACTCGGTAACCTTATACGGAAATGACCCTGAATTAAGACCTGATATTTATGGAAAAATTGGAAATGCTGGAGTTTCAATCTGTTGTTTAGATGATGCTAAAAAACTATTTTCTGGTTTTGAATTAACACACCCAACAACTTCTGTTTCATTAACTATCAATGGTCCTGCGCCAATGCTTTTAGGCTTTTTTATGAATGCAGCCATTGATCAGGAATGTGAAAAATACATCAACGAAAATGGTTTAACCGCTTCTGTAGAAGATAAAATAATTGAAATTTTTACAAAAAAAGGTGTTAACCGTCCAACATACCAAGGTGAGTTACCTGAAGGAAATAATGGATTAGGACTACTACTTTTAGGTGTTTCAGGGGATGAAATATTACCAAAAGATATTTACCTAAAAATTAAAACTGAAACCATTGCGAAAGTTCGTGGAACTGTTCAAGCCGATATTTTAAAGGAAGATCAAGCACAAAATACCTGTATATTCTCTACAGAATTTGCTTTGAGATTAATGGGAGATGTACAAGAATATTTCATCTCTAATAATGTTAGAAATTTCTATTCCGTTTCTATTTCAGGATATCATATTGCTGAAGCGGGTGCAAATCCTATTTCACAATTGGCATTTACATTGGCTAATGGATTTACTTATGTAGAATATTATTTATCAAGAGGAATGGATATTGATAAATTTGGACCAAATTTATCATTTTTCTTCTCTAATGGTATTGACCCTGAATATGCTGTAATTGGTAGGGTTGCCCGTAAAATTTGGGCAAAAGCTTTAAAATTAAAATATAAAGCTAGTTCTAGAGCACAAATGTTAAAATACCATATACAAACATCTGGTCGCTCATTACATGCTCAAGAAATTGATTTCAATGATATTCGTACAACCTTACAGGCTTTATATGCTATTTACGATAATTGCAACAGCTTACACACCAATGCCTATGATGAAGCAATTACAACGCCTACCGAAGAAAGTGTTCGTAGAGCAATGGCAATTCAATTAATAATTAATAAAGAGCTAGGGTTAACTAAAAATGAAAATCCAATTCAAGGAGCTTTTATCATTGAAGAATTAACTGATTTAGTAGAAGAAGCTATCTATGCTGAATTTGATAGAATTACTGAACGTGGTGGCGTTCTAGGCGCTATGGAAACCATGTACCAACGAAGTAAAATTCAAGAGGAAAGTGTGTATTACGAAACGTTGAAACATAATGGTGAATTTCCAATTATTGGTGTAAATACTTTTTTAAGTAGTGAAGGCTCGCCAACTGTTTTACCACAAGAAGTTATTAGAGCAACAGAAAGAGAAAAAGAGTATCAAATTGAAATCGTAACAAATTTAAATAAGGGCAACATTGATAAAGTTGAAGAACAACTTTCATTATTAAAACTAAAAGCCATAAATAACGAAAATATTTTTGAGCAACTTATGGAAGCTTGCAAAGTGTGTTCTATAGGTCAAATAACAGCTACCTTATTTGAGGTTGGAGGACAGTACAGAAGAAATATGTAAGGTTTATACTAAAGAATTAACATAGCTTGTATGAATTTTTTGAAGATTTTTTAGTTCTTTTCTAAGCAATTCAACATAATCTCTTCCTTGAATTTTAATACTTTCTAACTTTAGACAATCTGAGTAGATTCTTTCAATAAAATATCTAAGTGATTTTGCATATTTTAATTTTAAACTGATACTATTCTGAGTCTCTGTTTCAACTATTTTAGGAACTAACCTGTACGCATTCATCACCAAATTATCTGCATAATTATCAGATAAGCTACCAGACTTATACATAGAGATTAAATCCTTATCATCAGTAATATAAGCAGCAACACGCCGTGATAATTTAAAAATATCTAATGATTTTTTATAAATAATTAACTGATTAATATTTGGCCCTTGTCTAGTAAACATTTCTTAATTTGGATTAAACAAAATTAATACTGAAATAGCCATTCTTCGTTTAATTATTAAAGTATAATCGTTTTTTAATTTAATTTATAATATTTTTACCTATAAATTCCTAAGAAATGAAATTAGACAGTATTAATTGGAAAATTTTAGATTGTTTACAGCAAAACGCTAGACAATCAAATACATCCATTGCTCAAAAAGTTGGCATTACTTCTCCAGCAGTAGCAGAACGGATTCATAAAATGGAAGATCTTGGAATTATAGAAGGATATCATGCAAAAGTTTCTTATTCAGAAACAGGGCATCAACTAAAAGCAATAATAACCTTAAAAGCATTTATGGGTCGCTTAAAACCCTTTATTGAAAAAGTAAAAGAATTTAATGAGGTTATAAATTGCTACAGAATTACTGGTAACGAAAATATTGTAATGGAAGTAGTTTTGAATAATCAAAAACATTTAGAAAAATTTATTGACCAACTAATTACTTACGGAGAATCTAAAACACATATTATATTAACCAATGTTGTTGAAAATAATCCAATAACATCACACAAACAGATTTAGCTATTTTATTTTTTTTAATTAATTTACCACCTGAAAAATAGCCACACCATAGATTGCAAAACGCACAAAACGCAATAAACCAAATACTAAAACTCCTTTAATTGGATATTTAATCATACCGCTAGCCATACAAGTTATTGAAAATGGAACAGGTAGTAAAGCTCCTACTACAATCAAAAAGCCACCCCATTTACTAGTGTTTTTTAATTGCTTTTCCATCTTAATCTCCAAATAATTCTTAATCACTTTTATTCTTAGAGCTGCTTTCCCTACAAAAAAAGAAATAATACCTCCTATGTAAGAAAGTATAGCAATAAATATTAAATTTAAAATAGGCTCTGTTGTTTTTTTAGACCAAGCAATAAATATTTCAGGAGGTATCAACCCTAGAAAGGATTCAGAAACAAAAAACAGTGTTAACACTCCAACAGTAGAAAACATTTCCGTAATGTTTTGTAATCCCTCATTAATATTAAAAACAAATTTATTGAGCAAAAACAAACCTCCAAGAATAATAACCAATGGAAGTATCGCTTTTTTCAAACTTCGTCTTATAAATGAATAAAAACCCGTATAAGAATAGTATTGATGTAATAGTTTAAACTTTGATTTTTTTTGTGTGCTTGAAGTCCTGCTCATAGTCCGTTACAATAGGGAAAATTAAATTATTTAAACATTCTCCCTACAGTGAATGATTAATTTACTTAATACTAGACGGATATGCTTTTAACCGCTATTATTCAACAGCAAAGATAAATGTTTTTTAATTTCATACAGTCACAAAACATACATTTAACCTCCTTTTTTGAAAAATTTAACATTTATAAAAGGCTATAAAATTCAACTCTCTTTATCTATAATCGTTAAAGCCAATCTAATTTTAAAATACTCAATATCTTTATTTAAATACTCAAAATAAGGCTTTAAAGCCGATGGACTACCCAATTCCTCTTTAGCTTTTCGAACTTCTTTAATTTCTTTTTCATTAACAAATTGAGAAATATCAATAGCTTCTCCATCTGAAAAAAGTTTTGCGAAGTGGGAGAAAATAGTTGTTGAAGTTAGTTTTCTTTTTATTGCAATTTCATCAATAGACAAACCTTCCTTATACAACTCAAAACTCACCAAATGAGTTTTATTTTTTTTTCGTTTTTTAATTTTCTCATTAGCATATGAAATTATTAAAGCTATAAACTCCTCTCCATAAACCTCTAACTTTCGTTGCCCTACACCACTTATTTCTAAAAAATCAGTTTCACACAATGGCCTGGCTCTTTCCATTTCTTTTAAAGCAGCATCACTAAACACCAAATAAGCGGGAATATCTTCATCTAAGGAAATTTGATAGCGTAACATACGTAAACGCTCAAATAAAGTATCACTTTTAACTTTTTTCTTTTTAGTGGCTTTTTTGGTTTCTTTAATTTCATTAAAAACAACCGGACTTGTTAAATTCACTAATTGTTTTTCAAACAACACCTTTTTAGAAAAATGAGTTAATTGTAAAGCGTTATTTTTATGAAAAGCAATTTCGCAATACCCTTGATTTGTTAGCTGAATAATATATTGCTGCCAATCTCTCCAGGAAATGTCCTTTCCTATTCCATGAGTTTTTAATTTATCGTATTGTTTATCTAGTATAATTGCATTATTAGCTCCTCTTAACACATCAATTACAGTTCCTGCTGCCTCTGATTCTTTTAACCTAGCAATTGTTGAAAGTGCTTTTTGAGCTATAATTGTTCCGTTGAAAAACTGAGGCGGATTTTTACATACATCACAATTTCCACAATTTTCTAACAACAGTTCACCAAAATAACTTAATAATATTTTCCGCCTACAAGTTGTTGCTTCAGAAAATTGCTTCATTCGGTCTAATTTGGCAATTTGAACCTCTTCATTACTTGCACCAGAAATAAATTTTCGAAGTTGGATTACATCTCCGTAGCTATGAAATAGTAAGGCTGTCGCTTTAAGTCCATCTCTACCTCCACGACCAATTTCCTGATAATATCCCTCTATATTTTTAGGCATATTATAATGAATTACAAAACGCACGTTAGACTTATCTATTCCCATACCAAAGGCAATAGTAGCGCAAACTACTTGTAATTTATCGTAAATAAAGTTTTCCTGAGTTTTTGTCCTTTCTTCAAAACCTAAACCAGCATTATAGGCTGCTGCCTTAATACCGCTTTGTTTTAATTTTGAAGATAATTGCTCTGTAGATTTCCGACTTAAACAATAAATAATTCCAGATTCTTCTGGGTTCTTTTTAATAAACCGAATAATTTGAGAAACTCTGTCATTCGCAGGACGAACTTCTAATCCAATATTTTTTCTATCAAAAGATGCTAAAAATCGAGTCGATTTTGGAATTTTCAATTGCTCTAAAATATCTTGTCTTGTCGCCTTATCAGCTGTTGCAGTCAATGCAATAATTGGAGTGTTAGGTAATTGTTCTTTAAAAAAACCCAACTGTTGATACGACGGTCTAAAATCATGTCCCCAAGATGAAATACAATGTGCTTCATCAATTGCGATACAGCTTATATATTTTTCGTTTAATATATTTTCTAATAAAGCTAGGCTTTCAGGAGCAACATACAATAGTTTTATTTCTGAATTAATTACCTTCTCAAAAATTTCATTTTGCACTAAACTATCCTGACTGCTATTATAAAAAGCTGCTGGAACCCCATTTGCGTTCAACCCATCAACTTGATCTTTCATTAAGGCTATTAGTGGAGAAATTACCAATGTTGTTCCCTCAAAAAGTAAAGCTGGTAATTGAAAACAAATAGATTTCCCACCTCCTGTAGGCATAATTACTAAATTATCATTTTTAGAAAGTAGCGATTCAATAATTTCTTGTTGTTGCTCTCGAAAACTGTCGTATCCGAAGTACTTTTTTAATGTAGGCAGTAATTTTTCTTTTATTTTCTTTTCTAACATTTATTAATTTTTCATAAAATAAAACCGTTCTACAAGTAGAACGGTTTTAAATATAACGTTTTGATGTTTGTAAAATTAAATTATTTTAAATTTACTACGTAGTTTTTTTATCAGCACAACATTCTTTTTTGCAATCTGCTGCACACTCTTTCTTTTCTGCACAACAAGGTTTCTCACAATCTGCGGCACACTCTTTCTTTTTTGCACAACATTCTTTTTCGCAATCTACTGCACACTCTTTCTTTTCAAGTTCTTTTTTTGCAACTACTTCAGATTTTACATTATCCTTATCTGCTTTTTTTCCATCAGTACAATTGCAAGAACTTAATACAACTGCAAAGATTACTGCAAATACTACTATTACTTTTTTCATTGTTTTATGATTATGATTAAAATAAATAATTTCAATTGATTCATTTATTTCTCCAAAATGAACCCATGGCTAAAATACATTTTTTTTTAAAATTTCTTAAAATGTTTCAAACAAAAGAAAATTAGACTCAGACATGATTACCTTTCATTCAAATTTAAGATAGTTTGCTATTAATATGCATCATCATGAACTGTAGCCACTGCTCTACCTGACGGATCATTCATATTTTTAAAACTTTCATCCCATTCTAATGCGATTTTTGTACTACAAGCAACTGAAGCTTCTTGAGGCACACTTAAAGCAGCCGTATCAGATGGAAAATGTTCAGCAAAAATTGATCTATAATAAAACTCTTCTTTTGAAGTTGGAGTTTGAATTGGGAATTTATACTTAGCATTTGCCAATTGTTCATCGCTTACTTTTTCGTTAACTACTTCCTTTAATGTGTCAATCCAACTATATCCAACACCATCAGAAAATTGTTCTTTTTGTCTCCATACAACACTTTCTGGTAAGTAGCTTTCAAAAGCTTTACGAACAACCCATTTCTCCATACGCTCACCATTAATCATTTTATCCTGTGGGTTAATTCGCATAGCAACATCTATAAATTCTTTATCTAAAAATGGAACACGCCCTTCTATTCCCCATGAAGCTAAACTTTTGTTTGCTCTTAAACAATCGTACATATGCAATTTGCTTAATTTACGTACCGTTTCTTCGTGAAATTCTTCTGGGTTTGGCGCTTTATGAAAATACAAATATCCTCCAAATAACTCATCAGCACCTTCACCAGACAATACCATTTTCACTCCCATTGATTTAATAACACGCGCCAGCAAATACATTGGAGTTGATGCTCGTATTGTAGTAACATCGTATGTTTCTATGTTATAAATAACATCTTTTATAGCATCTAATCCTTCTTGGATGGTAAACTTTATTTCATGGTGTACTGTACCAATATGATCTGCCACTAATTGTGCCGCAGCCAAATCAGGAGAACCTTCTAATCCTACTGAAAAGGAATGTAATTGTGGCCACCAAGCATCTTGAGTATCACCAGATTCTACCCTCTTTTCTGCATACTTTTTAGCAATTGCAGAAGTAACTGATGAATCTAAACCACCTGATAATAAAACACCATAGGGAACATCAGACATTAACTGACGATGCACTGCCGCTTCTAAGGCATCATGGATTTCATCAATACTTGTTTGGTTTTCTTTTACAGCATCATATTCTGACCAATCACGAACATACCATTTCGTTAACTTTCCATCTTTACTTGATAAATAATGCCCTGGAGGAAATAAATCAATTTTAGTGCAAACACCTTCTAAAGCTTTTAATTCTGAAGCTACATAAAAAGTCCCATTTTCATCCCAACCAATATATAACGGAATAATTCCCATATGGTCACGTGCAATAAAGTATTCATCCTTTTCGACGTCGTATATAGCAAAGCCAAAAATTCCGTTCATTTCATCAATAAAACTTGTTCCTTTTTCTTTATATAAGGCTAAAATAACTTCACAATCAGATTCCGTTTGAAAATTATATTTGCCTTTAAACTGTTCACGCAATTCTTGGTGATTGTATATTTCTCCATTTGCCGATAACACTAAATTCCTATCTTCACTAAACAAAGGTTGTTTTCCTGAAGCAGGATCAACAATTGCCAAACGTTCATGAGTTAAAATTGCCTTATCATTTGCAAATATTCCACTCCAATCTGGTCCACGATGTCTTATTTTTTTTGACATCTCTAATAATTGAGGTCTTAATACCTCAGCCTTTTCTTTTAAATCAAATGCACAAACTATTCCACACATATCTCTTCATTAATTGTTAAATTCAATGCAAATATGATATATTAGTTTCTATTTGTAAATATTTATTGAGTTTTTAGTTATAAATTATAACCTTAATAATGGTTTTAAAGGTTGTTTATAAGTAAAACACTAATAATTATAATGAATTCTGAACATTTATAATTATGAACTCCA